>Ga0209317_1000555_pt1 | contig 42653 bp, 38 predicted proteins | sample RifGroB2_FD_183994 | JGI IMG/M metagenome (GOLD analysis project Ga0209317, IMG submission 183994) | Soil microbial communities from Rifle, Colorado, USA - Groundwater B2 (SPAdes) (version 2) | ecosystem: Environmental > Terrestrial > Soil > Unclassified | place: Rifle, Colorado | collected... | reverse complement strand
CAGTTATGGCTATCGTCTTTTGGACTGCGGGGCGGCTTCTATTGCGATAATTGCGAACTTGGGAGTCCCAAAAGGCTGCTGTCAACAGGGTGGGGAGGGGACGGTGGTCAGTTTGTTGAGTTGCTGCGGGTTGCCTGTCTCGGCGGTCTGCCAGAGAGATGGAGAGATGGGACCGGGTATTGATACATTGATATCTGTGGCTGCACGCCTGTTTCTCGATCGATCATCAACAGGGGGGCTGATTGAGTGTGTCGTTGGAGGAGCCCTGGCGAGAGGCGTATCCGTTGGGAGCGGTAAGCGCAGCTCGTAGTTGCTCCATCTTTTCCTCGATGTCCGGCCTGAGTGCTTGTAGTTCTTCGATCCTGCGAGCGGCACAGGACATGGTTGATTGATCCCGGTTACAGTACCTCCCCAACTCTGTCAAGGTTGCACTGGAGAACTTCATTGTGGCCCATGCGGCCAGTGCCCTGGCCTCGAAACTCCTGGCGTCTCTGCCGGCAGAGTGGGAAGGGGACGCTGGTCAGTTTGTTTAGTTGCTGCGGGTTCTGTCAGGTGTCAGAGCAAATGGTCACGAAATTTGGGTATTCGGGGAACACAATACCAATAAGTTCGTGACACATGAGAGGCATAAGAAGCGTGATTGGCAGAGCCCCGATCCGATACTTGGAGAGTATCTTGTTGGAGACCGTGGTGGGGCGCTGCATCACAGTTTCTGCCGCAGCATAGAACGTAGGGATTTTTCGATTCGGAATGGGTGGCCGACTTGCCGCGGAATACGCATCTCGACCACAGAATTGCGCCAGTCGGTCAAGGTTGCGTGATTCCTACGGTATCGGTGCGAATTCGAACACAATCGGTGATTTTACTCCAAAATACTTAATTTTGTGTTTGGAAATAGTGTTTCTCAACCGGATCTGCACAATTTTAAGTCAAAAACAATTGTATTTGAGACCAAATGATGAGATTAAGAATCAGATGCACATATTTGATTCGAATCCTCAATATTTGATTCCAAACAGCTATATTCGAAATCAAACGATGAGATTTGGGACCAAAAGCAACAATATTTGGTCCAAATCTTTCATATTAAATCCAAATCTATCATGTTCGGTGCAAATACATCACACTTTGAACTCAAATTTGCGATATCTGATTCAAATCTGCCATATCCGTTTCAAATCTGCCATATCAGAATCAAATCTGCCATATTTGGCGCAAGTCTGACGTATTTTATCTAAATCTGCCTCATATATGCCTTGACCCGACTGGCGCCCGCCTCGACAGCGCAAATACGGGCGGAGAGGCGGGGCGGCACCTTCGCGATCGGCGAGGGACGGACCTGCTCCATCATCATTCGTCTCCTTTGTTGATTTCACATCCCTGCCTCAACCAGTGCAACTTGGCCCTCATCCTTTCGGCAAACTTCTTGTCGCTTTCTAACCTGAATCGAAAGTTCATCGAGGACATGGCTATATTGTTCTCCACCAGGAAGTTGTAATAGGCATCGTCCAGATCTTGGTTCGGTATTATCAGCCTGTACCTTTGAGTAAGTTGCGTCGAATAGGTAAGATTCCTTATCACGCAGTCAGGGTATTTCCTCTCTACTACCCCTATTTCACGCTCTCCTATCAATAAAATATCTATGATGGCGCCCATAACGCGTCCTCCAATATATTCAAAATGACGTGAGCTCAGGGTGCAATAGGTGAAAGCCTTATTGCAAAGCCGCTGACACGTCTTATTTCCGTTCTGAAAAGCCGGTCCTCGCACCGGACCACCGGTTCCAACCCCGGATGTGCCCTGGTCGGTGCGGGTTACAGACTGAAGCAAAAGGTTGCTCCCTTTTGCTCTTCCGATTCCGCCCATACCTTGCCACCGTGACGTTCGATGATGCGTTGGACAGTCGCCAGACCGATTCCGTTGCCTTGGTACTCAGGGCCGTGCAGCCTCTCAAAGGGGATAAAAAGCTTGTCCATATACGCCGGATCGAATCCCACACCGTTATCTCTCACGAAGATCACCTCCTGGTCGTCGTGCACTTTCTTCCCGAACTCGATTCGGCCGACCCTGTTCTTGGAGGTGTACTTCCACGCGTTTTCCAACAGGTTTTCCAATACTTGTCTCACCAGGGTCTGGTCACATTCGGCAGTTATATCGGGGGAGATCACGAACTCTACAAGGCGGTCGGGTTCTGTTTCTTTCAGGTTTTCGCAGATCCGGGACGAAATTTCACTGAGGTTGACCGGGCTCTTTGCGAGCGGGGTCCGGCTGATCCTCGAAAGCTCCAGAAGGTGATCGATGAGTTCGCCCATCTGCCGGCTGGCTGCTCGCGCGCGGTCAAGAAAGCTGTGGGCTTCGGAGGGGAGGGCATCGCCGAAATCTTCAGACAGTATGCCGAGGTAGCTGTTTACATGGCGAAGCGGCGCTCGTAGGTCATGGGAAACGGAGTAACTGAAGGATTCCTGCTCCCGTAGTGCTAATTCAAGCCGAAAGGTTCGCTCCTGTACCTGTTTATCCAGATCTTCATTGAGCTTTTGCAGCAAGGCCTCGTCACGGAACTTTGCCAGCGCGAGGGCCAGATAACCCGCAATCCTCTCCCATACCTTGATCTCCTGCGTGCAAAACGCTCCTTTGCGCTGGTCGTTTAGCTGCAATAGCCCGACTCTTTCCTGCCCAACGACCAGCGGAATCAAAGCGACCGACTCATAACCCTCACGATTGCACCGGTTCCTCGTGAGACCGTGCCTTTGCGCCTCGCAGGTGGTTGCACGAAGTTCAGTCGTGCTGTTGGTCCAAAAACTGCCCTGGGGTGTGAAGAAGGGTTCCCCGGGGGGGCATCGACCGGCCAGGACCTTGCCGCACATGCATGCCAGGATCGGATTGCCATTGCCGTCCCTGATGATCTCTCCGTCGGGACCCGTGACGCAGAGGGAGTTTTCCGCCTGTATGAACTCGGCACTGAGTCCAAGGGTCGCATGATAGGGATAATCCTCCCTGTCCCGCAACCGGATGCCGACTGAACTGCACGCGGATCGATGTTTGAAGAAAAGCATCGCCCTTGAGAGCATCTCCTCGATGCCGGTGCTGGCGTTCACGATCCTGAGGAATTCTATGGTCGATTCACGCTCCTGGTCGGCAGCTTTTCGCTCTGTGATATCTTCCGATACCGAGATGTAATGGGTAGTGCCGTCTTCGTTGTAAACCGGAGAAACGGCAACCGAAACCCAGTATCTCTCCCCGGTCTTTTTGATCCGTTGCAACTCACCCCGCCATATGTTCCCGCTGGAGATGGTGCGCCAGGAATCTTCAAAGGCATCCCTGGGCCCGGATTCCGACATGAGCATGCCGATGTCGTGCCCGATCACCTCGCCGGGCGTGTACCCGCTGATATCGGTGAACCTCGCGTTGACATGCTCGATGATCCCTTCAGCATTCATTATGATCACTGATGCCGGGGTTTGTTCGACCGCTTCGGACAGCTTTCTGATTCGTCTGTTCTGGGCACGCGTCTGCCGCTTGAGGGTGATCTTGCTCAAATATTGGTCGGTGTATTTGAAAAGGGCCATCAGGTCGAGAGGTTTCAGGAGGTACTTGCCGATCCCCAAGTCTATGGCTTTTAAAAGGGTGGAACTCTCACTTACTGCTGTGACTGCGATGATGATCGCCTCGGGGTCAAGGGACGCTATCTCGGCTGCCATGGTCAGCCCATCCATGGCAGGCAGGTCAATTTCAGTGATGATGATCTTGGGCAGGTGTTGCTTGTACATGCGCAGGCCTTCAGCGCCATTTTCCGCGCAGTGCACCACTACGTTGGGATACCTGGCACAAAGCGAGGTGCTGGCCATGCTTGTGGTATCCCTGTCGCAGTCGACGCATAGGATGGAGATCGGTGCCGATACTTCGTAGTCTTGTCGCATGTCCCACCTGAATAATGCTTGAATAGAGGTTGTGGTCTCTGCTCCCGTCCGTCACCTGTCGGTTTTTGCAGGCAAAGGCGAGGGGCTGGTAGCTGATAGAGACAAAAAAAGCCGGGTCGCTGGATATCGTGAGATATTTCGGCGACCCGGCTGTCTCTTTGAGACCCTGTAGGCTTTCCGTCCCATCCTCGCGGATGGTTTAGTATTGTCGTTTATCGTGAGTATGGGAGATTTGCAAAATACAATAAGTCAAAATTTAGATTGTGTCAATTTTTTTTTGGCACAGGTGAAGTCGTTACCGTTAACCGATTGGAAGCCCGCCCGCGGATGCCCCTGCGCAGCCTACGGCAGCCGTGCGTCCAGCTGTTTGCCGCTTTTGCCCGATCTGCGCCAGAACCTGCCGAACAACACCCCGGCGATGAAGATCCCGCCCAAGGCCACCCCTTGCGCCACGGAGAGCCCCCCCGTCCCCGTCGCATCCTTTTGCCCGCCGGGACAGACCACCGTTGCCAGTTCCTGCTTCGAGATCTGGGTCATCGTCGGGATGTCCGCTATGCCGTAGATGCAGATCTCGCCGGAGGGCAGGGAGCAGAAACGCTCGGGCGGGCAGGCGGTGAGAATCTTTTGCGGGACTCCCTCGCCGCAGACGGCACCGGCCTCTTCGAGAATCCTCAGGGTCACATCCGGGTACTTCGAGATTTGCTCGGGCATCCCTTTTCCTCCCCATGGCAAGCCGGATCAGTATAGCAAGAGAAAACGGCGCGGGGTTGCTACCGGCCATCGGGCAATGCCGCGGGTGTGGTCTTTGCCGCGTGGTATAGTTGCCTTTGTTTTTATCAACCAGAAGGAGGTCGTCCATGCCTGAGCACAAGTTTCCTTTGCCGATAAACCTCGGTCCGGACGGGGATTTCCGCTCTCAGCAGCAGCGCAGCGTCGAGGGGAGGCTCCTGGATCTGGCGGAGGTCCTGTCGCGCCGCATCGGCATTTCACGCCGCAGTTTTCTTGCCGGCGCATCGGGGATGGCGGCGGCCTTCATCGCCCTCAATGCGGTGCACGGACCGTTGTTCGTGGTGGACCCTGCCGAGGCTGCCGATCCTGAGGTCGCAGCCCAACGCCTGGCCGCATTGCAGGACCAGTTCATCTGCGACGTGCAGACGCATTTCGTGGGCGAGCGGTACACCCGGACCGGGATCCTCGGGCTGCGGGAGCTTGCCCGGCAATGGAACCCGCAGCTCAAGGGGCAAAAGAACACCCTGGCCAGCATTAGGTACGAGAACTACATCAAGGAGGTCTTCGATAAAAGCGACACCACTGTGGCCCTTCTTTCCAGCGCCCCTTCCGACCGGCCGGAGGGGTGGTTTCTGCACAACCCGGAGACCATCGGGGCCAGGGAGAAGATTAACGCGCTGGCCGGCTCCCGGCGCATGCTGGCACACGCCGTCTTCACTCCGGGACAGCCGGGGTGGCTCGACGAGCTGGACAAGGCGATAGCGCTCAAGCCGGACAGCTGGAAGGGGTACTCGCTCGGCTCCCCCTCGCACTCCAGATGGCCCTGGCGGCTCGACGACGAGAAGCTTGCCTATCCGGCTTACGAGAAGATGCTCAAGGCGGGTATCCCCATCGTCTGCATACATAAGGGGCTCCTTCCCGCCGGATACCAAAAGCGCATTCCCAACTGGCGCTACGCCGGTCCGGGCGACGTCGCAAAGGCGGCTAAGGACTGGCCGCAGCTCACCTTCGTGATCTACCACTCGGCGATCCGGTCCGGGGGGCCTCCTTCAAGGGGGGACGCGGAGCAGTTCGAGAAAAACGGCTACATCCCCTGGGTCTCGGAGCTGGCAAGGATCCCCGAGGAGCATGGCGTCAGCAACCTCTACGCGGAGCTTGGTTCCGTCTTCGCCGTCAGCGCGGTCAGCAATCCGCGCTACTGCAGCGGGATCCTGGGGACGCTTGTCAAGGGGTTCGGGAAGGAGCGGGTGCTTTGGGGGACAGACTCGGTGTGGTACGGCTCTCCCCAATGGCAGATCGAGGCGCTGAGAAGGATGGAGATCCCGCAGGAGTTGCGCAGGAAGTTCGGCTTCGGGCCGCTGGGCGCCGCGGACGGCGGGGTGAAGCGCGCCATACTGGGAGAAAATGCGGCGCGTCTTTACCGGATGAAGGCGGAGAAAGGGCTCTACAGGGATCGCATCGCGGAAAGAAAGCCCGGCCCTGCGGCGGGGTGAGCGGGGGGAAGGCGATCCCCCTGGAGCGCGGAGGCGCGGCATGCCTCGCTGGGACGAGCGAGCCCACAGCCGCGTGCAGAGAGCCCCGTCAGGCAGTCCTGGCGGGGCTCTCTTTTTCGTTCACTTGTCCATCGCTATCACGCCGCATGCCACGCGGTCGCCGGCGTTGCCGGCGGGGTCGGTTTTGTAGTCGTCGGGATCGGCGTGGATGACGATGGCTGTGCCGCCGGGCTTCAGGAGGGACGCCGGTCCCTTCTTGAGTGTCGCGCCGGTGGCAATCACCGTTACCTCTGCCGTCCCGTCCTTCTTCACCTCCAGATTCGGGAAATCACCGGCATGCTTGCCGGCGGGGTTCTCCATGCCGTGGTGCTTCTTGAACGGGTTGTAGTGCCCTCCAGCTGATTTGAAGTCGGGCGGGGTGCAGGTTCCGGTCTCGTGGATGTGAAAGCCGTGCTTGCCCGCGGCGAGCCCCGAAACCTTGAGCTTCACCTTTACCCCGTCCTTTTGCTCGGTGAGCGTTGCCGTGCCGATGCTCTTTCCGGCGGCGTCCTTGATGTCGGCCCGCGCCTTCATCTCGTGGCTCATGGCGTGGGCGGTGCCGCTGGACAGGCAGAGGGCGGAAAAGACCGCGCATGCTCTCCATTTTTTCATCATGTACCCCCTAGTGGTTTGTCTTTGGATGACGTTGTCGCTGCCGCTCGAGTTCCAGCAAGAAACTATAGTGCCTGTGCCGGCCAAGTCAACGCAGCTGCGTGCGGCGATTTTTTCACCCAAAGGGCCTTTAAATTAATGAAGCACCTGCCGATAAGGGAAACGACACGCTGCAAGTCAAACGCCGGGCCAGGCCACCACTCAAGTACAAGGGACGAATCGATACCTATGTCTTACCCGAAGATCCTTGCCGTCGACGACGAATCCATCTTCCGTTTTCTGCTGGAAAGGCACCTGTCCGAAGCGGGCTTCTCTGCGCTGACCGCTTCCGGCGGCCCGGAGGCGCTCGCCATCATGGAGCAGCAACCGGTCGACTTGGTGATCTCCGACCTGGTGATGCCGGAGATGGATGGCCTGCAACTCATCGAAGAACTGCAAAAGCGTCATCCGGGCGTCCCCATCATCGTCATCACGGCCCACGGCAGCGTCGAGAGTGCCGTGGAGGCGATGCGGCGCGGCGCCTACGACTACCTGGAGAAACCGTACAACCCGGAAGACCTCCGCATGACGATACAGCGCGCCCTCGACTACCAGCACATGGTGCGGGAGAACGAGCAGATCAAGGGACTCTTGTCCGATCGCTTCACCTTCCAGAGCATCGTGACGGTCAACCCGAACATGAAGCAGATGCTGGAGCTCGCCTCCCGGGTGGTCTCCGCGCGTCACACCACGGTGGCCGTCTATGGCGAGAGCGGATCGGGGAAGGAGGTGCTGGCGCGGGCCATCCACTTCGCAGGCAAGGGGCTTCCCGCCGGCTTCGTGGCGGTCAACTGCGCCGCCATACCGGAGCACCTGATGGAGAGCGAGCTCTTCGGGCATGTTCGGGGGGCCTTCACCGGCGCCGACCGGGACCGGGAGGGGAAATTCAGCCTGGCGCGCAAGGGGACCATACTGCTGGACGAGATCGGCGACATGCCGCTCACGCTGCAGGCGAAGCTTTTGCGCGTCCTGCAGGAGCGGGTCTTCGAGAAGATCGGGAGCAACGCTCCGGTAGCGCTCGAGTGCCGGGTCATCGTCGCCACCAACCGCAACCTCTCCGAGCTGGTGGCCGCAGGGCGCTTCCGCGAGGACCTGTACCACCGGATCAACGTCTTTCCGCTCACCATACCGCCGCTTTGCGAGAGAAAGGACGACATCCCGATCCTTTGCGACCACATACTGGAGCAACTGCGGCAGCACCTGGGCAAGGCGCTCCCCGGGATCTCTTCCAAGGCGATGGAGGCGATGCTCGATTACCGCTGGCCCGGGAACGTGCGCGAACTGCGCAACTGCCTGGAGCGCGCCGCCATACTGAGCGACAGGGAGCCGATCCGCACCTGCCATCTCGGCATAGGCGCGGCACATGCCGACCATGCGGCGCCGGCGGAGAGCGGCGACCGGGTCAGCTACAACCTCGCGCTCCCCCCTGACCGGCTCTCGCTGGACGCCCTCACCAACCTGATACTTTCCGTCACCCTGGAGCGCTGCGGCGGCAACAAGTCGAAGGCCTCCCAGCTTCTCAAGGTGAACCGCAAGGCCTTCTACCGCTCCTAAAGCCGCCCGTCCTGGCCCTCAGCTACCCAAAGCCTCGCCCTTCATCCCCCTGCGGCAAGTTGTCCCCGTGGCGCCCAGCCTGTCCCCGCACGGGACAGTCGCCTCCGGGGGCGATCGCCTAACCCCCCGTTACTTCGGGAAATCGGGGTTTGGCACTGCTTCTGCTGAACAGATGTTGCTGCCCCTTCGACTGTCCCGTACGGGACAGCTGGAAAGATTGGCGAAGGATCGGGTCCTTCCGGAGGCGTCAGCACAGACAGGTTCACAGGGAGAGGGGCGATGAAAACAATTAAGGATTTGAGAGTGGGGACCAAGTTGGCGCTGGGCTTCATCACGCTTACCGTCATAGCAGCCGTGATCGGCTTCATCGGCATCACCCAGATCAACAAGGTGAACCAGGCCAGCGAGAAGCTTTACCGGACCATAACCGTGCCGCTTGGGGAGCTGGGTGTCATGTCGGTAGCCTTCCAGAGGGTCCGCATCAACGTGCGCGATGCGGCCGAAACGACCGATGCCGCGGAGCGCCAGGGCTACCTGGACAACATAAAGAGACTGCGTCAAAGCGTGTCGGAGAACGCGGCGCTATTCGAGAAGACCATCCTGATCGACGAGGAACGCTCCCTGTTCAGGGAGTACCTGGAGGTAAGGCGCGGCTACCTGGAGCAGATCGAAAAGGTGCTGCGGTTGAGCGGGGAGAATCGGAGCGCCGAGGCGGCAACCTTGCTGCGTGGAGATGCCAGGAAGATGGCCCAGCGCTACCAGGAGATCCTGGACAAGCTGGTCGCATCGAAGAAGCAACAGGCAAAGCTGGCAGCGCAAGAAAACGATGCCATCGCCAAGGGCGCGGCGCGCATGATGGCCGGGCTTCTGGCCCTGGGCGTCGGCCTCGCCATCGCGCTTGGTCTAACCATCTCCAGGATGATCACCAACCCGCTGGGGCAGGCGGTGCAGGTGGCCAACCGCCTGGCTGAAGGCGACCTGACGGTCGAGGTCGTGGTCGATTCCAGGGACGAGACCGGCCAGCTGCAGGAGGCCATGGGGCATATGGTGCAAAGCCTCAGGGAGATGGTGACCCAGACCGTGGGCATCTCGGCCGGCATCGCGGCGGCCTCCTCCCAGCTGCAGGCCACTTCCGCCCAGATCGCAACCGGCGCCGAGGAGGTTGCCTGCCAGACCGGCACGGTGGCGACGGGGAGCGAGGAGATGGCGGCCACCAGTTCTGAGATCGCCAACAATTGCCTCATGGCTGCCGAGGCTTCCAGGCAGTCGGCCGCATCGGCAAACGCCGGGGCCAGTGTGGTCCAGGAGACCATCGCCGGGATGGGGCAGATCGCAGATCGTGTGCGCCGTACCTCCAGGACGGTGGAGGCCCTGGGGGCGCGCTCCGAAGAGATCGGCAACATCGTCGGCACCATAGAGGACATAGCGGACCAGACAAACCTCCTGGCGCTCAACGCGGCCATCGAGGCGGCCCGCGCCGGGGAGCAGGGGCGCGGGTTCGCGGTAGTAGCCGACGAGGTGCGGGCCCTGGCAGAGCGCACAACCAAGGCGACCAAGGAGATCGGCGCCATGATCAAGGCGATCCAGGGGGAAACACGCGACGCGGTCCGCGCCATGGACGAGGGGGTCCGGGAGGTCGAAAAAGGGGCCGTCTCGTCGCAGAAGTCCGGCGAGGCGCTGGAGGAGATACTCAACTGCATCCACGAGGTTTCCCTGCAGGTGAGCCAGATCGCGACCGCGGCAGAGCAGCAGACCGCCACCACCAACGAGGTGACCTCCAACATACAGCAGATAACGGACGTGGTGCAGCAGACGGCGAGCGGGGCGGAGGAAACGGCCGTTGCCGCGGCACAACTGGCCCGCCAGGCCGACGAACTGCAAACCCTGGTGGGGCGCTTCAGGCTGGCGTCATGAAGCAGGGAGAGACGATGCCGAACGCCTTTCGGATAGTTTCGGCTGCCAGTACGAGGGAGCGGCTGATCCAACTGCTGACCTTTACGGTGGGCGGCGAAGGGTTCGCGGTGGATGCCGCGGCGGTAAGGGAGATCATGCGGCTGCCGGAGATCGCATGCCTGCCGAACTCCCCCGGCTATCTCGACGGGATCATCAGCCTGCGCGGCAGCTTGATCCCCGTCATATCCCTGCGCGAGCGGTTCGCCCTGAGCGGCGCCGTAAACAACAGCCGGAGCCGTGTCATCTTGCTGGACGTAGCCGGCAAGGTGGCTGGGTTCAGGGTGGACGCAGTGTCCGAGGTGATCCACATCCGCTCGGGAGAGGTTCAGCCCCCTCCGGCGCTGCTTGTTCCCGAGATCGGGAAGGAGGCCGTCGCGGGGGTCATCTACAGCAGGGACCGGATGCTGGTCGTGCTGGCCCCTGATCGGATGCTCTCTGGGACGGAACCTGGTTGGTACGTGGCGGCCGCCTAGGGCTCCCCGCCAAGGGGCCCGCCGGCCGGTGCCGTTTCTCCGCGCGCCCTGCGAAGGATCCGGGCTCCGGGCACATTCTGCTCAAGCGTGGTCGCCCGGACCCCGATAAAGTGAAACGCCACGCAGTTAGATCCTTTCGGCCTCGACGCTTTTTTAGCCGCGCTGCCATGGTTCACGACTGCACAGGGAGATGTAAGCTCATGCCCGTCAAAGCTGACCGCAGCCTGAAGATAACCGCCGGGATCAGCCTGCTGCTCGTGTTCGGGCTGGCGGCGCTGGCCTGCATCCATCCGGGCAGGTGGGAGGAGATCTCTTCCGGCGGCATGGGCACCATACTGGCGATCTCCTCCCTCCTTGTCGGGTCATGGCTTGCCCTGTATTGCATCGGGGGAAGGGTCAGGGGATGGGGCGCCGGGCGCTGCGAGGCGGATCATCATGCGAGCTTGCTGCTGGAATCGGTGGGGGAAGGGGTACTCTCCGTCACCGAGACCGGCACCATCAGTTTCGCCAACCAGGCCGCCCTGTCGCTACTGGGTTACCGGGAGGGGGAGCTCGTCGGGCGGGACGCCCGCGAGGTGCTGCACAGGAATTCCTCCGAGTGCGCCAACTGCGTGCAGCGGAGCTGCGTGTTGGCCCCGGCGCTCTCCCCCTGCGCGCCGCAGCATTCCGAGAACGAGCTCATGTGGCGCAAGGACCGCACCTCGTTCGTGGCGGATTTCAACTGCGCTTCCATCCGCAGCGGCGGGAGGCACCGTGGCGCCGTACTGACCTTTCGGGACGTGTCGGAGCGCAGGGAGACCCAGGAGCGCCTGCGCGTGCAGGTCACCGCCCTGGAGGCCGCGGCCAACAGCATCATCATCGTGGACCGCAAGCAACGCATCATCTGGGTCAATCAGTGCTTCTCCCGGTTGACGGGGTATGCGCGGGAGGAAGTGGTCGGCTGCAATCCCGAACTGCTCCTGGCGGGTACGCGCGATCAGGAAAACATGCGCAGCTTCGAAAAGCTCATGGGGAGCAGGGGGCCGTGGCAGGGGGAGTTGGTCACCTGCTGCAAGGACGGCATCCCAGCCGATCAACAGGTCACCATCGCTCCGGTACTTGACGACAGGGGGGAGATCAGCCACTTCATCTGGATCATGCTGGACATCTCGGAGCGCAAACGCTCGGAGGAGGCGCTGCTGCAAAGCAGCCGGGCGCTGGAGGAGGCGAACCGGCAGCTGGTCCAGACCGCGCAACGGGCGAACGAGCTGGCGGTGAAGGCGGAACGGGCCTCGGCGGCGAAGAGCGAATTTCTCGCCAACATGAGCCACGAGATCCGCACCCCGATGAATGCCATCATCGGCGCGAGCCATCTGCTGCGCGACTCCGAACTTTCCGTGCAACAGACCGGCTATCTGCAGACACTGGCCACCTCGGCCGACCTCCTCCTGGGGACCATCAGCGACGTGCTCGATTTCTCCAAGATCGAGGCGGGAAAGCTGGAGATCGCGAGCGTCGGCTTTGCGCCGCAGGATGTGCTGAGCGACCTCGTTTCGGTCTTCTCGAGCCGGGCGGAGGGAAAGGGGCTCAGGCTGCAAGTGGAACTGGACCCGGAGATTCCTCCCTCCCTGGTGGGCGATCCCATGCGCCTGGCCCAGATCCTCAACAACCTGCTGAGCAACGCCCTGAAGTTCACCCGTCACGGCCATGTAGCCGTATCGGCGAAGATGACCACCAAAAGCGACACCGGCGTGGAGCTGCTGTTCTCCGTCAGGGACTCCGGCATAGGCATGGCGGCCTCGCATCAAGACAACCTGTTCCAGCCCTTCACCCAGGTGGACGGTTCCGTGACGCGGACCTACGGCGGCACGGGGCTGGGGCTCGCCATCAGCAGGCGGCTGGCCACCTTGATGGGGGGAGAAATCTGGTGCGACAGCGTCGCCGGTGTGGGGAGCACCTTTTCGTTCCGGCTCCCCTTCAGGATTGCCGCCGGTGACATGATCGTCTCCAGGGGGAGGGCTCCCCGCAAGTACCCCTGTTTCAGGCAGCAGCGGATACTGCTGGTCGAGGACAACCTCTACAACCAGAAGGTGGCGCTCGCCCTGCTGGAAAAGGCGGGGCTCTCGGTCACGCTCGCCTGCAACGGGGTGGATGCCCTGGAACAGATCGCAAAGCACGATTTCGACATGGTGCTGATGGATGTCCAGATGCCGGTGATGGACGGGCTGACCGCAGCGCGGGAGATCAGGAAAATAGAGCGCCCGGGCATGTACTCCCTCCCCATTGTTGCTGTTTCCGCCAACGCGCGGGAGCAGGACGTAAGGGCCAGCCTGGCGGCGGGCATGAGCGCCCACATCACCAAACCCTTTACCCCCGATGCCCTGTACAGCGCCATCGCCCTCTGGCTGGAGGTGGAGGAGGACTGCGGAAAAACGGTATCTGGCGCGCTCTACGATGGCGGGGAAGACTACGGCGAGTGGGGGGATGACTGCGGCGAGGGGGGGGAGAAGGTGGATGCCGCCGGTGCCGTGCGGCCCCGGGTCCTGGTGGACATGGTGCAGGGGCTCTATCTGGTGGGGGGGGATCGCGGGCTCTACCGGGACCTGTTGCAGAGGTTCGAGCTGGAGTATGCGTCGAAGGGGGAGGAAGTACGGCGCGAGGTGGCCCAGGGGAACCTGCAGAAGGCGGCGCATCTGGCCCACTCGGTAAAGGGGATCTCGGGGGTGCTGGCGGCACATCCCCTGCAGGGCGCGGCGCAGAGGCTGGAGGCGGCACTCAAGCGGGATGGGGAAGAGCTGGAGCCGCTTCTGAAGGATTTCGAAGCCGAGATAAGCGCGACCATCGCCTATCTGGCGGGGCAGCGCTAAGCTTTTGCCTGGCGACCGATGCCGCGCCCCCCCTCTTGCGGGGAGGCGCGGATTGTCGTTTGTTTACTTCGCCTTGATCATCTCGATCTCGAGGTTGATGTCGACTTCCTCGCCTACGGCAACGCCGCCGGTTTCAAGGGCTGCGTTGTAGACCAGGCCGAAGTCCTTGCGGTTGATCTTGGTGCTGGCATTGACGCCGGTTCTCAGGTTCCCCCAGGGGTCTTTGCTCTCCTTGGCAGGGCCTTCCACGTCCAGCACCACCTGCTTGGTGACGCCGTGCAGCGTCAGGTCGCCGGTCACTTTGAGCTTCCCTTTGCCGGCCTTGGCCACCTTCTTGGAGGTGAAGGTCATGGTCGGGTACTTGGCGGCATCGAAGAAGTCGGCGCCCCTGAGGTGTTCGTCGCGTTTGGCGACGTTGGTGTTCACCGACGCGGTGTCGATGGTTACGGAGACCTTGGACTTGGTGATGTCCTTTTCGTTGAGGTCCAGGACGCCGCTGTGTTTTTCGAAGCTTCCCTTGACGTTGGAGACCATCAGGTGGCGCACCTTGAAGCCCACGTTGGAGTGGTCCGGGTCTATGTTCCAGGTGGCGGCGGATGCCAGCGCGGGGAGCGACAGGGCGGCTATGGCGGCTATGGATGCGATGGTTCTTTTCATGGTGTATCTCCTTTGTTTGTGTCTTTGAACGGTCGGCATGGGGAAGTCCTGAGAAAATCCGAGAAAAGCAGATCTTAGAGGGACACAGCTTTTTCCACGATCAAGGTTTCTCGGACGTCCTCAGGTTTCTTCGTGGCCGACGGTTAAGATGGTTTGAACTGTTATGTTTTGATATTGAACTGTTTGCGCAAAAAAAAGTTCCTTCCCGTTGCTATCCCTCCTTTAGACCTAGTTTTTTGCAAAGCCTTCCCAGCATCTCCTGCTCTTCTTCCGTGAGTACGCTCATATCTGCGACGATGGCAGCCTCGACCTCGGCAAATGTTGCCTCTATCAGTTTGCGCCCGGTATCGGTCAGGAGGACGCTGTAGTAACGGCGATCCTCCAGCGAGCGCTCCCGCTTGACCAGCCCCTGTTTTTCCAGGTTGTCGATCACCAGGGTGATGTTCCCGGTGCTCTTCAGGATCTTCGCCGCCACGTCCCGCTGGCACATCGCCCCTTTATGGAGCAGCGCCTCCAGGACCCCGAACTGGCTGATGGTGAGCCCGGCATCGGACATCTTTCTTCCCACCCTGCCGGTCACCGACTCGGAGGCCCGCATCAGCTTGGTGTAGGTGTTGAGCGCACGGTATGATGGCTTGTCCTGTTTCACGGCTTCACTCCCCATTGAGTTCGATGTCGTATCGATTGATATCAACTTAAATCATGAATGATTGAATGTCAAACTATTTTTTTGCAAAAAAAGACCGCCCCTCGTGGCATCGGGAGGCGGTCCTTGTTTTTTACCTGCGGCGATCACGGCAGGAATGCCGCAGCTGGTGCGGCGGCAAGCCGTAGCCGCTACTTTTTCTGCCTGAGTTCCTTGACCGGATGCTGCCCGGCCATCTCGAGACGGTAGTCGTGGCCGCTCTTTTTCTGGTTCATCCTGATCACTTCCTCGCTCGGGGCCCCCTTGACGTTCAGCGTGTCCTGCAGTTGCTGGTAACGCGGGTTTTCCGGGAGCTGGTCCAGCGGGCCGATCTCGGTCTCGAAGGCGTTGAATTCCACCTGCGTCGCCAGGATCTCCCTCACGTAGTTCACCTGGGACTTGAACTGCAGCGGCGCCGGGAGGGTCTGCGGCAGCACCTGATCGAGATCTACCCCCATCTTCTCGGCGACCTTGCCCAGGTTTTGCAGGTGGGTAAGCTCCATCCCCAGGTGCAGCTCCCAGATCGGCTTGACGTTGCGGTCCGTTTCCTCCTGCAGGAATGACCAGTAGAGCCAGCACTCGTTGTACTCGTGCAGGAGGGCGTTCTCGATCCACGGTGTCTGCGGGTCGAGCAGCGACTCGTACTGGGTCACGTGCTGCTCCTCGATCATCCCGATCTCCTGGTACAGGCCGCGCCCGACCTGGTCCTGCAGGGTGTTGCCTATGTTCATGTAGAAGTTCATGGTCTGCTGCTCGCCGGCCAAAAGGGTGAGGACGTAGAGCTTGGTCAGCGGGTCGGACGCCATGCGGTTCATCGGCTTCCTGACGTCGTCGAAGGGGTGGCGGTGCTCCTTGATGGTCGGCCGCCCCGGGGTGATCTCGGTCAGTTTTCCAACCAGCTTCTCGGCCTTCACCCCCTGCGTCATCTCCAGCAGGTTGGCGTAACGGTACAGGTGGTCGAAGTCCTCCAGGAGCCCGAAGTCGAAGACCTGCTTCACGTACTGGTCCGTCACGTTCGCGGCAAGAAAGGCGGTCAGGTCGACGGCCACCTGCTCGTAACCGATGGTGGTCTCCAGGGGGGACTCATCCCCGGGAGAGAGCCAGTTGATCACCTTTTGCTGCTGTTGCTCCACCCGGCGGGTGAGGGCGAGCTGCTTTTTCAGCTCGGGGTCGTTCAGGTTGCGGGCGAACTGGTGCGAGAAGATGGCGCCCTCGACCTCAACCCCGTTCATCAGGATGATGCGCGCCTTGGTGTAGGGATGGGCCTCGTTCTTGTCGTAGGGCTTTACGTTCAGCTCCTGCCAGTTTCTTAGCTGTTTTTCTGCTGGAATTCCGCGCTCTTTGAAGGGATTGAAGCTCACGGTGAACCTCCTTTTGGTTAGAATCCACCAATTATACAGAGGGGGCAGGGCGAGTCAAACCTGAGAGGGCGCCGCATGCCGCGCCCGTGGAGCATCCTTTTGGCCGGTTTCCTTGACAGGCCTCGGTGCTTCACTATAATTGGCGAGATTAAAATTAGATAAGGGGGCGGGCATGGCCGAGCTTATTAAAATCGCAGTCATCACCCTCTTTTGCCTCGGGCTCTCCGGGTGCTACGGGATGCTGCCCTCGGCCGGGGGAGGGAAGCTGACCAGGTTGGCCGAGACGGGTGAAAGGGCGCTGAGCCCGGCGGACATCGTCCTCCCGCCAGGGTACCGCATAGAGGCCGTCGCCACTGGGCTCACCTTCCCGACCGGCGTCGCGTTCGATGAAAGCGGCACCCCGCACGTGGTCGAGGCAGGGTACTCCTATGGGGAGGTGTGGACCGTGCCGCGCCTGCTCCGGGTGGAAAGGGGGAGCGTCACCGTGGTCGCAGCAGGCGGCAGGAACGGCCCCTGGACGGGTGTCACCCGGCATGCCGGCTCCTTTTACGTGGCAGAGGGGGGAGAGCTCGAGGGGGGAGGGATCATCCGCATCGGTGACGACGGCAGCATGGCCAGGATCCTGGAGCATCTCCCCACCCGCGGCGACCACCACACCAACGGCCCCGCCCCCGGCCCGGACGGCTGGCTTTATTTCGGGCTCGGCTCGGCCACCAATTCGGCCGTGGTCGGCGAGGACAACCTCAAGTTCGGCTGGCTCGAGCGCTACCCGGACTATCACGACGTCCCCTGCGCCGACCTAAAGCTTAGGGGGGAGAACTACATCACCAAGGACCTCCTGAAGGGGAAGGGGCTCGCCTCGACTGGGGCGTTCATGCCTTTTGGCACCTTCAGCCTTCCGGGAGAGGTGGTCAGGGGGGAGGTGCCATGCAACGGGGCGGTGCTCAGGGTCTCCCCCTCCGGCGGGGCGCCGCAACTGGTTGCCTGGGGGTTCCGCAACCCCTTCGGATTCGCTTTCTCCCCCGAAGGGAACCTGTACGTGACCGACAACGCGTACGACAAGCGCGGCAGCAGGCCGGTCTTCGGAGCCGGCGACGTGCTTTGGGAGGTGAAGCAGGGAACCTGGTACGGCTGGCCCGATTTCAGCGCGGGGCTCCCGCTGGACCGCGGAGACCAGTTCAAGACCCCGTTGCAGGAGAAGCCGAGGTTGCTGCTTGCCGAGTACCCCAACCTCCCGCCCGGACCTGCGGCGGTGCTGCCGGTTCACGCCTCGGCAAACGGCCTCGATTTCTCCCGCAGCGAAGCGTTCGGCCATCGCGGGGAAGCCTTCGTCGCCCTTTTCGGGGACCAGTCGCCCGGGACCGGGAAGGTGATGGCGCCGGTCGGCTTCAAGGTCGTGAGGGTCGATGTGAAGAGCGGCGTGGTCAGGGATTTCGCCGTGAACAAGGGGAAGCGGAACGGGCCGTCTTCGGCGCTTGGAACCGGAGGTCTGGAACGCCCCGTTGCCGCGCGTTTCGACCCCTCGGGCGAGGCGCTTTACGTGGTTGATTTCGGCATGCTCAAGGAGACGAAGAAGGGGAGCGTGCCGCAGCAGAAAACCGGCGTCCTTTGGCGCATTACCAGGGATGCACTATAGCGGGGGAAACATGCGCACCTTATCACTCGTCGCCTTGATGTTGATGCTTTCGACCGGCTGTGCCATGCGGCGGGGCGAGCCCGTTTCGCAGCCGCTCAGGATAGACTCGCACAAGCTCGCGCGCGGCGAGGTTTCGTACATGGCCCACTGCAACAAGTGCCATCCGGGCGGGGAGAAGGCGCTTGGTTTCGCCATCAACAACAAGCCGCTCCCCGGCTTCATGATCAAGGCACAGGTCCGTGCCGGGGCCGGGGCGATGCCCGCCTTCTCGAAGGAACTTGTGACCGGGGAAGATCTGGAGAACATCCTGGAATACATCGAGCTTTTGAGGAAGCAGACACCCGCCACGGCCGACCCGGTCACATGACCCGGGACCATGACCGGCTGCAAAGGCGCGCGGAGCAGGCGCGGAGAACGCAAGGGAAGCAGCTGCTGGGCCAACCCCGAAAGCCCCCTCCCTGGCGCACCGCCGGATTCCCGGCGTCCCCTGCGCAACGCTTTTGAGGCTTGGGCTTGGGGCTTGCAAAATCCCTACATTAATGAAACAATACGCCCGCTATTTGCGCAGGGAAAACCTTGGATGAAAGAGGGGCGGAAACATGGAAGGGCCGGACAGCAAGCTGATCAAGGCACTGCATCTTGGTCTGGAAATCTCTCAGATAAAGGACATCGACCTGTTGTTGGAGAAGATACTGACGGAGGCGCGCTCCTTCACCAACTGTGACGCCGGCTCCATCTACATCAAGGAAGGAAACCGGTTAAGGTTCAGCTACGCCCAAAACGACACCATGAGGCGCCAGCTCCCACCCGGCAGGAAGCTCCCTTACTCCACCTTCACCGTGCCGATCGACAACAGCTCCATTGCGGGGTACGTGTCGTTGAACGGCGCCATCCTCAACATCCCGGACGTCTCGCGGATCGCGCCTTGCTACCCCTTCTCCTTCAACGCCAGCTACGACCAGCTGACCGGATACCGCACGCACTCGATGCTCACCGTGCCGCTGAAAAACTTCCGCAACGAGGTGATCGGGGTCCTGCAGTTGATCAACGCCATCGACTCCGACGGCAAGGTCGCGCCTTTTGCCGACAACAACGACGAGATCATCACCTACTTCGCCAACAACGCCGCCAGCGCCGTGGAGCGTGCCAAGATGACCCGTGAGATCATCCTGAGGATGAACCGGATGGCGGAGATGCGCGATCCCAAGGAGACCGGGCCGCATGTAAACCGCGTCGCCTCCTACGCCGTCGTGCTCTACGAGGCGTGGGCCGCCAGAAACGGGCTGCCGCAGCATGAGATCGACAAGAACCGGGACGTGCTGCGCATGGCAGCCATGCTGCACGACGTGGGGAAGGTTGCCATCTCGGACACCATCCTGAAGAAGCCGGGACGCTTCACGCCTGAAGAGTTCGAGGCCATGAAGAAGCACACCCTGTACGGCGCCGAGCTCTTTTGCGATATCTATTCGGATTTCGACGAGTCTGCGGCGGTGGTGATCCTGAACCACCACGAACGCTGGGACGGCAAGGGGTACCCCGGGCATGTCGACTCCCGCACGCACGAGCCTCTCGCCGGTTTCGAGACGGAGCAGGGCGGGGCCCGCGGCAAGCGCGGTGCCGAGATCCCCCTCTTTGGCAGGATCGTCGCCCTGGCCGACGTCTACGACGCGCTCTCCTGCGCCAGGTGCTACAAGGATGCGTGGGACCACGATCGCGTCCTCGCCACGATCCGGGAGGAGGCCGGCAAACAGTTCGACCCCGAACTGGTAGAGGTGCTGTTTGACTGCTGCCTCGAATCGTTCCACCAGATCGCCCGGCTTTATCCGGATCACCAGGTTTCCCCCAAGCTCCCTCAGGCCTGAGCTGCCCGGCCACGCCTCTCCACCCGGGGGTGCAGGAGCCGCTAGCCACGGAGAAGGCGCCATGACCACCGTCCCCGGTTCCGGATGGGAGGAACTCCTGCAGCGCCTGCGCACCCTGAGGGGGACGGTGCTGTTTGTAGGAAGGAGCGACTCCGGCAAGAGCACGCTGGCCAGATACCTGCTGACCGAGCTTACGGCAACCGGGGTTCCCGTTGCCCTGGTCGACGCCGACGTCGGCCAGGGCTCCCTGGGGCTTCCCGGTGCGGTCAGCCGCCGCACCTTCACCGCTGCGCCCGCACCCGGTCCCCTCCGCTTTGAGCACCTCTGCTTCCTCGGGTGCGTCACGCCGGTCCCCATCCTCTCCCTGCTTGCCGCCGAAACCGGCAGGATGGTCCTCAGTAGCCGCCGGGACGCTGCTCTCACCCTGGTGGACACCACAGGCCTGGTCGACGGCCCCCTCGGCAAGGCGCTGAAGCTCGCGAAGATCCGCGCCGTGGCGCCGGAGCTGGTGGTTGCCGTGGCCGCCGGGCCCGAACTGGAGCCGATCCTTTCCGCCATCGGCGCTGTCGAGATCATCCGCCTGCACCCTGCCCGGATGGTGCAGCGCCGCAACCCGAGGCAGCGGGCAGGGTACCGCCGCGGCAGGCTTGCCGCCCACCTGCACGGCGCCCGGGAAGTGCTGCTTTCCACCCGCCGCCTCGTCTTCCTGCACCGCGGTGCCCCGGTGCACCCTTGCTTCGCTCCCCCTGCAGCAGGAACTGTGGTCGGGCTGAACCACCTTGGCGAGACCCGCGCGCTGGGCGTAGTCACCGAAGCCGGTGCCGGCTCGCTCACCGTCCTCACCGCTTTGCCCTCGCTTCGCGGCATCGACCGCATCGTTGTGGGGGATTTCAGCTACCGCCCCGAGCCTGCCCCACCCTGCCAGGGTTCTGAAACCCGAACCTCCTGACGCGAAGCGGCCGAGGCGCCGGAACCGCCCGGCAGGCGGCCGCCGCCCCGTTTGACACCGCAGCGCGAATGGCTAGACTTCTCGCATGTTTGCAAGCGGAGGTTTCCAATGAGACTGCTTTTCCTGATATCGATCTTCCTCATGATCCCGGTGCGGCTCTTGGCGCAGGCGCCCCAGGTCGCCGTCGTCACCGTGCACGGCCCCATCAACCCGGTTACCGCCAACTACCTGAAGAAAAACCTGGCGGCGGCGGGGAGCCGCGGAGACCGACTGCTGCTGGTGGAGCTGGACACGCCGGGAGGTCTCGACTCCGCCATGCGCGACGCGGTGCAGTCGATCTTCGCCTCCCCGGTCCCGGTGGCGGTGCACGTGACACCGTCGGGAGCCCGGGCCGCTTCGGCGGGAGCTGTGATAGGGCTTGCCGCGGACTTCCTGGCCATGGCGCCCGGCACCAACATCGGGGCCGCCCACCCGGTCGCCGTCGGGGGGGAGAAGCCGGACAAGGTGATGGAGGCGAAAATCCTCAACGACGCGGAGGCGTACATCGAGGGGATTGCCAGGAAGCGCGGACGCAACGTGGAGCTAGCCAGGAGGATGGTGCGGGAAAGCATCTCGCTTCCCTCCGAGGCGGCGCTGCAGCAGCAGGTGATCGACCTGATCGCGACGGATAGGCAGGACCTCCTGGCGAAGCTGGAAGGGCGCAAGGTGCTTAAGGGGGGGAAGGAGACTACCCTGAGGCTTGCCGGCGCACGGGTCACCAGCTACGAGATGGGGACGCGGGACAAGATCCTGGATGCCATCAGCAACCCCGACGTCGCTTACGTGCTGATGCTTCTCGGCATGCTGGGGCTTTTCTTCGAGCTCTCCAACCCGGGCGCCATCCTGCCGGGGGTGATCGGCGGCATCTCGTTGCTCCTTTCCTTCTTCGCCTTCCAGACCCTGCCGGTGAACTACACGGGGATAGCGCTGATCGTGCTGGGCATCATCCTGTTCATAGCCGAGATCAAGGTGGTCTCCTACGGCATGCTTGCGGTGGGGGGCATGGTTTCCATGGTGCTCGGATCGCTCATGCTTTTCCCGTCGCCGGAGCCCTACCTGCGGCTGTCCTGGAGCGTGATCATCGCGACGGTGCTCACGACCACGATCTTCTTCGCAGTCGTGGTCGCCAAGGTCGTGAAGGCGCACCGGGAGAAGCCGATCACCGGGGTGGAGGGGATGGTCGGGGAGGAAGGGGTGGCCGACACGGACCTCCTGCCCGAGGGAAAGGTGTTGCTGCGGGGGGAATACTGGTACGCCGAGAGCGCCGAGCCGATCGTGAAGGGGGAGAAGGTGCAGGTGGTGGAGGTCAAAGGGCTGCATCTGAAGGTGCAGAAGGCTACCGGCGGGCAAAACCAGTAGCCACGGAGAAAGTCCGGGACTCCGGAGAAAAAGGCGAAGGCCTTCTTGCCTTGGCTTCCTTCTTCGTGCCCGCCTCCCTCCGTGGCTGTTGGTTCCTGTTCCTTTCGGCCTAGAAGTGGTGTGGTACCGGCAGGCACCCCTCATCGTGGAGCGCATTCAGATACTTGGTGCGCAGGTCGACGAAGGCCTGGGACAGCCGATCGATCAGCATGGTATGGCTGCAACCGATAAGCTCCAGCAGCCCGTTTTGCTTGTTGGAAACCAACCGCTCGATGTGCGCCGACCTCCGGTTGATGTCGACGTGGGTGTGCCCCTGGGCGTGGCTTACCAGGCTCAGCATCGCGTCGGTAACGAAGACGTCGATCGAGTAGACCGCCGCCACTTGAGGGTGCTCTTTGAGCTGGAAAACCACCCGTATCTCCGGATGCGGAAATTCGATGCCGGGAAGGTGGTCCGGTCCCATGTAGTGCGAAGCCGCTACCGGCAGCACCTCGATGAAGCAGTTCAGCAGGCTGGAGTCGATATCGACGTAGGTCTGTACCGGCAGTTTGAGAGCAGCCCGGGAAAATTGCTCGCCATGTTCTAGATAAAGTGAGAGCCGCATATCCGTCACCTGTAGTTTGATGTTGATTCACAAGTTAAAAATAAAGCTGAAGAGCCGGCAAAAAGCAAGTGACCCTCCGTAATTATCTTGCCAAGGCCCCTTTCCCGAGCCCCCCCACGCGTGGCGAACCCGGAATGCGGCACGACCTCGCCTTTTTGATGGAGCTCAAGCCGGTTGACTTTTTCGGGCTCACTGCGATCAAAGCTAAAGATAGGGCGTCTCCTGCTCGACGGGCGCCTTGCCAACGGACGGCGGCTGACCTATCCTTTGCACTGCATATCCTGCGGTGATATCATTAAACGCGCCACGCGCATAAACACATGTGGAGGGGGAGGGCGCAACATGAAGGCTGAGGTGGTTTCCATCCGCTACCGCATCCCGCTGACCGACAGCCAGGCGGAAAGGCTCAGACGCACCTGGCCCAACGGCGAACCCTTCTACCCGTACGAGAAGATGGAGCGCTACCTGGAGCCGCTCCTGGTCGAGGAGCTGAACTGGCACCACTACACGGGCAATTACCTCTACTTCACCGTCTACGGGGACGAGATCGAGGCGACGCTGGCCGATGCCCTGAAGGTGTTCGAGGAGAGGCTGGGGAGACTCGAGGGGAAAAAGCCATGACAACGATACTGCGGATCTGCATGCTGTTCCTGCTGCTGGCAACCGGCGCGCAGGCGGCCACAGGGGACTTCGGCCGCCAGATGCTGACCGAGACGAACATCGCGCGCACGGATCCCCGCCGCTATGCCGGCTACATCAAGGAGCTGAGGGGATACTTCATAGGGAAGGGGTACAGGGTGCCGGGGTCCGCGGCCTTGGTCCTCACCTCGGAGGGAGCGGCTCCCCTCGACGAGGCGATTGAATTTCTCTCCCGGCAACCCCCTTTGCCTGCTCTCTCCTGGTCGCCCGGTCTTGCCAGGGCGGCTGCCGATCTGGTGCGTGATCAGGCGGGGTCAGGGGCCACTGGGCACAACGGCGCGAACAGCGGTGACCTGCGCCAGAGGATCGAGAGGCACGGGACCTGGAAGAGCGGGATAGCGGAGAACATCGGTTACGGCCCGGATACCGCACGGCTCATGGTCATGGAGCTGATCATCGACGACGGGGTTCCCGACAGGGGACACCGCAGGAACATCTTCAACGCTACCTTCACCACCGCAGGCGCTGCCTGCGGGGCGCACGCCGTCTACCGGAAGATGTGCGTCATGGAGTTCGCCGTCGGCTACCAGAGCAAGTGATCCCGTGAGATGCTTTTCACCCTTCCCTCAGGAATCCCTTGACACTACCGCTGCAAAAAACTATAGCTATACCGTCCACTTCCACCAACCCTGCTCCGCCCTCAACGCGCCTATGGGGAACTATGTACTGGGAATCATTCGGTTTTAAAGAAGCTCCTTTCGCCCTCACTCCCAATCCCGCCTTCGTGTTCCTAAGCGCTCCGCACCAGGAGGCATTCGCACACCTGCTCTTCGCCATCGAGAACCGCGCCGGCTTTATCGAGCTCTCCGGCGAGGTCGGTACCGGCAAGACCACCATCGTGCGCACCTTGCTGAACCAGCTGGACCCCGAGACCCACCGCACCGCGCTCATCTTCAACCCGACCCTCTCCCCTCTGGGCCTTCTGCGGGAGGTAAACTCGGAGTTCGGCCTTAGCTGCGACAGCGCCGACATGCGCGACCTGCACCAGGCCCTGAACGCCTATCTCCTGGAGGAGAACCGGGCGGGGCGCACCGTGGTGCTGGTGATCGACGAGGCGCAAAACCTCTCGGTCGAGGTGCTGGAGCACGTCCGGCTTATCTCGAACCTGGAGACCGACAGCGCGAAGCTGATCCAGATCGTCCTGGTGGGGCAACCCGAACTGAACGCCCTCCTCTCCAGGGATGAGCTGAGGCAGTTGGACCAGCGCATAACGGTGCGCTATCACCTGAAGCCCATGGGCTTCGACGATACCTGCGCCTACATCAGGCACCGGATACGGTTTGCCGCCGACGGCAGGGAGCCGCTTTCCTTCTCGCAGGGTGCGCTGAAGCGGATCTTCGGGTTTTCCAAGGGGCTCCCGCGCCTGATCAACGGCGCCTGCGACCGGGCGCTGCTGCTCGCCTACACGCGTGACTGCAAGGAGGTTTCCCCCCAGATGGCGGGCCTTGCCATCGTCGACCTGCGCAAGGACGCCCCACGCAGGCGGCGCGCCGTGCCGATGAAGCCCCTGTCGCTGGGGCTCGTTGTCTGCGTGCTGATCGTTGCCGGGTTTTCGCTGCTGTCCGGCTCCTTGCTTCCCGGGGAGAAGCCGCCGCGTGAGGCCGCCCCTGCCCTGACGCGCGAAGCCGCCTGGCAGGGGATCGCGGCGCTCCCCGAACAGGAGAACCTGTATGCCGCGGTGAACGCGGTGCTCTCAAGCTGGCAGGCGCGGGGAGTCGAGCCGGTGCCGGGCCGGCCGGCGACGCTGCGTGTACTGGCCAGGCAACGGGGGCTGGTGGCGACGCGCATGCCGGGGAGGCTGGACGACCTGGTACGGGTCGATGCTCCTGCACTGCTTCATGTCGCAGTTCCGGGTGCCGGCGACAGGCTGGTTGCCCTTCTCGGGGTGGGAACGGACCAGGTATCCGTCGCCCCCCCCATCGCAGGGCGATCCACGCTGACGCGCGCCGAACTCGCCTCGATCTGGACCGGCGGCGCGACGCTGCTCTGGAAGGATTTCCACGGTTTCACCTCGCGCGCGAAACCGGCGGAGAAGACGGCGGGCGTGAAGCTCTTGCAGGGGCTTTTGAAACAGGCGGGGTGCTACAGCGGGCCTTTGAACGGGGAAGCCGGCGAGACGACCCGCGCGGCGCTCGCCGAGTTCCAGCGCAGGGAGCGGCTTATGGTGGACGGCAAGGCGGGGGCGCAGACCCTGATGCTGCTGTACCGGCGCGCCGGCGGCTTTTTCCCGCCCGGGCTCTCGGCTGCCGAAGCTGCGGGCAAGGGTGCAGGGGCGGGTGCGGAAACGACCAAAGAGACGGGGCGGATATAGATGAGTCTGATACTTGATGCATTGAGAAAGATGGAGCAGGAGCGCAGAAGCAGGCGCGGATCGGGGCAGGACCTCCGTCCCGAGGTGCTCCGCTACCGCCTGGCGGCCCGGCCGGAGCACCCCTCCAGGTATCCGATGGTGATCGTGGGCGCAGTTTTGCTCTTTGCCGGAATAGGCGCCGGATTCGTGCTGAAGGGGAACAAGGGGGAGGTCCTGTCGCAGGCAAAGCAGGATTTCGCGGCGATGACGACTGCACCCCCTTCGCCGGTCGAGGCGCCGGCCGCCGTCCTGCCTGCTGAGCCCGCTGCGGCCCCCGCACTCCCCAACCGGCCCGTTGCCGCGCCGTTGGCTGCCGAACCTGCCCAGCCGCGGCCGCCCCGCCCGGTCGCCGTCCCGGCGCCCGTCGCGGCCATGCCGCAGCGGGAGGAGGCCGGTGCGATGCAGGGTGTGGCGCCGGAGATCGCCATCTCCGGCATCGCCTACCAGGATGAGCGACGCATGCGGCGCGCGGTGCTGAACGGCCAGTTGGTAGGGGAGGGGGCCGAGATCGCCGGCGCCCGGGTCGTCGAGATCAAGGAGAGCAGGGTCAGGCTGTCGCGCGGCGGGCAGGTATTCGAGGTGCCGTTCTCCTCGGGGCACTGAAGCTGTTTTCCAACCCTTAGCTTTTACTTCCTGCGAGTCCTCCCATGAAAGACAGAAACGCCACAGACAGCGCGGTCGAAAGGGTGTCCGGCTCGCTGGAGAGGATCACCTTCCACAGCGAGGAGACCGGATTCTGCGTGCTGCGCGTGAAGGTTCCCGGGCACCGTGAGCTCGCGACGGTGACGGGATGCGCCGCCTCGGTCACGCCGGGAGAGCAGCTGGAGTGCACCGGTTCCTGGCAAAACGACCGCACCCACGGCATGCAGTTCAAGGCGGACCACATCAAGGTGGTCCCGCCCACCACGCTGGAGGGGATCGAGAAGTACCTAGGCTCCGGCATGGTGCACGGCATCGGCCATCATTTCGCCAAGGTGCTGGTCCAGGCCTTCCGGGAGGAGGTCTTCGACGTCATCGAGAACAGCCCGGAGCGGCTGCTGGAGCTCCCGGGCATCGGCCGCAAGCGGATGGAATCGGTGGCGGCCGCCTGGGTGGAGCAGAAGGCGATCCGGGAGATCATGGTATTCCTGCAGTCCAACGGCCTGGGGACCGCACGCGCCGTGCGCATCTACAAGAGCTACGGGAACGAGGCGATCTTCAAGGTCACCGAGAACCCGTACCGGCTTGCCCTGGATATCCACGGCATCGGCTTCAAGACCGCCGACGCCCTGGCCGGAAAACTCGGCGTCGCGCCCGACTCCATGATCCGCGCGCAGGCAGGGGTGAGGCATGTGTTGCAGGAGATGTCCGGGAGCGGCCATTGTGCGGCGGCCAGGAAAGAGCTGGCCGAGAGCGCCGCGGCACTGCTGGAGATCCCTCGGCCGGTGATCGAGCAGGCCATCGAGGCGGAGATTGCCGAGGAGAACCTGATCCCGGACGAGATAGCCGGAAGTCCCTGCCTCTTCCTGGCGCCGCTTTACCGCGCGGAGGTGGGTGTCGCCTCCAGCCTCTCCCGGCTCTCCCTCGGCGCCCCCCCCTGGTCCGGCATCGTAGCCGAACAGGCCGTTCCGTGGGTGGAGAACAAAAACGGCATCACCCTGTCGCCCTCGCAGCGCGACGCGATCGGTCTGGCCCTGAAGAGCAAGGTGGTCGTGGTAACCGGCGGCCCCGGGGTGGGCAAGACCACCCTGGTGAACAGCATCCTCGGCATCGTCGGCGCCAAGCATCTCCGGGTGACCCTTTGCGCCCCGACGGGAAGGGCGGCCAAGCGGCTGACCGAGTCGACCGGGATGGAGGCGAAGACCATCCACAGGCTGCTGGAGTTCGACCCGCAGAGTTTCGGCTTCAAGCGCGGCAGGGAGAACCCCATCGCCACCGACCTCGTGGTGATGGACGAGGCCTCCATGGTCGACGTGGTGCTGATGAACAAGCTCCTCCCCGCCATCCCCGACAATGCCGGCCTCATCATCGTCGGCGACGTGGACCAGCTCCCCTCCGTCGGCCCCGGCTGCGTCCTCTCCGACATCATCGATTCCGGCGCGGTTCCCACCGTGAGGCTCACCGAGATCTTCCGGCAGGCCGCCGGTTCCAGGATCATCGTCAACGCCCACCGCATCAACCGAGGCGAGCTGCCGCTCAAGGACGAGGGGAAGGAGCTTGCCGACTTCTACTTCATACCGGCCGCGACCCCGGAGGACATCCACGACAAGCTGCTGCAGGTCATCACCGAGCGCATACCGAAGCGCTTCGGGTTTCATCCGGTGCGCGACATCCAGGTGCTGACCCCGATGAACAGGGGGGGGCTGGGAGCACGCTCGCTGAACGCGGAGTTGCAGAGCGTTCTGAACGGCAGGGGCGAACCGAAGGTAACCCGCTTCGGAACCGCGTTCGCGCCGGGGGACAAGGTGATCCAGACGGTGAACAACTACGAGAAGGAGGTCTTCAACGGGGATATCGGCCGGATCGTCGAGGTGAAGCCGGACGAGGGGACGCTGACGGTAAACTACGACGAAAGGTTGGTCGAGTACCAGCTAGGCGAGCTGGACGAGGTGACCCTCGCCTATGCCACCAGCATCCACAAGAGCCAGGGGTCCGAGTACACCGCCGTCGTCGTACCGCTTGCCATGCAGCATTTCACCATGCTGGAGCGCAACCTCATCTACACTGCGGTCACCCGCGGCAAGAAGCTGGTGGTCGTTATCGGGGAGGCCAAGGCGCTCGCGATGGCGGTCAAGAACCACAAGTCCCACCGGAGGATGACCAAGCTGGCGGGGCGGATCTCCGGCTCCGCCGCGCAGATTAAAGCAGATATAAATTGACATGTTAATTAACAATCGGCTATAAAGGGCTGTTTGAAATCATTTACGGTATCAGGAGGATCGATGAAAAGAACCAAGGTTGCTTTTGTTCTGTCGGCTGCGGCAATGCTCGCCGGTTGTGCCAGTCCCTATCCGGTCGGCGGTGTGTTCACCGACATGAAGTTGCCGGTCGCAGTGACGAGCAATTCCGGCAAGGCGTCTAAAGTGGGAACCGCTGAGTGCACCAGCGTCCTTTCCATTATCGCGACCGGCGATTGCAGCGTGAACGCGGCCAAGAAAAACGGCGGCATCACCAAGGTCGACCATGTTGACTGGAGTGCGAGAAACGTGCTCGGCCTCTTCGGAAACTACAAGATCATCGTTTACGGCGACTAGCACGCGTCGCTTTCAGCGCTTTCGAAGAACCGGTTGCCAGCCCGACCGGTTCTTTTTTGCTTGTTGGTACTCCCTTCGTCGCAGCTTCCAGGAGGTAAGGGTATGAAGGTCATTGGCATGATCGGCGGGCTCGGCCCCGAATCCACCGTGGATTATTACCAGCGCCTGGTCCGGGCCTTTCGCGCACCGGGAAGCCTGGCTGCTCCCGAAATAATCATCTACAGCGTGAGCCTTGAGGAAGTGCTGGATCTGGTGGCCCGCCGGCAATGGAACCAACTCACCTACCTGCTGGCGGCCAAGATCAAGGCCCTGCATAAAGCCGGGGCAGATTTTGCCATTATTTCAGCCAACACACCGCATGTGGTTTTCGATGAACTCCAGGGGAAGTCGCCTATCCCGCTTTTAAGCATCGTCACCGCGACGCTTGAAAGGGCGAAGGAGCTGGGGGTTGGGAAGGTCGGGCTGTTGGGGACCAGGTTCACCATGGAAGAGAATTTTTTCGCGGCGCCGTTTTCCGCCGAAGGGATCTCGGTGATCGTCCCGCCTCCGGCAGACCAGGAGTACATCCACCGGAAGCTTATGACGGAGATCGAACTGGGCATCGTCACCGGCGAGACCAGGACCGGCCTTCTGGAGGTCATAGAGCGCATGGTGCAGCAGGAAAAGATCGACGCGGTGGTCCTTGGGTGCACCGAGTTGCCGCTTGTACTCGACCGGGAAAAATTCGGGATACCGTTTCTCAATACGACGGCGATTCACGTCGAGAGGGTCGTCGACTACTGCAGGCAAGGGTGACGCGCGTGCGCATCAACCAACAGGTGCCGGCTACGGAGGCATGCTCTTCGAAGGAGCTATGACCTCGCCAGGAGGAACAGGAGATGAAAGTGTTTCAGGTCTTGGCCATCGCCATACCGCTGTTGTCGATGGCCGGCATTGCCTACACTCGGGAAGGGGCACGGGCGGCCGCCATAGAGCCCGGCTTCTATGAGACCTTGGAGAAGCTCCACGGGCACACCTGCGCCGGCTCGCTGATGGGGGCCAGGCTCGGGCTCGCAGCCAAGCTCGCGCTTAAGGCCGCGGGGGGGGAAGGGAAGCTGAAGGCCAAATACTTCAGCCTCTCCTGCCCGGTGGACGGTATCCAGTACGCTGCCGGGACGACCTACGGCAACAAGGCGATCGAGGTGGTGGATCAAAACGAGCATCGTCTGCTGCTGTCGGCGGAGAAGAACGGCCGGCAGGTTGAGGCACGCCTGACCAAGCCCGCCGAGGAAAAGGCCAAAAAGTTCAGGGAGTTGAAGTGTAAGGTGACGGCGCTTCCGGTAGGTTCGCCTGAGCGGCAGCGGATGGAGAAATATGTCGGGGATGTGATTGCCTGGTTCAAGACCGCCCCGGATGTCGAGGTGGTCCAGGTGCGGTTGGTCAAGTAGCAATGCTGCATTTTCTGAGCATCGGCGTCGTCCTCGGACTTTCCGCCGGCTTCTCCCCGGGGCCGCTCCTCATGCTGGTCATCTCCGAAACGCTGCACCACGGCACCAGCTCCGGTGTCAAGGTCGCACTCTCCCCTGTCATCACCGACCTTCCCGTCATCCTCGTCACCCTGCTCGTCATGGTGAAGGTCTCCGGCTATCACGGCATCCTGGGGGCCGTCTCGCTGGCGGGGGGCGTGTTCGTCTTGTACACGGGGTATGAGTCGCTGCGCACACCTGCCGGCGCTCCCGACCTGCCCAAGGAACCGCCAAGGTCGTTGCAAAAAGGGGTGCTGACCAATTTCCTGAGTCCGCACCCCTACCTGTTCTGGATGACTGTCGGTGCACCGGTGCTGACCAAGTCGCTGAACGTCGGCCCGACAGCTTTCTTCGCCTTCATCGGCAGTTTCTATCTGTCGCTGGTCGGCGCAAAGATCTTACTGGCACTCGCCGTCGGCAGATCGAAACTGTTCATGAGCAGCAGGCTGTACCTGTACACCACCCGTTCGCTGGGCGTTCTTCTCGTTTTTTTCGCGGTAACGCTCTTCAAGGAAGGCATCAGGCTGTCGGGTTTCCTCTAGGTGTTCTCTATCTCCACCAGGTCTATCATGAAAACCAGTTCCTCCCCCGCCAAATGGGGGTTGTTGTCCAGGTTCAGCCCCTTGTCCGTCACCACTATGCAGAACTCGTCCGCCGTGCCGGGGTTCACCACCTCGTGCGTCATCTTGGTGGCGCTGCCGCCTATGGGGGCCGCGGTGTCGCGCGAGAAGCTGGACACGGCAGTGGGGTCCCTGCGTCCATAGGCCTTTTCGGGCGGGATGGTTGCCTTCTTCGATTCCCCGGCTGACATCCCCTCCAGCGCCTCCTCGAACCCCCGCATCACTTTTCCCGCCCCCACCGTGATCCGGAGCGGATCCCCTCCGGCGGTCGATTCGACCACCTCTCCGTTCTTCGTCATGGCCGTGTAATGGACACGGACCGTGCTTCCGTACTTGACCGTTGGCATGTGGACCTCCTGTTTTTCAAGATCCGGAAAGTCTATCAGGAGAAAGTTAAAGCGCCATAATGCGTATCCGTTGCCGCAGTAGCGCCCCCCGGTCGCCGTGCGGGGAACGCCGCAGCCGGCACGCACTCCCTCTTGCCAATCCCCCATGTCATTCGAACTTGGAGAAACCGGTGCACTCCACATCGGCCAGCAGACGCTCCAGGTAGCGCGATTTGAGCTGCTGGCCGGCCATCAGCCGCTTTATGGGGGGGAGCCTCAATATGGCTCCCAGTATCGCGGCCATGGCCCTGTGGCTCAGGTAGGCCTGGTTGTCGAAGATGAGGTTCTGCAGCTTGCCGCGCTCCAGCGCCATCAGCACCAGCCGGTGCGCGGTGTTGATCGGGGTGAGTATGCGCTTCTCTCTCGGCTCTAGTGTCAGCGCACCCGTCGGGCAGTTGCGCACGCAGACGCCGCAGCCAAGGCAGAGTTCCGAGTTCAACCGCGCCTTTCTCCCCATACCGCTCCCTTCGGGGCTTTGCACCATGGAAATGGCCTCCACCGGGCAGATGGAGGCGCAGCGGCAACACCCGTTGCAGAGGTGGGGCGCGCTGCGCTGGATGAAATTCGTGGTGTACATCGGGTTGGGTATCGCCAGGCGGCGGGTGGCGATCATCGCCTCGCAGCAGCAGCCGCAGCAGTGACAGATGAAATTCACCTGCTGCCGCACGTTGTCCGCGCACTGGACCAGGTTCAGGTCGCGGGCCTGTTGCAGGAGGTCCAGCCCCTGCGCGGCGTCGACGCTGCGCGCGACGCCGTGCCTGATCAGGGACCGGGCGGCGAGGTTGAGGGTCATGCAGATGTCGAGGGGGGCGTTGCAGGCGCGGTCCAGGTGGGCCATCTTGTGGCGGCAGTAGCAAAGGCCGACGGCGATGTGGCTCGCGCCGCTGATCACCTCGCTCGCGCGCTCGTAGTCGAGCACCTGGCAGACCTTGTCCTCCGGGAGCGCCTCCTCGTTCACCAGGACCCGCCCCAGCGGTGTCGCGCCGCCGGCAAAGAGGTCGCGGACGAAGGCGTCCCCCACGTTGATGTAGCGGAAGAAAAGACCGGCGAGCTCCTTCTGGTCGATCTCCGGGCGAAGCCGCATCAGGGAAAACTCGAAGAAGCCGGCCATGGGGGGAGGAAGGAGGTACACCGTCTTCCCGTCGCGCTCTATGTCCAAAAGAAGCGAACGGGACGCCATGTTTTCCAGCCTGCCGCGAGCCGCGTCGGTGCCCACCTGCCAGATGCGCGCGGCCTTGGCGGCGGAGAAGGGGCGAAGCGGCAACCGGCTCAAGAGCTCCGCCTCCTTTTCGGTGCAAAGGATCGAGAAGATCTTGAGCAGCAGGTCGGAAGCGGGGGCGCCTTGCGGGAACTTGTTCACACGCTGCATCAGGCGGTGGTAGCCGCTGTGGGTCGGGTAATGCGACATGGCGCCCCCTTTGTTCGGCCTGGAAATCGACGACGCTCCAGTATAGCAGCGGGCCCGCAGCAGGCAACGCGACCGCTTCCGCGGGGTGCGGGACGCCTCCCTCATTAAAGATATTCGGAGCCGAGCCGAAGAGAAGCAAGCGGGTCCTCGTAGGGGCGCGGCACCAAGACGAGAGGGGGCTTCAGGTTGGGCAAGGCATGTCGGAGCGCGGGGTGGAGTGAATGAAGAGTTTGGGGCTGACAACCAAGATGAGCCTAGTGGTCTCCCTGCTGGTGGCGATGTTGCTCTCCATCATGACCTTTTGCGCCTCGTGGTACCTGGAGAAGCAGTTCCGGGTGACCGTTTCCGAGCAGCAGTTCAGCATGGTCTCTTCCATGGCCGGAGAGATAGACGCCAAGTTTCACAGCACCCAGTTGCAGCTGCAGGCCCTGGCCGAAACGGTAACGCCTGAGGTTCTGAAGAGCCCCGAAGCCGCCCAGCGGTTCCTGGAGGTGCATCCCGACATCCAGGCCATCTTCGACAGCGGCATCTTCCTCTTTTCCGCCCAGGGCTCCCTGCTGGCGGTGAGCCCCTTCGAGCCGCAGCTGATCGGCAGGAACTATGACTTCCGCGATTACTACCGCACCGCGGCCCGCACCCTGAAACCGGTCATCTCGGAGCCGTTCATCTCGACCCAGCAGCATCGGCATCCGACGGTCGCCTTCGTGATCCCCATCCTGGACGCCGATGGGGCCCTGACCGGCATGCTGGCCGGGATGATCGACCTGCTGAAGGACAATTACCTGGGGAAGCTGGCCACCAGGCCCGTGGGGAAAAACGGCTACCTCTACCTGTTCGACACCCGGCGGACCATCATCGTCCACCCGGACCGGGAAAGGATCATGAAACGGGACGTGCCGCCAGGGACGAACCTGCTGTTCGACAGGGCGATCATCGGCTTCGAGGGGGCGGGAGAGACGGTCAACTCCCGCGGGGTCGCCAGCCTGAGTTCCTTCAAGCGCCTGGGCTCCACCGACTGGATCCTGGCGGCCAATTTCCCGCAAATCGAGGCCTACGCGCCGGTGCGCCAGGCCAAGATGCTGCTGATGATCGCCCTGGTGGCTGCCGTTTGCGGGGCGGTCCTGGTGAGCCAGCTCTTCATGCGGCGCCTCACCACCCCTCTTTTGGCCTTCATCAACCACGTGGAGGAAATCACCGACCACGGGGGGGAGCTGGAACCGGTGCAGATCCAGACCGGCGACGAGATCGGCAAGCTGGCGCGCGCCTTCAACCGGATGGTGCAGGAGGTGCAAAGGCAGAAGGAGGCGTCCCAGGAACTGTGGCTTGCCATCGACCAGGCTCCCATCACGGTCATGATCACCGACCGGGAGGGGAAAATCGAGTACGTGAACCCCAACTTCAGCAAGGTGACCGGATACCTCCCCGAGGAGGCCCTCGGGAAGGAACCGAAATCGCTGGTAGGCTCCGGCTGCCATCCCAGCGAGTTCTTCGCGCAGCTTTGGGAGACCATCCTCGCGGGTCGGGAGTGGCGCGGCGAGCTGCGCAACAAGAGGAAAAACGGGGATCTCTACTGGGAAAGCGTCTCCATATCGCCGGTGAAAGGGGGGGCGGGGGAAATCCGCAACTTCGTCGCGGTGAAGGAGGACATAACCCAGCGCAAGCGTCACGAGGAAGCACTGATCAGAAGCGACGAGCGGATCCGCCTGCTGCTGGAGTCGACCGCCGAGGCCATCTTCGGCATGGATCTGCTGGGAAACTGCACCTTCGCCAACCCTTCCTGCGCGAGGCTTTTGGGGTACGCGGATGCGGAGCAGCTTCTGGGAAAAAACATGCACCTGCTGATTCACCACTCCACCGCAGACGGCTCCCCGGAACCCCTGCAGGAGTGCCAGATCTATCAGGTGCTGTGGCGGGGCGAGGGGGTGCACAACGACGACCAGGTTTTCTGGCGCAGGGACGGCTCGTCTTTTGCCGTGGAATACTGGGCGTATCCGCAGCTGCACGAGGGGGAGCCGGTCGGCGGGGTGGTGACCTTCTTCGACATCACGGAACGCAAACGCGCCGAGGTGGAGCTGCGCCGCGCCACCGAGGCTGCCGAGGCTGCGACCCGCGCCAAGAGCGAGTTTCTGGCCAACATGAGCCACGAGATCCGCACCCCGATGAACGCCGCACTCGGCATGCTCTACCTGCTGCAGCAGACAGAGCTTACCGAGGAGCAGAAAAGCTACCTCGACAAGGCGCAGACGGCCTCGGGTGTGCTCCTTGGCGTGATCAACGACATCCTCGATTTCTCCAAGGCCGAGGCCGGCAAGATGGAGCTGGAGAGCATCGCCTTCACGCCGGCCTCGGTTTTGAGCGACCTGCAGACGGTCGCGGCCGCCATCCTGCGCGACAAGCCGATCGAACTGCAGATAAGGTGCAGCGAGAAGGTCCCCGACTCCCTGTTGGGAGATCCGCTCCGTCTCGGCCAGGTGCTCTTGAACATCACCAGCAACGCCATCAAGTTCACGGAGAAAGGGAAGGTGGAGGTCGAGGTCGAACTGCTGGCGCAGGAGGGGGCCGAGGTGACCTTGCGTTTCTCGGTGACTGACACCGGCATCGGCATGACGCCGCAGCAGCGGGAGTCCCTTTTCAAACCCTTCACCCAGGCCGACAACTCGACCACGCGCAGGTACGGCGGCACCGGCCTGGGGCTTGCCATCAGCAGCCAGCTGGTGCAGCTCATGGGCGGGGAAATCTGGGTGGTGAGCGAGCCGGGACACGGGAGCACCTTCAGCTTCATGGCACGCTTCTCCCGCCCCGGAGCGGGAGAGGCCGCTTCGCGGCAGGCGGACATGCCGAAAGAGCCGGACCCGCGGAGTTTCGGCGGGGTGCGCATCCTGCTGGTGGAGGACAACAAGGTGAACCAGGAGGTCGCCAGGCTGATCCTGGAGCGGCGGGGGGTCAAGGTCGATATGGCCAGAAACGGCGCCGAGGCGCTGTCGCTCTTGCACGCGCCGAGGGCCGCCTACCATGCGGTGCTGATGGATGTGCACATGCCGGTCATGGACGGGCTGGAGGCGACACGGCGCATACGCCGCCACCCCGACCTGGAGCGGTTGCCCGTCATAGCGATGACCGCCAGCGCCTTGGACCGGGACCGCAAGCTCTGCATGGATGCGGGGATGAACGATCAGGTGAACAAGCCGATCGATGTCTCGCAGCTGTTCGCGACGCTGGGACGCTGGGTGGCACCGATGGCCGTTGCCGAGGAGCCTGCCGAGGAGGAGGCCTGGGACGATGACGACGGTCTGCCGGAGCAACTGCCGGGGCTCGACCTGAAGCGGGCCGCAAGGACCGTGGAGGGGGCGCAGTTGCTAAGGAGGCTTCTGACCAGCTTCCGCAAGGAGAACGAGGGGATACTGGAGCAGTTCGGGGAGGCGGCGCAGCGCGGGGACCTGCAGCTCGCCCGGCGCATCATCCATACGGTGAAGGGCGTAGGCGGCAATCTGGGCGCCACCAGGCTGAGCAGCGCCGCCGCCTCGCTGGAAATCGCCCTCCTGGGGGACGACGCCGAAATGCTGCATCGGACCCTGGAGAACTTTGCGGAGAAGCTTGCCGAGGTGCTGGACTCGATACGGTTTTTGGAGCGGCAGCAAGGGGAAGTTGCGGAAGCGGAGCCAGGCCGTGAGGGGGTGAGGATCGCGTGCGGCGACCCGGAGCAGTTGGCGGCCGTGGCCCTCAGGCTGAGGCGCCTGTTGGAGGATCAAAACCTCGACGCGCTGGGCGTCTGGGAGGAGATGAGCCCGCTTTTGGCCGGAGAGCTGGCGGACCGGCTCGAGGCGACGCTGCAGTCGCTCGATTTCGGGGAAGCCCGCCTGGTTCTGGGCGAAATCATGCAGACTCTGGAGATAAAGTGATGGAAAGCGCGATAGTGGTGCAACGGAGGCAGAAGCTTCTCATCGTCGACGACACCCCGGCCAACATCGAGATCCTGTACAAGATCCTCAAAAGCGAGTACGACGTCCTGTTCGCCAAGAGCGGCGCGGACGGGGTCCGCCTGGTCAGGGAGCAGCTCCCCGACCTGATCCTCCTGGACATCATGATGCCGGGGATGGACGGCTACCAGGTCTGCGCGGCGCTGAAGGAGGACCCGCTGACGGCAAAGATACCGGTGATCTTCGTCACTGCCATGGGAAACGAGGAGGACGAGGCCAAGGGGCTGGAGCTTGGGGCCATCGATTACCTGACCAAGCCTATCAGCCCCCCCATCGTGCTGGCACGCGTCAGGAACCACCTGGACCTCAAGCGGAAAAGCGACCTCCTGGAGCAGCTCACCCTGCAGTTGGAGGAGAAGAACCGGGCGCTGGAGGTGCTGGCTCGTGAGGACGGCCTGACCGGTGTGGCCAACCGGCGGCATCTAAACGACGTGTTGCACGCAGAGCTCCAGCGCGCCATGCGCAACCGGCGCCACCTCTCCCTGATCCTGTTCGACATCGATCATTTCAAGAGGTTCAACGACCTGTACGGTCACCTGGCCGGCGACAAGTGCCTGCAGCTGATCGGTGCGCTGCTGCGCGCCAGCTTCAAGCGGGCCGGCGACCTCCCGGCGCGCTACGGGGGGGAGGAGTTCGCCGTGGTGCTTCCGGACACCTCCGTGGAGAAGGCAGCCGAGCTTGCCGAGGGGTTGCGTCTGGGGCTGCTGGAGCAGGCGCTGCCGCACTCAGGTTCCGACTCCGCAGTGGTGACGCTAAGCGCCGGGGTGGCGGGGGCGCAGGTGGCGCCTGGGCACGGCGTGGAGTGGTTCATCGGCGAGGCGGACCGGGCGCTGTATCTGGCCAAGGCGAACGGCAGGAACCGGGTCACCATGGCAGATGCGACCTTGCCGGGGAAGCTCCCTGAAGCTCAGTAGTCCACCCCTGGCTGCGGCTCGACCTCCTTGCGGTAGGCGTGCTTTATTTCCATGATCTCGCTGACCGTGTCCGCCAGCTCGATCACTTCCGGGTGCGCGTCGCGGCCGGTCAGCAGCAGGTGCATCAAGGGAGGCTTTTGCGCCAGGATCTCCAGCACCTGTTCCAGGTCGACCAGCTTCAGCTTCAGAGCGTTGTTGATCTCGTCCAGGATCAGCATGTCGAAAAGCCCTGAACCCATCTTCTCCAGGGCCAGTTGCAGGGCATCCTGGGCGTTGGCGCGGTGCTCCGCCATCGAGTACGGGTTGCCGAGTATGCCGCAGAATCCCTTTCCGGTGGCCTGGAGTTCCACCTGCCCCCCAAAAGCCTTGATGCCGTCCCACTCCCCGGCGTAGAGATCCCCCTTCATGAACTGTATGATGCACACCCTCATGCCGTGGCCCACGGCGCGCAGCGCCATCCCCAGGGCCGAGGTGGTCTTCCCCTTGCCGTGACCGGTAATCACCACGGTCAGTCCTTTTTTCACCTTTGGTTGCAGACGATCTACCTTGAGCGGCGGAGTCCCCTGTTTCGTCATCTCGTCTCCTCCCCGGGCTGCCGGTTTGCCCGTATTCTTTGCGGCCTTGATCATTATACGCAGTTCGAGCCGGAGCCGTAAGGGGTTGCGGTCAGTTGCCGCAGCAGGATCTCGCCAGGGCGCGCCAGAGCCCCGCGCTTCCCAAGAGGGCCAGGAGGACCCCGGTCAGGCGGAGCATGGCGCTGCGCAACCTGCCTGAGAGGGCGCTGGACGCGGTGCCGAACATGAGCATCATCGGGACGGTCCCAAGGCCCAAAGCGGCCATGGTGGCCCCACCCAGGAGGGGGCTGCCGCTGCCGGCCGCGGCGATGAGGGGAGCATAGACCAGCGCGCAGGGAAGCAGGCCGAGCAGCAGCCCGAGAGGGAAGGGGGCCAGGGGTAAATCGGCAGAGAAGGCCCGTTTCAGGGGAACGGAGAGGAAGCGCAAGCCGAAGCGCTCCAAGGTGGAGAGGTTGAGGGTGCCGGGGCCCAGCGCCGTGGAGAGCCCGATCATGATGACCAGGAGGTTCGCCCCGACCAGGAACCACTGCGAGGCGGACTTGAGCGCCATCAGGTCGAGGGTCGAGCCGGCGAGGCCGGCGAGCGCGCCGAGCAGCGTGTAGGTGACCAGTCGGCCGAGGTTGTAGCAAAGTTGCGACCGCACCCTGGATTTGAACGCGCCGCCGCTCTCTTTCAGGGAAAGTGCCGCAACGACACCGCCGCACATGCCGATGCAGTGAAAACTGCCGGCCATACCTGCCAGAAAAGCGAGCCAGACCTGGAGCATCGAATCCCCCCGGAAGAGACGGAGTAAGAAACAGGTTGAGGTTAAGGTTAAGGTTGAGCAGGAAGACACAGCTCACGGGTGGGGTGGGGTTTAGAAGAAACGAGCTTCTCCTTAACCTCAACCTTAACCTCAACCTTAACCTCAACCTATTTTTCAGGCTTTTCCTCGTCGTCCAGCATCCTGTGCTTGGGACGCTCGATGTCGTGGAATTCCCCCTTCTGCACCGCCCAGAGAAAGAAGAGCCAACAGCCGCAACCCAGAAAGAGCGACAGTCCTATCAGTGCCACGAGCGAGCTAGCCATGTCGTGCCCTCATCAGTCTCAACGAGTTGACGGCCACGCAGACGGAACTGAGCGCCATGGCGGCCGCAGCGTAGATCGGGGTGAGCCTGCCGGTCATCGCCAGCGGGATGCCGACCACGTTGTAGATGAACGCCCAGGCGAGGTTCTGCCGGACCACGGCCATGGTGCGACGCGCCATGCGGTGGGCCAGCGCCAGCCGCTCCAGGTCGGGTTTCGCCAGCACGAGGTCCGAGGTCTCCATTGCTATATCCGTACCCCCGGCTACTGCGCAGCCGACGTCTGCTGCCGAGAGCGCCGGGGCATCGTTGATCCCGTCTCCCACCATGAGCACCGTTTCCCCGCCGGCGCGAAGTTGATCGATCCTCTGCGCCTTCCCGGCGGGCGAGAGCTCGCCCACGCCTTCCCCGATTCCTGCTGCAAGTGCGGCCTTGCGGGTCGCTTCCTGCCGGTCCCCGCTCAAAAGCAGGGTGGCCAGCCCCGCCCGGCTGAAATAGGAGACGAGGCCGGGGGCGTCCTCGCGCATGCGGTCCTTCAGAATCAGGGTGCCGCAGTAGCGCCCCCTGCGGGCGACGCAAACCACCATCGCCCCTTCGGGCGTCTCCACTGCCTCGGGGATTCCGGTGACGCCCAGCCGCTGCATGAAGGTGAGGCTTCCCAGCGCCGCCGATTCGCCCGCCACCCTTCCGGTGACCCCTGCGCCGGCAAGCGTCGCCAGCTCGGTCCCGACCGGATAGACCACGCCGTTGGCATCGGCATAATCACGGATGGCCTTGGCTATCGGGTGCAGCGAACCGCTCTCCACCGACGCGGCGAGGGAGAGGACCTCGCAGGGGTCGATACCTCTCGCCGCCTTGATGTCAACCAGCATGGGCCTGCCGCAGGTGAGGGTCCCGGTCTTGTCGAAGACGGCAACGGTGACATGGCTGAGCCGCTCCAGTATGTCGCCCCCCTTGAATATCACCCCCCCGGCCGCGGCCGCCCCGGTGCCGGCGAGAATCGCCGTGGGGGTCGCCAGGCCGAGCGCGCAGGGACAGGCGATGACCAAAACGGCGAGGGAAATCATCAGGCTTTCTTCCAGTGGGTTGCCATGCGCGTAGTGCCAGCAGAAGGTGGCCAGGGCAAGGGTCAGCACGGCCGGAACGAAGTAGGCGCTGATCCGGTCGGCAACCCCCTGGATCGGCGCGCGGCGGCTCTGCGCCTCCTCCACAAGGCGCGCCACCCGGGCGATGAAGCTGTCGGCCGCCTCCCTCTCGCAAAGGACCCGGAGCGCGCCGGTGAGATTGCTGCTCCCGGCGATCACCTGGTCACCCCCCTTTTTGAAAAGCGGCAGGGGCTCGCCGGTCGCGGCCGACTCGTCCACGTCGCTGCTTCCCTCGGCTATCTTGCCGTCCACCGGGAACCTCTCCCCCGGGGTGACCAGGATCAGGTCGCCCGGGCGCAACTCGCGGGGGTCGACCGTCTCAAGGTCCCCCCCTGAAAACCTCTGAGCCTGTCCCGAGCAAAGCTCCATCAGCCGCTCGATCCCCCCCGAGGCCCGGCGTTTCGCCGCATTCTCCAGGAGCCTGCCGGTCAGTATCAGCGTGACGATCATGGCCGCCGTCTCGTAATACACCTCGCCCCCGGTGAAGGTCGCATAGACGCTGTAGCCGTAGGAGGAGAGGGCGCCGATGGCGATGAGGAGCTCCATGTTGGGGGAGCCGTTGACGACGCCGCGCCAGGCGCCTGCCAGGAAGGGCCAGCCGCAGTAGAAGACTACGGGCGTAGTCACCAGTAGGGAGAATAACTGCAGGTAATCCTTCATCTGCCGGTCGATCCCCTGGAAATACCCGGCGTAGAGGGCGAAGGCGTAGGCCATCAGCTGCATGGTGAGAAAGACCGCGGTGCCGAAGCGGCAGAGAAGGTCCTTCTGCTCCTGCTCTGCGACCTCGCGGGCCGCGTTCTCCGTGTAGGGGCGGGGGGAGTAACCGATCCGGTCCACCTGTGAGAAGATGGCGGACGGCGAAGTCTCGGCCGGGTCGAACAGTACCCTGGCGCGCCCGGTGGCGTAGTTGACACGTGCATCGAGCACCCCCGGAACCCTCCCGATCACCTTCTCGTTGAGCCAGACGCAGGAGGCGCAGCGGATGCCGTCGATGATGATGTCGATGCCGCTCCCACCGGCGGCGGGGTAAACGAAGCGGGAGAGATGGCTGTCGTGGAATCTTCCCTGGAAGGCCTTGGGGGCCAGCCCCGTCTCCTGCCACTCGCGCCGCCGGTAGAAATCGGCGAGCCCTGCGCCCTTGATGAGGAGGTAGGCGCCCTGGCACCCCCGGCAGCAGAAGCTCAAGGTGGCATCGCCCGTGCGCTCTTGCACCAGCACGCCCGAGGGTATGTCGGCGCCGCAGTGAAAACATGGCAGTTGTTCAGGTCTCAATCGAAGAACACCACCTTCTGGCTGGCGCTCGCCTCCCCTTTGGTGAAGCGGAGCGTGCCGCGCAGTTCACCCTGCGCCGCTACCGGCCAGGGCGCCCGGAACAGTCCAGGGGCGGATTCGTAGAGGTGCAGGGGGGCGTTCCGTTGCTGTTCACCTGCGGCGCGCCTGGGGTGGAAGAAGAGTTTACCGCCGTCAAGGGGAGCGCCTTTCTCGTCGCTGACCCGCACCAGCAGGTCCTTTCCGGCCAGCGACGCCGAAATGCTCCAGTAAAGCCCCGGATTTCTGCCCCCGCTTTTGGTCCGGTCATAATTCAGGCCGTTGTCGTAGTAATCGGCATCCACCACCCGGGCGCCGCGCTGGGCGGAGAGGATGATGGTGGCGGCCATGCCCAGGAGAAAGGCGCCGAACAGCAGCGAAAGGGCGATCTTGTAGGTGTCGGGGGAGTTTTTAAGCGGCTGCATGTGTCTCCTTTTTGACGACCGTAGGAGCGGCATTCCTGCCGCGATGGCCGCGGTAATCGCGGCAGGAATGCCGCTCCCACAGGTGAAATCAGGCTTTTCACAAATCGCGGCAGGAATGCCGCTCCCACAGGTGAAATCAGGCTTTTCACAAATCGCGGCAGGAATGCCGCTCCCACAAAGTGGAATGCCGCTCCCACAAAGTGGAATGCCGCTCCCACAAAGTGGAATGCCGCTCCC
>Ga0209317_1000553_pt1 | contig 42893 bp, 28 predicted proteins | sample RifGroB2_FD_183994 | JGI IMG/M metagenome (GOLD analysis project Ga0209317, IMG submission 183994) | Soil microbial communities from Rifle, Colorado, USA - Groundwater B2 (SPAdes) (version 2) | ecosystem: Environmental > Terrestrial > Soil > Unclassified | place: Rifle, Colorado | collected... | reverse complement strand
TAGGATTTGAGGATTGTAGGATTTTATTTTTGGGTTCACTTTGCAATTGTCTGTATTAGGATTTGAGGATTGTAGGATTTTATTTTTGGGTTCACTTTGCAATTTTCTGTATTAGGATTTGTAGGATTTGTAGGATTTGAGGATTGTAGGATTTTATTTTTGGGTTCACTTTGCAATTGTCTGTATTAGGATTTGAGGATTGTAGGAATGGTTATTGTAAAATGTAAACAACCCCCTGAATTCCCCTTTGATAAGGGGGAAAGACCCTTCGACTACGCTCAGGGTGACAATCTTCGTGCTCTCCGTGCAAAACTTTGAGTTTCTACTAATATGTAATCACTACGTGATAGAATTGTTGCATTGATTTAATAACACACCCCTACCCCTCTCAAGAGGGGAATTAGATGCTTCGACAGGCTCAGGGTGACAAAGTTTCTACTAATATGTAATCACTACGTGATAGAATTGTTGTATTGATTTAATAACACACCCCTACCCCTCTCGAGAGGGGAATTAGATGCTTCGACAGGCTCAGCATGACAAAAAAATTGTGAATTAATATCTATAGGTTAACTGCAAGCCGATGTCCATTGGTTTTTTTGTGTATGTATAGTTTGTCGTGCCGTAGTTGGTACGGAGTTCGGAGATGTTACGCCAGCGGACAAGTGCATCTAACCTGACTTTTTCACCAATGTACAAACCACCGCCGACCGAGAAATATGTTAAATCGGCATTTGGTATGTTAACTATGTATGGTGATGTGGTGCTTGCATAACTTGCCCTGACGAATGCAGGAAATACAGGCAGTTGATACTCGGCACCGAAGCCATAAGTAACCTGACCGGTTAGAGTTTGAACAATATCAATATTCAGTTCTTCCACTTTCTGAGTGGCATCGCTAAATTCAAGCTGTGTTACGTCTGTGTATTCAACACCTCCGGTTAATGTCAGCCCCTGGAAATTAAATGATACTCCTGCACAATATACGAATGGAGTTGTTACATTATAAGAGGTTTGACCGTCATAGATGTAGGCTGAATCGGAAAATATGTTGTTATCAAATTCTGCAGATGCGTTCCATGAAAAATCTTCGTGTATTTCGTACCATGTCGGAAGCTTGACTGAGACACCAAACCTGAGTGATTCAAGAACACGTGCCTGGAAACCAATGGAGCCACTCACACCTGATATGTCTGCGAATATTGTTTCCTTCATGGTTAACTGGTGGAAGTCAATGTCGGAAAAATTCGCTGTGTCCCAAACTTCGTATTTATGCAGGACATCTGTTTCGGTGTAATCACGGATATATTTGTAAGCACCCCACTTCCCCACTATAGAAAAACCGACAGACATGTTTTCTGTTATATCAAAAGCCATGCCTCCGGTAATATTGTGGATACCACCTTTTTCCTGAATCATTGCGGTTTGCTGAAGGCTGTCCTGCAAAGGAGTATAAAAATTCCTGTCAGCAAGGGTTAAATATGTTGCTATATTATCATAAAATCTATCGGGACCATTCGCGGCTTCATCAGCGATAAAAGTGTTGTTCGGATTGAAAGCATCATATTTCATATTATTTTCGAAATCGCTTTCGAGGAAATAGCCGATGCCAATCGAGGCTTTGCCTTTTTTCATGTCTATAGGAGCAATCAAACCGATGTTGCTGATAATTTCATTATTAGTATTCATCAATTTTTTTGAACCAAGATAATCGGTTTCAGTGCTGTTGCGGGTAAAACCGAAGCCGATTGAAATTTCAGATGCTGCAGGCAAGGTCAGGCCTGCGGGATTATACATCAATGCACCAATGTCATCCGAAAGCCCGTGGTAAGATACATTGAATCCGGCAACGCGTGGAGTGAGCATCCCGTTGGGAATGGCATACCTGAGAGCATCCTCTATAAATTGGGCTCCGGCAGGTGCCGAAGCCGCAACCAAGACAAAACCAATAGCTATATAGATGAAAAACTTTTTCATTATTATCTTCCGCGGCGGCCTGAACTACTGTTAGAGCCTGAACCGGAACCTGAAGAACGCGATGAACCGGAACCCGAGCCGGATGAACGCGAGGAACCTGAGCTTGAGCGGCTTGGTGCAGAATAGCTTGGCGATGAAGAACGGCTCGGTGCAGAATAAGCCGGCGATGAAGAACGGTTCGATGAACCTGAATTTGATTTTGTAGAAGACTTATTCGAGCTACCCTCAGAAGACCTGTTGTATGTAGGTGTACTGTTTCCGGAGTTCGACCTTTCATAAGAACTGCGATTGGTTGAACCGGAATTTGATTTTCCATCGGTAGAGGAATTCCTGTTGTTGAGTACTCCCTTAACGGTTTCGATAGTTCTGTTCACAGATTCGGATGTTCTGTTCGGTGCAGAATAATTGTATTCGGAACCACTCTTATAGGTATCACGGCTTGTTGAACGGGTGTCGGTTCTGTTGTATCCGCTTCCGGTGCTTGTGTTGCTATTACTTCTCTTGTATTCATCACCGGAATTTGATTTGACTGCAGAACTCCTGTTATAACCAGTACCAGAGGTTGTATTAATAGTTCTCACACCCGAAGAGTAATCATTCGATGCTGTTGAAAAGCCCTGTCTGTTGACTCTGTAATCAGCATTATCGTTTCCTGAATTATAAGCATCTCTGCCATTTCTGTTAGGACCGAAGTCTCTGTTTCTCCTGGGTGCAGGGTCTGTGTTATAGGCATAATAAGGTTGATTGAACCAGCCATAATAGCCCCAACCATGGTGATTATAACCGGGCCAGTAGTAACCATAATAGGGGTGGTAGTCATACCAGGGGGAATACCAGTCCCAGTACCAGTCGTAATAAGGGTTATACCCGAAACCCATGTAAAAATGGGACCCTCCATAACGTGAATAGGGGTAAGACATCCAGCCGTAATAGCCGTACCACCAAGGTACTACAACAGGAACATACATTGGGCTGTAATCATAATATACGTGCCTGACTTCGACAGTTGAGTTGTCTTCGTTGTTAGCCAGGGGATTCTGCCAATCGCTTTGATTATCCTCTGCTTTTTGTTCGTCATCAAATAAGGTTTCCATTTCCTGAACGTTATTTTGCTTATGTGTTGGAGAGTAGCCGTAATACTCCTCGCCGGTGTAAACCGAGGTGCAGGCTGAAGACACAAGTGCTAAAGCCGCAACCGAAGCAAGTAATGTTAACATCTTTTTCATTTTAAGGTCCCTCCTGTTTAATATTTATTGAGAAACTTATTTTCAAATAACCGTGTTGTTCAACTACTTTCAACACCTTCTTTATATTGTTTGACGTAAAATTACAATAAAAGTTTAAGCGTTCATATTACTTTATCTATTACTATATCTATGTATTTACTTATTTTATAATTAGTTCGGTATATTCACCATAAAATCATGATTCTTTCTAATGTTACTTTTTTACTAATTTAAACTATAATAATTTTCAATATTTCAGAAATTCTAATATTGAGCAAGAAATCTAAACATGAAACCTAAAGTCAAATATATTTTTTTCATTGTTTTGTTAATAGTCTTAACACAAAATATATTTTTTGACATATACAGAGGTTCGGCATTCAATGTCATACCTCACGATGATTATTCTCATTATTTGCTTTACCTGGTTGGAGAGGATGAAGGCTGGCTCGCTGAACCACCATACACATACAGGGTATTATCTGTTGCAGTGGCAATACCCTTCTATTATGTTTTACCGGTTTACAGATTTACAAACCTCGAGGGAAAGAGCGATAATAATCTTCGTGCTTTGGAAGCGTTGGCTTTGGTCTTTTATATATCAATATTAGTAGGTTCGATATTTATTTACAAGATAACAAAAAACAGATTCGGTGGGAGCGAGACTGCATCACTGATTGCCATGCTATCTTCATATTTACTTTTCCGGCAAACAGGAATTTACAGTATTGACCCGTTAGCCATAATGTTCCGATCTATGGCTATTTATTATTTGAGAAATACATTAGTATTTTCATTATTGATGATATTATCAATTGGATTCAATGAAAAGATTATAATTATACTTTTTCTATTGATGATATCGAGATTAATTATTAGAAAAGAGAAACTGAATTTAATAAGCCTGATGCCCGCAATAAGTCTTTGTATTTATTTTATTATCAGGTTTATATTTTATGTTCCGGGGAATGAAGCACAAATTCACCCTGACACATATATGTCAAGCCTGATAACAAATGTTGGATATACATTTTCATTGAAAGGAATCTTTCTGAATATTTTACCAACGTTATTAACTTTAGTAATATACTATATGGCTTTGAAAGAAATAAATAAAAGTAAAGATGAATTCAATACATATTTTACAAAAGCAGATATAATACCGTTAATAGGAATTTTCATTATCTCTCATCTTATTAATGTAGATTATAATATTGGGCGGGTATCATTGCATTGTTTCCCTCTGTATTTGCCACTTGCTTCAATATATTTAGTGAGATTATTAAAACATGACAATTGAAATATTTTATAAAATTAATTTAATGAACTGTACTAATTATTTTAATTGTAAATAACTACTTTTTTAGCTAAATTTGACTAAATTTATTTTAGAATGAAAATGCTTAAGATACAAGAACTGAAGAATATAATTAATGCTCAAAAATCTAATTTAATTAGAAATTATGGAATTAAAGAAATAGCAATATTCGGCTCATATATTAGAAACGAAAATACAGAAATTAGTGATTTAGATATCCTCGTTGATTTCAAACAACAACCAAGCCTTTTAAAATTTATTAATATGAAGAATTACCTTACGGATTTGCTAGGTATTAAAGTTGACCTTGTTATGAAAAGTGCAATAAAACCTGCTTTGAAAAATGATATTGTTTCTTCTTCCATTCAGTTATGAAAAGAAAATCAGAACATTATGTTGAAGATGTTCTCACATCTATTGTTAAAATTAAATCATTTGTTAAAGGAATATCAATTGAGGAATTCTTATTGGATGAAAAAACCCAATATGCAGTAGTCAGAGCTTTTGAAATAATTGGCGAAGCTACAAAGAAAATATCAGATGACGTTAAAATCAAACATCCTGAAATACCATGGCGGGATATAACCGGAATGAGGGATATCTTAGCTCATGAATATATTGATGTTGACTTAAGAACTATTTGGGAAACAATTCAAAATGATTTACCATATATCGAAAAAATATTTAATGAATTATTAAAGGAAACAAATAAGAGTGATACAATTTTTTAATTAATAAATTTTAAAGATGTTTGAATAAAAAAGTACTTTATCTTCAAAGTTAAATTCAAAAAATTTTTTCCCTAAAAAAATAATCGTAATTTTGTGTAATGCTCGGATGGCGGAATTGGTAGACGCACAGGACTTAAAATCCTGTGAGCTTCAAGGCTCGTGTGGGTTCAAGTCCCACTCCGAGTACGGATGACTTCAATCGCCCTCTTTGAAATTAGACTCTTAATCCTTCAATATAATTGAGGGATTTAACAACGAATATAACTCTTAAATTAAATTATTTAAAACACAAGAAATTTACTTCACAACAAAATTAAACTCTCCGCCTGATATAGCAACATTGATATAACCTTCGGCCGGATTAAAAGTCCATGTGCCTGCACCTTCACTATAGCTCCATGAACCGCCACCCTTGTTACCTTTAATTTGGACATAAAATTGTAATTGAATATGATATGTGCCGGGTTTTAAAAGGCATACTTCAGGAAATGGATATTCGATACCATCAGGATAGGATTTACCCGGTACCTTATAAATATCATACTCCTGAGTCTTGTCATACACCCAGCAAAGCATTTGGTCGCTTTCGAGGTCCATATCTTCAAGCTTGGAACCTGCATAAGAAAGCTGTTCCCCAACTTTATCCCCTTTCATTTCATCAATCCATAGTTCCCAGCCCTGACTGCTAATGTATGGTGCAGTCAAGAATCCTTTGCTTACTACTTCATCTTTTAGATTTTTACATACCTGCCCAAAAAGACAGGGGAAATATGCCCTTGCTTCGAGATGCTCGAATTCACCCCATGTGAAAACATTTGAAATACCTTTAAACTCATTTTCATTTTGGTATGGCAGGCTGGTTCCGAAAATTATATTACCAATTTTCTTGTCCTTACCCCTGTACTTGCTGGGATTCAGGATAGTGCATTGTGCGTTAAGCTCGACTGCAATTGCAATCATAATAACAGAAGTCAAAATCAAATAGATTTTCGGTTTCATGTGAACCTCCGTAATTATTAGAAAGAACAATTAATAAGAATGATTAAATGATGTTCTTAAAAAAGAAAAATAATATAAATCATATCTATTTCCAAATTAAATGTAACCTTGTTCTAAAAAATTCGTAAAACAACTAACACCGGATTGCTTAGAGAAGAAATTATAATAATGTTTTACAAATTTTTCGGGAGATATAGATGAAAACAGGATTTATTGGAAAAGCATTTGCATTAATGCTTTCTTTTGCAGTCTTATTCAGCGTTGCTTTAGCACAGGACAGCGGCAGTCTGAAGGAAGTCAAAATCAAAACTATGATAACCAAGCAGGACAGCAAAGATAAAATCGAAACAATCGTTGATTTACTTAAAGGAGTAAAGGAATCGAGTCTCAAACTCGAGGATAAAACTCTTACCGTAAAATTCGACCCAAAAGAAATCTCATCTTCGATGATTGTTTATACAATCAACACACTTGGCTTTGGTGCCGAAGTTATCGAAGAGAAAGACTGCGCCGACACAAGCTCGACAAAATGAATTATGAACAGGCTGTCCACTAATAGCAGTAACGATTTCTTTCAAGGCAAAATCTTTTCCTGTCAGCCGTATAAGATACGGCAATAAATATAGATGGACAGCCTTTTAAAATATTTTTAAACCTAAATATATATTCAAGCGTCTAATGTTAAATTAATTTTTAAGTGGAATATACAATTTCGATTAGTTATGGGATATATAGATGAGATTGATAAGAATTTTAGGTATAGCGGTAATACTATTAAGTACAATAGAAAATATAAAATCACAAGATAAATCAGAAGAAAAAAGTTTTAGGGGAAAAATAACGGGCAATGTGGTTGACAGGAATTCACTTTTTGCGCTGCCGGGTGCTACACTGAGCCTTTATAAATATAGCGATTCAACAATTCAAACCGGTGCTATTGCCGACAGAAAAGGGAATTTTGAAATAAAAGAAATACCTAATGGAAAGTATTCTTTGAAGGCTACATATATAGGTTATGCACAAAAGTTTGTTAAGAATATAGAGTTATCCAGAACAAATTCAACAATCAATCTTGGTCAAATCGGACTTAGCCTTTCATTATCAGAAACCGATGAAGTTAACGTAACGGCAGAAAAGCCCCATGTTGAATTTTCAGCAGGTAAGAAAATATTCAATATTGAGAAAGATATTGTTGCTTCGGGTGGAAATGCTATTGATGTTCTCAAAAACATACCGTCTGTCGAGGTTGATATTGATAATAACGTTTCATTGAGAGGAAGCGGCAGCGTTCAATTTTTAATTAATGGGAAACCTTCGACAATGCTTTCATCAGGCACTTCGGCGCTGGAGCAAATACCTGCAAGCATGATAGAAAATATCGAAATCATAACAAATCCTACTGCAAAGTTCGATGCAGAAGGGACCGCAGGGATAATCAATATCAACATGAAAAAGGAAGGAAATAACGGAATCAATGGAATAGCAATGATAAATGCAGGAACATATGATAGGTATAATGCATCGCTTAACGTTAATTATAAACTCGATGGGTTGAATATCAATGCCGGTTATGATTTTTACGGAAGCCTCTGGGGTATGGACGGTTCTTCATTCCGAAGAACGATTCTCGAAGATTCCACAACCGAAATGAATCAGGATTTCTTTCATAGGAGGAGAAATATTTCTCATAGTGTCAAAGGGGGAATTGAATATAATATCAATAAAAATAATCAGCTAATAATAAATGCTTCATACAGGGGCAGTAATGCTGACAGAAGCGGCGAGTCAATTAATATTTCAAATAATATATTACAGGAAAATACAGACAAAAGCAATTCAAAAAATGGAGAAATCAGTACATCACCAAACATTGATTTATCACTTAATTACAGGCTGACATTAAATAAGAAATTTCATGAGTTAACTTTTGATGCCTTTTATTCCACTGACAATGATGATGAAAGTACAACCAACCATCAGTATTTTACTTTTCCAATTGAATCATATTACGGGCAAAATTCAATAGGATTAGGAAAAGACAAATCCATAATTTTACAATCGGATTATGTTTTGCCGTTCAGGGACAGCACAAGGCTTGAAGCAGGAATTAAAGCAATACACAAAATAATGGATTCGGATTACCAAAATTTCACAAAAGCTGATACTATTCCCGATTGGGTACTTGACCAAAGTAAATCGAACCATTACATTTATGACGAGAATGTCTATTCTGCATATTTAATATTTTCAAATAAAGTAGGTGAATTTTCCTACTCAGCAGGTGTTCGTGCAGAACAGACAATAACAAAAGGAGAACAAAAAACCACTAATAATATTAATGAAAGAAACTATCTTGACTTTTTTCCCAACATAAGTTTTGGATACAAATTAGATATTAACCATGAATTACAATTAAGCTACAGCAGGCGAATAGAAAGGCCGAGGTCAAGGTTTCTTAATCCATTTGTTGAATACATGGATTATTACAATGTGAGATATGGTAATCCCAATCTCAAGCCTCAATACACCAATTCTTTCGAGTTGGGAATTCTACAAAATTATTCTAAATTCTCAATTACACCCTCTATTTTTTATAACAACACTAAAGATGTATTTGACAGATTTACCGTTCTTTTACCTGATGGCAAAATAGGAATGACATGGGAAAATATGTCTTCTAAATATTCTTATGGACTCGAAATTAATTTTTCCGGCGACCCGTTTGCTTGGCTCAGGCTAAGCCTCGACGGTTCCTACTACAAATATGTTGTTGAAGGCATCCAAAGTTATGAAGGCCAGAAAAGAGAGGACTTTAGCTGGAAAACAAGACTTAACGCAACAATTACTCCAATGAAAGAACTAAATTTTCAAATTACGGGGTACTACACTGCTCCCAGCGAAAACATACAGGGTAAGAGATTTTCATCTTACGGAGTGGACTTCGGGGCAAGATATGATTTGCATGAAAATTTAACATTGACTTTCAGGGCATCCGACATTTTTCATACACGTACCTGGCATAGTATTTCGACAGGTACAGGATTTTACTACGATAACGATATACACCCTCTTTCTCAATATATATCACTTGGTTTCCAGTACAAGATAAACCAGGGCATAAAGCAAAAGCAACGAAATGGGGAAGACAGCATTGAGGATGAAGGAATGTTTTAACCCAAATTATTCATTAGAAATGCAAGAAAATCTTAATAATGTCATGCTGAGCGAAGTCGAAGCATCTCATCATTGTATAAGATTCTTCACAAATACACACCTCAAAATGACAGTCCAACACTTGCTTATAAGACTTAAACAATTTTCTATTGAATAATTTGGGTTTAATGATGCTGCTATTAATGCAGTTAAAAATGTGAAATTCACACCTGCTGTCCAGGATGGTAAGAACATAGATATTTGGGTTTCAATACCAATCAATTTTAAATTAAAGTAGTTAATAATTACACTTTAATTTTCAATTCAAATACATTGGTTATTTTTGAATAAAAAATAATTAATGAATTATGAAAGATTATTTGATAAAAAATTACGATGTCAATTCAATTATACCTATCATTGACGAACTGCCACTATGGTCAGCACACTTTGGAATAAAACTACTTGAAGTTATCAAAATGAAGCCGGGGATGAATGTGCTGGATATTGCCTCAGGACTTGGTTTTCCGGCTATTGAGATTGCGATGCGACTAGGTGATTCATGTAAGGTTTGGGGTGTTGAGCCTTGGAAGGAAGCAAGGGAAAGAGCCAATGAGAAAATAATTTCGCTTGGATTGAAGAATATTGAGATTATTGATGGAGTTGCTGAGAAACTGCTTTTTGAAAATGATTTATTCGATTTAGTCGTTTCGAATAATGGAATAAATAATGTCCAGGATATTCCCAAGAGTTTCAGTGAAATTCACAGGGCTTCAAAGACAGGTTGTCAATTTGTTTTTACGATGAATCTCGATGGGTCAATGCATGAGTTCTATTCGGTTTTTCATGATGTACTATTGAAACGTGGAATGGATAATGAAATTCAGAAAATGAAAGAACAAATTTATGAAAAGAGAAAACCTATAATTGAAATTGAGAAATGGCTGAATGAGACAGGTTTTTATATAAACAATATTATAACCGACAACTTCAAAATGAGATACCTGAATGGAACTGCAATGTTAAACCATTTTCTGATTCAAATCGGATTCATCGAGAGCTGGCTCAAAATTTTACCTGAAGACAAAGTCAATGCAATTTTTAGCGAGATTGAAGAAAGATTGAATATAATAGCTGAGGAAGAAGGTGAGATTGTAATGACAATCCCCTACTCGACTTTTGATTGTTTTAAAATCTAAATTAAATTATGGAAATAACAAAAACAATATATGCGAAAAATCGCATTGAATGGAGAAAATGGCTCGAAAAGAACTACGATGAACAAAAAGAAATCTGGCTGATTTATTATAAAAAACATACCGGAAAACCAAGAATACCATACAATGATGCTGTCGAGGAGGCTTTGTGCTTTGGATGGATTGACAGCACTATAAAAAGAATAGACGATGAAAAATACTGCCAGAAATTTACACCGAGGAATCACAAAAGCGGCTGGTCCGAATCGAATATATTGAGGATGAAAAAACTCATTAAAGATGGAAAAATGACAGATGCAGGAATGGCGAAATTCAAGCCTGAAAATAAATTATATCCAACAAGGTTAATAAACACTGATGAAAAAGATATTCCATCCTTTATTCTAGATGCTCTTAAGGAAAATTCTTCTGCACTTGAAAAATTCAGAAAACTGGCACCTTCGCATAAACGAAATTACCTGAGGTGGATTACCGAACCCAAAAGAGAGGAAACTCGTGAAAAAAGATTAGCTAAAACTGTGGAACTCCTTTCCAAAGGAAAGACATTAGGAATGGTGTGATTTTTAAGTGTCAGGAGTAACTCCCGACACCGTTTACATTATAACTTAATGATTTTCTTAACAAAATATTTTTTCTGATTTTCAATTTTTACAAAATATAATCCTTGAGTTAACCCGCTAATGTCAATTCCGGTTTGATTTGAATTTATCTTTGTAGGAACTATCATTTGAATACCAAGAACATTAATAATTTCTACAGACAAAATCTCATTATTTGGTGATGAAATTGAAATAAAATCATTATCCGAACTAAAGTTGATTTCAGGTTCCGTAACTATTTTAACGTCGGTATTTAGTAATTCCGAAATCTCGAGTTTCCAGATTGAGCCTTTATCACCACGTTCAGCAAGGATAATTGATTTTTCATAATCCCAATATGCTATCGATAAAAAGTTTCTGCCTGTTGCAGGAATAAGTTCATTCCAATTCACTAAGTCATAAGTTGAATAAACAGAGCCATCAGCAAAATAAGTGATGAGATACTTATCATCCACATTAGCAAAAACATTGAAAGAGTAGTTCAAAGCTCCAGGCATTTTAACCGTATCAATATTTCCATTCTCAAAGATGACATAGATAGTTCTTGCTATATTTGCTGCAACAATAAGTTTATGATTAAAAACACACATTCTGAAAAGTGCATTAGGAACTACATCAGGAATTACATCCCAGCTGGCACCATAATCCGTACTTTTTTTCAGGAAGTAATAATAGTGGTTAACATTGTTTTCAAATATCGTATAATAAGTATGAACATATAAATCATTATTAAATTTTATTATATCCATTGTTCTAAATTGACTGACTTCGGAACCATTTCTTCCGGAGACAAGCTCCCAGGAGTACCCAAAATCAATTGATTTCCAGACCTGTCCATAACATGCATTGCTGCTATCAAGCGGATTACCGCAATTACCCCCGTTTTTTGAATATTGTGCAGGATTGTATGCACTTGTCGCGAGAAATAAATAACTTGAATCTTTGTCAAAATACAAGCCCCATGAGTGTAATACATCCGGTAATATTGGTTTTTTATTAATATCATATCTTAATTTTATAAATTGTTGTGTATTAGGATAATACTTATAAAAATTTCCGCCTTCCCATCCATCAGCTCCTGAAGGGTCACTGCCAATACCGTATAATGTATCATTTACCCATTTTATACAATGTACACCCTGTTCGCTGAATTGTCCAAGAGGAAGCAGAGACTCACCTGTCCATCCAGCTAATAAAGTACCATCCGAGTCTGCAGGTTGTGATTTGGCAAATCCAAAATATAATTCATCCATTCTTGGTGCAATAACCCAAGTACCAAACCACTGCTTATTTGGAGTGTATCCTGTTTCATTCTTAAACCATTCAGCATAATTAAAACCGGGATTTAGTTCTTCTAAATTATAAACGGCATAAGAAGAGGATAAACCGATAATGACAAGTAAAAAAAAACAGAAAATACAGTTTAACATTTTACTATACATAATTCACCAATAAAGAATTTAATATCAAATTAGTAAATGTATGATTTCATATATTATTTAGTCTTTATTAAGATTTATTTAAATATCGGCTAACACAACTTATTGTATTTCAACTATTTATAAACACACATATTTTATTATGAGATAAAATTTTCTTAATTTTGAAAGATATTTTTTGAAAATTAAACATTATTAATCTGTAAATGAATTATATTTTTGAAATTAAATATCTTTATTGAATAATCACAAATATATAATATAATTTGATTAAATGGTTGAGAAAATAATGATTAAAAATTTAGAATCAAAAATGAAAATCGAAAACAGAATCAGTTCGGTTATTTTTGCAGCAATTATCTGCATTATAAGTTATGGTGTATCATTAGCCCAAAAAAGTGAAGTATGTCTCGAATGTCATTCTGACCCTGATATTTCTACGGAAAGAAACGGAAAAACAGTATCATTGACAGTAAAGAAGTATTTGCTTGCAAAATCAGTACACGGAAAACTTGAATGTGTCAACTGCCACGTAGGTTTCGATGCAGAGGCTGTTCCTCACAAAGAACCAATGACACAGGTAAATTGCATGAACTGCCATAAAGAAGCACCCAGCAAACATATATTTCATCATGCGATGGGTAAGCCAAAACCCGGAACAAATAAGGCTTATTTTAACTGCAAGGGCTGTCATGGTAATCACGAAGTTTCATCATATAAGTCGGCTTTTTCGAAAACGCATTTTACCAATTCAACGAGCTTTTGCGGTACCTGTCATAAAGATGAAAAGGAAGCACATGTTCAGTCGCAGCATTATGTCGAATTGAATAAAAATAATCCCAATGCACCTACATGTATATACTGCCATTCAAAACCGGTTACCAAAGCAGGTGAACAGGACCTGGCAAAATTAAAATATAACCAGGAACAATTATGTTTGTCTTGTCACATCAATAATCCTAACATACAAAGCAAGTATGCGAAGAGCCTGGTAAATTACGGTTCGAGTGTTCATGGTGCAGCAATAGCAAGAGGCAATAAAAATGCTGCTGTTTGCATAGATTGCCACAGTGCTCATAATTTACAGAAAGCAAATTCACCGAACTCCACTATCAGTCAATTTCATATTCCACATGTTTGCGGAAAGTGCCATATCTCGATAAACCAGGAATACGAGAGCAGTACACATGGAGTAGCACTAAAAAAAGGTATCAGGGATGCTCCGGGTTGTACTTTCTGTCATGGCGAACATAATATACGGCCCCTGCCCGATGTTCCTGCACGTGTGTTTGAAGATACACATATCAAGCATACAACTATAGTACGCAATAAAATGGTTTATTGTATAGCTTGTCATGCCGATGAAAAAATGATGAGCAAATACGGTATAAGCACGGTGGCTAAAGCCCATGATTGGCTGCCTAACCAAACAAAACACTGGGAGACAGTCAGATGTGTTGACTGCCATTCGTCTTATGACCCTCCGAATTTATCGCATAATATTTTACCTCCCGACAAAACTATAAAAAAGTGTGAGGAGTGCCATAATCAAAATTCTTTGCTGATGTCAAAGCTATATAAGCACGAGAAAATAAAATCCCGTGAAAAATTCGGTTTCATAAATGGTACTATTCTTAGCGATGCTTATGTGATTGGTACGACAAGAAATGTTTTATTGGATGTGTTAAGCATTAGTGTTTTCGGATTAACGATTATGGGCGTAGGAATTCATGGGCTTTTACGATGGTATTTCAGAAAAAGGCCGGCTCAAATACCCGACCAGGCTAAAATAGATAGTAAAGATAAAAATGAATAGTGTAGTACGGATTAATCGAAGGTATTTAATTAGGGAATAATGATGAAAAAAATTTTTTTATATCCATTTTGGCTTAGATTTTGGCATTTGTTTAACGCTTTACTTTTCTTTGCACTCATAGTTTCAGGACTGAGCCTGCATTATACAGACCCAAAATCTTTCTTCATTCCATTTCGAATATCAATTTTAACACATAATATATCAGGGATACTCTTAACATTAAATTATATTTTCTTTTTTATTTTCAACTTTACAAGCGGTAATTATAAATTCTATATACCCAAGGTAAAAGGTTTTGGCCAAAGAACTTTTACACAATTAAAATACTATATTATTGGAATACTAATCGGAGAGAAACATCCATTTTCAGTAAATGAGAAAAGAAAATTCAATCCGTTACAGCAAATATCATACATAGTAATAATGTTTGTTTTCCTTCCATTGATTATAGTAACAGGCTGGCTTTTAATGTTTCCCGAGTTAGCACCTGACGAATTCTTTGGAATGGGAGGCGTATGGCCCATGGCATTGGCTCACGCAATAACAGGATTTATTTTAAGCGTGTTCATGTTTGTCCATATATATTTAGGTACTACAGGTGATACAATATCAGAGCTTTTCAGGTCAATATTAACCGGCTGGCATTTGCTACATGAAGAAGAACTCAAAGCAGAAAGAGAAGCCGAAAGCAAACCTCCCATAGAAAAAAAGAATTTGTTTCCTGTGATTTTCTATAATCCTACGACTCTGACCGGCTCACTAATATCAATACTTAGCTCTGTCATTATATTATTTTTTATCGTAATCGAATTCTTCAGTGAATTTCAAAATCCTTATTTAGGAATTATAACTTATATTGTATTACCAACATTTCTGATTTTAGGTTTATTACTAATTGCCTTCGGAGCTATAAAGGAAAACAGAAGAATACTATCGCTCGACCTGAAGCAGCGAAAACTACCTGTTATAGACTTAAATAATCCTAAACACCAGGTAGCAGTATTTGTATTTTCGACAGGAACAATTTTATTAACAGTATTTTCAATATTTGGTGCATTTAAAGCATACGAGTACACTGATTCGGATGAATTTTGCGGTAAGGTATGCCATGCCGTTATGCAGCCTGAATATACGGCTTATCATGATTCTCCTCACTCGAGGGTAGGCTGTGTAAAATGTCATATAGGGCCCGGAACCGGATGGTTTGTCAGGTCAAAACTGTCGGGTTCTTATCAGGTATATTCTGTATTATTCAAAAAATATTCAAAACCCATACCTACACCTGTTCACAACTTACGCCCTGCACAGCAAACATGCGAACAGTGTCATTGGCCCAAGCATTTTTATAATGAGATGAAAAGGAACTTCGATTTTTTCACCTCGGATGAAAATAATACCGAATATAAACTTACAATGTTATTAAGGGTTGGCGGCGGCAGTGTGGAATTCGGCAACCATAGCGGTATCCATTGGGTCATGAATCTGGCAAACGAAATTACATACTTGCCTCTGGATGATTCACGAACGGTTATCCCATGGATTAAAGTAAAATCAAAATACACAGGTAAAGAGATAATTTACAGAGATACAAGTTATAAAGTAACAGGAGAAATGCTCAAACAAGACAAATTGAGAGTAATGGATTGTATTGACTGTCATAACAGGCCCTCGCATGTTTTCTATCAACCTAACAGAATGATTAATGCTTATATATCTAACAACCAGATTGACAGAACCATTCCCTACATAAAAAATGTAGGCGTACAGGTGCTGGAAACTTATACCAGGAGCAGGGAAACAGCACTTGAGGATATAAGCAAATTTATATGGAACTTTTATAAAAGTAATTATCCTGATATTGCCGTATCTAAAAAAGAACAGCTTGGTAAGCTTATTAATTTTCTTCACAAAATTTATATGAGGAATTATTTCCCCTCTATGAAGACAAGCTGGAAAAGCAATCCAAATAATATCGGGCATATGTACAGCCCGGGATGTTTCAGATGCCATGATGGCAAACATGTATCGGACGAAGGCAGGGTAATAACGAATGACTGCAACGCATGCCATATAATTGCAACACAGCAGCCACCGGGCCAGGATATGCAGGAATCAAGCACAGGTTTGAAATTCTATCATCCGGGTGGAGAGGAGAAATTAATTAGCGGCCAGCTTTGTTCAAATTGCCATGGTGTCCGGAAAAAATCGCAGGTGTTTCAGGTAGAGGCAAGATAAAATAATTACTAATTAATAATGACCAATTATTGAAATAAATAAAATCTAAATTGCAGGGACAGAATATTTTCTGCACATTTACAAGAAGTTGATAATGTAGAATGAAAAATGCAAAATGTAAGGGTAAATTATTTCTGCCCAAAAATATATTGAAATAGTTTTTATAAAATAAATACAATCTCATTAATCTTCCATTAATAAGGAAGAATTCATAGTTAGAATGGAGTAACGATGAGTTTAAAAAGAATTTTGAAGGAAAGTAAGTTCAATAAAAGAAATTCGCTAATAATTGTAACATCAATAATTTTTGTCTTAACATTATATTTATCCCTGCCATTGACAAGCCAGGAGCAGAATCCGGCAAATGATGACTGCCTCATGTGTCATAATGACAAGACATTAAAAGTTAAACGGGGTGGAAAAATGATTTCCGCTTTTATAGATGAGAAAACCTATTCAAAAACAGTACATGCCAAAGTTCAATGTATCGGATGCCATTCGGATTTAGCTAATAAGGATTTGCCGCATGAGAAGCCAGAGAAAGCTCAATGCGGTTCCTGTCACAAAGAAGAGCAAGGTTTATATAATGAATGTTTGCATGGAAAAGCTTATAACAAAGGAGACCACTTAGCTCCCACATGCAATACATGCCATGGTAAACATGATATTGTTTCAATCAAAGACAGAAAGTCGCCGGTTTATCCGATGAATGTTCCTAAGCTTTGTGGCAGGTGCCATCGCGAAGGTTCACCTGTTCAGTTGCAAAGGAATATTCCTGAAAGCCACATATTGGAAAATTATACCGAGTCCATACATGGTGAGGGTTTAATCAAAAAAGGATTGGTAGTCAGTGCAACTTGTGCCTCCTGCCATTCACCTCACAGGATATTACCACATACTGATCCAAGGTCAACAATAAACCGAAAGAATATTGCTGCTACGTGTACGAAATGCCATGCTGCAATCGAATATGTACATAAGAAGGTAATCAATGGCAGACTTTGGGAACAAGAAGCGAGAGTTCTACCTGCATGCATAGATTGTCATCAGCCTCATAAGGTAAGGAAGGTGTTTTATCCCCAGAATCTAGCGGATGAGGGTTGTAAAAAATGCCACGATGAGCGTTCATTAAAAAACGATAAGGGACATTCTATGTTTGTTGATGTTCAGGAAATTGGTGAATCCAAACATAATAAAATCGCATGTGCCCAATGTCATGTTGAAGTGAACCCCAATCATTCACGGCCATGTGATGCTATCACACAAAATGTTGACTGTTCATCCTGCCATACGCAGGTCGGCGATGATTATATGAAGAGTTATCATGGACAATTGAATGTAAGAAATAATAAAGATGCTCCAAACTGCCGTGACTGTCATGGCACTCATAAAGTTTTAGGTAAAAGAGACGAGAAATCACCGATTTTCCCATTGAATATTCCAACATTGTGTTCGAGGTGCCATCAGGAAGGAAAGTCAGCAACAAGGTTTTATAAAGGTACAGAACATAAAGTAATTGACCACTATGCTGAAAGCATTCATGGTCAGGGTTTAATTAAAAGCGGTTTAGTTGTTACTGCGACTTGTACAGACTGTCACACAGCCCATAAAGGATTGCCTTATAAAAATCCTGAGTCGAGCATACATCCCAACAACATTGCAAAAACATGCGGGACCTGCCATTATGGTGTTCAGGAAGAGTTTAATAAGAGCATACACTCGCCATTCGTATCGAGTGTTGATAAGAAGAAGTTACCTGTTTGTAATGATTGCCATACAGCTCACACAATCAAGAGGACAGACAAGAATCAATTCAGAATGGAAATTTTAAACACATGTGGAAAATGCCATAAGAAAATATCTGAAACGTATTTTGATACTTATCATGGCAAAGTTTCAAGATTAGGTTCTACGAAGGCAGCAAAATGCAGTGATTGTCACGGCTCGCACAGCATCTTACCCGTATCCAATTATAAATCTTCCCTGCACAGGGATAACATAGTTACTACTTGTCAGAAGTGCCATCAGAACGCAAATAAGGGATTCACTAAGTATTTCACCCATGCGACTCATCATGACCCAACTAAGTATCCATGGCTGTTCTGGACTTTCTGGGGAATGACATTATTATTACTTGGTACATTTTCACTTTCGTTCCTCCATACCCTGATTTGGCTGCCAAGGTCATTCCAGATGAGAAGAGAAATGAAAAAATTTATGCTCGCTCATCCTCATGATGAAACAACGAAACGGTATTCAAGATTTTCTCCTCTTGAACGGGCATTGCATGTTACAATGATTGTGAGTTTTCTTAGCCTTGCAGTTACGGGATTAACAGTAAAATTTTCTTATACCGGCTTAGCAAAGGTTATTGCTTTTATTTTCGGGGGGGTAGAAAATGCAGGAACAGTTCACAGGTTTGCGGCTACAATCCTTTTTGGAATATTTATAATTCATGTGATTGATTTATTCAAAAAGAAAAAGAATGAGTTCAAATCATGGAAAGATATGTTGTTTGGACCCTTTACTATGATACCAACAAAAAAGGATTTCAAAGATGTGATTGCCTCATTTAAGTGGTATTTGGGCAAAGGCCCACGTCCTCAATATGGACGATGGACATATTGGGAGAAATTCGACTATTTTGCAGTATTTTGGGGAATATTTATAATAGGTTCGACCGGTTTGTTCTTATGGTTTCCGGAAATATTTTCTTATGTATTTCCGGGCTGGCTTTTGAATGTAGCAACAATAGTACACAGTGACGAAGCATTGCTTGCGGCTGGATTTATTTTCACAGTGCATTTCTTTAACACACATTTCAGGCCCGAAAAATTCCCGATGGATACAGTTATATTTTCAGGACAGATAACAGTTGATGAATTGAAAATGGAAAGGCCTGATGAATATCAGAGAATGAAAATGAGTGGTGAGATTGAAAAAAGACTCTCGACACCATTTTCACCGAACATACTCAGACTCCTGAAAACATTTGGCTGGGTAGCATTAACCCTTGGTCTGTGTGTTGTTTTATGGATAATCTATTCTATGATATTTGCTTATTGATAATTAAAATATTATCTAATAATAAACAAAAAAAACGGCGGTAACCACCGCTTGTTTTTTTTATTTACTGCCGATGGATTTTTTCTTTGTAAGAAATTTTTATGCAAAAAAAACTCAATGAATCAGTTCAATTCATTGAGTTCGAAATTTTAAAATCAGCTACCAATAAGTTGTAAGAGAAAGAAAAAATAAATATCTAATTTATCTTAATTATTTGTTTTGAAAACACATTTTTTCCGGCAAGTATTACAAGATTATATGCTCCATTATTTAGATTACTTATATTAATGTTAGCAATATTATCCATATTCATTGATGAAGAACTAACAATATTACCCAGATTGTTATAAATAAAATAATTTGCATTTCCTGAGTATGGGAGCTCAAAACTAATTATATCTGATGCAGGATTGGGGAAAACATCAAAATTCATAAATTCCATATCCTCTACTCCGGAAACTGAGGAACAAAGTATTAAAGCGAGTGTTTTATAATCCCAATAGCAGGCTAACTTATCAGATTGATTGACTTTAATCAAAGATGCAGACCAAACCATTTGGTTGATATCACCAAAACCAAAGCCGAGACTAAAAGTAATAAAAGCTAAAGAATCCTTATTACTATTATAAAATGTTTGAAATTCCTGTGAATTTTTTATTTGAATTGCCAAAGCATCGGAATCCGCAAAATCTTCATTAACAACTGGAAAACCGCTGAAATCCCCTGGTATTTCCTGACGTAAGTTAGAAAATTGACTGGCAACTTTATAAATCGTCAATGAAAGACGCATAGTTGTTGAACCATCTTTTGGTTTACCCGATAGAGTCCATATAGTTGCAGTTCCATTGTCAATATTTAATGTTGTTTGGTCCCCGCCTGTACCCATGGCAGAAGCCCCGGTAAAATCATAGGTATCAAATTCCCCACTGCTTAAAGCATAATCATAAGCTTCACTTAACTTCATAAATTCAAACTCTTGTGCATAAGAACTCAAGAATGAAAGCAAAAAGAACATAGTAATTAATAAATATTTCATAAATATCCCCTGAAAAAATTGATAAAAAAATTACAAATAATAAATAATCATCAAATAGAAAGCCTTTTTCTAAAAGACTCAACCTTCAAAAAAAATTTCCAATAAAAGTGTAATAAAGAGACATTTATTGAATTGTCATCAATTTTTTCCTTCAGAAAAAAAATAAGACAAGAATGACAAGCAATTGATTAATAAAAATATATTAAATAAATAATCAGTACACCAGTAGGGTGTTAATATACTATCAAAATCACTTGATTAGTCCTTGCTTCCCGTTAAGTTATACATAATTTACGGACACTATAACGGACACTTTTTCAAAATATTAATAAATCACATTTATATTATATAAATATACTAAAAAAGATTAACTTACAAAATATGGAACTTATGATTAATCCTTCCCTAAAACCACAAAACCACCCCAAAATCTTGGATGACTGTACTTAGGGTCCTTTTTCATTTTCTTTTGAGCTACTTTCAGAGATGTTTGTGCATTTCCGGTTTTCAGCCAATGAACATAAAATAAGGTCATCAATTTCTGTGTTGCTTCATCATCTACTTCCCAAAGACTCATTACAATATTTTTTACACCTGCAACTAGGAATGCCCTTTGCAATCCGAAAACACCTTCGCCATTCATTACATCTCCTAAACCGGTTTCACAGGCAGAAAGAACAACTAAATCAGTATTATTGAGATTCATATTCATAATTTCATAAGCAGTCAATAAACCATCATCCGTAAATTGGAGTAAGTCGGGATTTGAGTTATTTTCAAATGATTTTATTATATCATTAGCTCCAGCCATAACCAAACCTGAGCGAAGCAAAGGGTTATTCAGAATTGAATAATCATCTTCTTTTGCATTCAAATCTTCATCAAAATATCCGTGTGTTGCAATATGCAATACCTTTGGACTTTCTATTTCTTTAATTGTATGTTCAACAGATGAATCTTTTATAAAAGTTTTCACTTGCCATCCATTAGAAGTAAATTTATTCTCAATTGATTTTACTTCGTTTTCTGTTGCAGGTAATGGATTCCAAAGGTATCCATCTTTTGTGCGTTTAAGAGAAACACAACTTTTATCATCTTTTTTTTCATTATTTAATACTAATTGATTTTGGCCATCCATTCTAAAATTATAATTTGGATTACCGAATAAAATTGCTGTTTTATTTTTCGAATTGTTTTGATTTACTGATTCAGCTAAATCTTTGGTTGATGAAAGAAGATAAATATCCGGTAAATTTTCTTTATTATTATTTGAATTAAGTGTATTTAGATTGATTTTATTATATATGCCATCAGCAGACAGATAAACTTGATTTATCCCAAAAAATTTTTCTTGAATTTTACTCCAATACACATCTCTCAATTCATTTAAAATCCCTGGCTGTTTTTTCAAATATTTTTTATACTCAATGTAATTATTAATTATCGAATCCTGAGGATTCATCGCATAAATATATTTTTTATATGAAGCAGATTCAAGTTCATTACCATTCTCAATTAATACATAATCAGGTGATTTCAACCCTTTTTTTATAATCAAAACTGCATAGCTTACTGAATCGGTAAATCCCGGTTCCATCACATCCGGTTTGTATTTATTCGGAACTTTTCCAAAATGCCTGAATCTGATTATTTCAACTGCTGCCTCATTATCTTTAAGTGTGAATTGAATATCTTTCCATGATAAATTTTTACTTTGATTATATTGAAACATCAAAGGACAGCTCAATGATAATTCTCTTTCTGAATTATTTATACTTTGTTCTAATGTATCAGTATTAATTCTTGAATTGGGATTTTGTGAAGCATGATAAATTTTAGATAATAAATTTGTTTTACGCTCAAGTTCAATATATTTTCTTTTTGTTTCTTCATCATCTGTACTGCAAATAAAATCGTGAAGATTCTTTGATTTATATAGCAATAATCCTTTGAATGTCAAGTTATAATTGTATAATTCCTGTAATAATACAGGATTTGTTTTATATCGTATTGATAAAACATACCAGCTAAAGTAATCATAGTCTTTTTTCAAATCTTTAAGGAATGCAATTCTCTCACTGCTGCTAAGATTAGAAAAAGCATACTGAATCCTCATTAAATCATTTTTAATCACTTTCAGTAACAGGGAATCAGCTTCATCAAATCTGTTGAGAGCAATGTAAGATTTTGCTAAATTGAAAGTATATCTGTAATAGAAATAGCTGTTTCTTCCATAAGCTTTTTTTATTAATTCAATTGCATTAATGAATAAATTTACAGCTTCATTACAATTCCCAATAATATAACAGAGATTAGCATTGTTAAAATATATAGATGATAATATATAATTCAAATAAGCTTGATAGCCCTCTTTTACAAACGTAGTCGAATCCCCTTCCTTTGTCAATATTACTTGTTCCATAATCCGATAAGCATTTTGAAATTTATTTTTGGCTTTTTCATATTCACCTAATCCTGTATAAATTATTCCATATCTTCTTAAATGATTTGCATTTTCTGTATATATACCATAATTCATATTATGAGAAGCAGAGTCGTTAAATTTTAATGCTTCTTTATAATCCCCTATATCAATGTAAAGTTCAGTAAGAAAATTAAGAGGAGTATATGCTTCTGTTTTCGTTTCATTTTTCAAAAATAATTTAAGAAATGCTTTTAAAACTTCAATAGCTTCATTGTAGCGATGATTATAATGATAATATTTACCAAGCCATCTATGTGACCATCCATAACCCCAGTTGTTTTCACCAAATTTATTTTTAATTAATTCAATGCTTAATTTTAAAACTCGTTCATCGAAAAATACACCATCCACTCTTTCTGCATCAGGTCCCAGCATTGGAAGTAAATAAATTAATCTATCAGATATTCCACGAATAGTTGTTTTATTAGAATCTCTCAGTACAAATCCGCTTAATTTATCAAAACCAATTCTTATCAGTTTATCAACATCTGTATAATTATTTTTCTTTAACTGAATTGCAGCAATCTTAAAGATGCTGTTTGCATATTCTTTGCTGTTTGTAGAATAGATTTTGTTTTTTAATGAACTGTCAAGAGTTGCATATTGAAGTGCAGTATCATAATTATCGAGTTTTAAATTTATATCAGCTAATATTGCAATTGTTTTTGAATAATTTGAATCTAAAGTCCCAAATTCAATGTCAGCTTGTTCCAGTGCATTCTCAGCTATTGGAAGGGCAGTAAGATAATCTTCGTTTTGTATATAAGAACCGGCACTGTCATATAACGCTTGCCATGTCTGGATGATTGCACCCAGATTTGATAGATTAAATACAAATACAATTGTAATAATAATTACAATTCGCATTATTACCTCAATAATTATTTAAATGACTAATTACTAAGTTTAATTATCTGAAATATTTCAGAATTTATATTCTTATAAATTTTCTCTAAGTTTTTCTTTTTGATAATAGCAACTTCTTTTGTTTTCTTCTGTATTTTTACATCAACATTTGTTGTGTTAGGATTGTATTGAAATACTAATCTTTGTTGTGTATTTGTATTTTTTGTATTATGTACCCATTCACTTATTAAAAGAGAATCGTTTAATAGTTTTGTAATCTCAATTCCATTTTCTTGTAAAACTCCTACGATAACTGAAAATGCTGCTTTTCTTTTCTTATCAATCGTTGAATTATCCTGCGTCGAACCTCTATCAAAATATACAAGAGGGATTGATTCAAGTTTCGTTGATTGAATATGATTCTCATTGTCAAGAGTAGCTAAATCATGTTTGTTAATATCATTTGATTTGATTTGTTTTTGATTTCCATGATACGTTACTCTTTGTTTTTCTGTAATAATAATATCCTTTTTATTCTGTGTACCTGTATAAATCATTACCAAAAAAACTGATACGGCAATTATTAATAAAAGAGGTAAACCAAATTGTGGAGATAATACTTGAAATCTACCAATTCTAAAATTATCATAAACATTTCGGGATAATTCTTTTGCTTGAATCCACGACATCGAAAAGATATTCTGCTTTGCACTTTTCTGATGTGTAGTTTTCAAAATAATATTTGAAATCATTTCCTTTTCATCATCATTTGACAATTCACGCTCAGGGACAGATTTCAAATGACTTTTCAGAAAAGAGTCCAAATTTTCATTGTTTATATTTCCAGGCATAATATTTACCTTTATTAATTTGTTACATAATGTTTCAAATATTTTGAAAGTTTCTGCCTTCCTCTGTCAAGCCAGGTTTTCACCGTACCTTCAGGGATTGATAATTTCACTGCAATCTCACCTACACTCAAATCAGAGTAATAATACAAAAGAATGACATTTTGATAATCTACATCTAACCTGCTAATAGCATATCTTATTGAATCACTCTTTTCATTTCTTACATGCATTAGCTCCGGATTATCATTATGGCTTTGACTGTTATCTTCATCACAATCCAAATCATACTTCCTATCTAACGATTTTTCTTTCCGCTTCCATTGCAATGCCTCATTCTTTGCAATAGTGAAAATCAAATTGTTTACGTTCCCTTTTGCAGGGTCAAATTTATTACCTGAGTTTATCAATTTTATCCAAGAATTCTGCATAATATCCTTTGCATCATCATAATCATTAACGATTTTATTAATAACCTTGAACATCCAGGGTTTTACAAGTCTGAACAACTCTTCAAAGCTTTGTCTGTTCCCGTTATCTCTGAAATCAATAAATAATTGATTTTCAATATTTCTTTTTTCTATATCCATTTATTCAAAAACATGCCACCCGGTTTCAAATATTTATCGGATAATTATTTAAAAAATAAACTAAGATGTTAAGATTATTAAACTTATGAAAATTTTAGTTAAAAAAGAAAAAAAAATGAAACCGGAAGGTGAGGGAAAGGATATATAGAGAAGGATAAAAGTAAATTAAAATTAAGGAGTTTTTTTATGAAAATCAAAATACTATTAATAATACTTTTTCTGTTAACATTTACTACAAATTTAATATGTGGTTTAACAGATGGACTTGTTGCTTACCTTCCTTTCAATGGCAATGCTAATGATGAGAGTGGTAATGGTAATAATGCAATAAATTATGGTGCAACACTCATTCCTGACAGGTTTGGCAATCCTGATAAAGCATATCGGTTTTATGGTGCTCATATGGAAGTACCAAATTCAGCTAGTATCTGCCCACAGAATTATTTAACAATTTCAATTTGGCTGAAACAAGATGATTATCAGGATTTTGATTCGCCTTCGGCAATATCAAAAAGATATATCGAATTTAGTATTTGGAATTCGTATAATATAACCGGATATGCAAGAAATTCTACAGAAAAGGCTATTAGTTATCAACAATCAAATTCTACACAGCAGTATGGAATAGGAACAGTAATTAAAACTAATCAATGGACTCATATAGTAGCTATTTATGATGGTAGTTCAATCAAATTATATAATAATGGTATATTGAAAGATTCATTACCTTTCACTGGAAGTATAGCATATAACAATAATCCATTATTAATAGCAAAAACATCTCCATTTTATCCTGGTGGTTACTGGCGAGGTTCAATTGATGAAATTCGTATTTATAATCGGGCAATAACGGAGTCAGAAATTCAGGAGCTATATCACGACGGTGAAGTAACTATCGGAACTCAAACCTGGATGAAAAGAAATCTTGATGTGGCTTATTATCGAAATGGCGACCCAATACCACAGGTAACTGACCCTACTCAATGGGCAAACCTTACGACTGGGGCATGGTGCTACTACAATAATGACCCTGCTTTGGGAGCAATATATGGCAAATTATACAATTGGTATGCAGTACACGACCCACGTGGTTTATCACCTGCTGGTTGGCATGTACCATTAGATAACGAATGGAAAACATTAGAAATGTATTTGGGTATGTCTCAAGCACAAGCAGATATTATAGGATGGCGAGGAACAAATGAAGGTGGAAAACTTAAAGAAACTGGGACTTCACACTGGAGTAGTCCCAACCTAGGTGCAACTAATGAAACTGGCTTTACGGCATTAGGTAGTGGCTGTCGAAATGAAGTATCAACATTCTACACTTTCGGAGACCTTGGTTACTGGTGGACTTCATCAGAAAACGGTACATCTTATGCTTGGTCAAGATATCTTGCTTCTGGGAACGAAAAAATCCTTAGAACATATCATCTTAAGAATGCCGGATTTCCAGTTCGTTGTGTTAAGGATTCACCATTAAATAATGGTTTAGTCGCTTATTATCCTTTCAATGGAAATGCTAATGATGAGAGCGGGAATGGAAATCATGGTACCAATTATGGTGCTACAATAACTTCTGATAGATTTGGAAATACGAATAAAGCATATTATTTTGATGGTAATGCCGAAATTACTGTTCCTCATTCTACATATTTTAATATTGAAACTTGGTCTATATCTGTCTGGTATCAAACAACAGCCAGTGATTTGCACCCGTATAGGATAACATCAAAATCAGGGTATTTCCCACAATCCAATTACCTTGCTATTCTCTTTGATCCGGCAAGTGTTTATGGTTCAGCTTGGAATGGTTCAACAGAGATACAAACAAGAGATAACCAAGCAACAAATGATGGGGATTGGCACCATGTTGTATATATTAGAGATAATTCAAGTCATAAATATTATTTATATGTTGATAATATTTTAAAAGAAACTGATGATGATATTTTTGGTAATTTATCTAATACATCAATTTTATATATTGGAAGTATTTACGGACCTGCAAATCAAAAATGGGTAGGTGAAATAGATGATATAAGAATTTATAACCGTGCATTAACAGAGTCAGAAATTCAGCTTTTGTATAATGAAGAAGGTGTACAGACAAGTGTTTCACTACTTACTCCAAACGGAGGAGAACCCTGGCAGGCAAATCTTTTCTATGATATAACATGGGAACAGACAAATGTTTCTCAAGTAAATTTGTATTACAGAGAATCAAACACAAGTTCATGGAAGGAAATTGCAAATAATATTGATGCAAGCTTAGGAACTTATAAATGGGAACTGCCAAACATCAATACAACAACAGCATCAGTAAAGATCTGTGATGCAGGCAATGAAAGCATTCAGGATATAAGTGATAATGTATTTAAAATCGAAAAGAAAGCTTATATCAAATTAAAAATAGTTACAAAAGGTAATTCCAATCCTAAACAAGTTGAATTGTTCGTTCCAAACAATCCAAAATTAAGTAATATTAATTCAAACATAAGTGATGGCTTTGCTGTGTTTGATTATGAAAAAATAAAAGACTTTTTTGATGAAGACGAACATCCTTTATTAGATTTCTACAATCATAATATTAAAGAATTATACTTATTGGATGAAAATGATAATTATGTTGGAAAATTATACTTCCACTACCCCGAAAAAGATTATTTAGCAAATAGAGGGAAAGAAGCTATAATTATATTACATGATGAAATAGTAAATTATTTATTCCATCCATTGGAGCAAATTAACTTTAAATGGGTGTTTCCTCACAAGTTTCATGGTGATAAGGAATTTATTAATACCTTGTATCAAACCTCAATGCTCATTCCACCTATGAATGAAAATCATGAATATTTAATATCAAACTCAAGAGCTGATAAAAAACCTGTTTTATTTGTGCATGGAATAAATGGGAAAGACCATTATTGGGGTGATGATTGGAGTGATAAACAAAAAGGAATAGTTGATCCTAACACTGATAATCTGAATAATGATTTTAACTCTGTTATTGATTACAGATATACTTCCTATCCCGCAAGATTTCAATTTTCTTCATTTGAGAATGAAAATAATTTTAATAAATATGATGTTTGGGAATACTATTATCCGCCTGACCAATCCTGGATTGAGTCCGGTTATTTGTTAGGACAAGATAATAAACTAATAACTGAAAAATACAACTCACAAAAAGTTTCAGTTGTCGCTCATAGCATGGGAGGATTAGTTGCAAGAGCTTATATTGAAGGGAAAAGTGAATATTATTTAGGTCTTAACGAACCTCCAAATATTGGTGTATTTAACAATGATATTGACAAAGTTTTGTTTTTAGCTACCCCACACAATGGTTCTTTTGGAGCAACAAGAGCTTATTATGATATTAATTTTGGCTCTTTCTTTGCTGATTTCTTTACTGATATAGATCCATATTCTCCTGCTATCCGGGAGCTATCAGTTGGAAGTAATTCATATCTTAAACTTAATTATATTTCTACTTTTAATTATAATGGAGTAATTTATTATCAAGTATCAGGAGGAACTAAATTTGGATTATTTAAAGATCCTAAAGTAGTTGATATAAACTTACATATAAATTGTGAACCACCTATTCATGAAAGTGAGAATCATGAAGATGGAGCTGTTTCATTATCATCAAGTAGTCTATTATCATTTGGTATTCCTTTGAGTATCAAATCAAGTTTTTCACATACACATTTGAATTCACCTGACAATAGATGTTCAGATTTATCAAAATCAGAAAAAGAAATTGTTCCTATGGCAATATCTGATTATTTTAAAAATGGAACATTAACAAGCACGAGAGATAAATTTAATGTTAATTTAAATAATACACCAGTCCAAGCTTCAAAGGACAATGTCCAACTTGATATAGGATTACCAATTGTTGGATTTTGGAATAGAAATAAATCAGAGTATTGGATACCTCCAGAACCAAATAGTAATAGAGTGCGGTTTATTGCTAATAGTTACAATACTTCTGACAATGTTTTGAAATTAATAAAACAAAATTTTAGTAATTCAAACTTCTATAACAATAAAGGTTGTTATTTGTATTATTCTAATAACATTTTTTCAGGGGATTTTAAAAGAGGAAATCCATATTTGTTTTACGGTTACGAAAAATATAATCAAGATTATAATGAAGGTAAAAATATTTTTAACGTGAAAGCAAATTCACAAGGTGTAGGTTGGCAGTTTAAACCGAATGAATTAAGTATGGATGTTGACTTACATATAACTTTTACAAATTGGGGATGGGGAGAATTTGAAGGGGAGGATTTCGAGAATCAGGCACTACTTGTTGGAAAAATACGAGACACAAAACTTAATTGTAAATGGACTACGTCAACTTATTCTGATTTAATTATTACTGAAGATGAAGCTGCATTATTAAATTGTAATACCGTTGATGAATATAATAAACAAAAAAAACAGACAGTCAATAAAGGGTCTAAAGATGTAGTTCTCGAAGATAAAGGTCTTGTCTTTGATTTCGATTGTAATACAGATTATTCTGTATTTTATTTGAGGTATCAAGATTCTCTTTTACCAAATTTGTCGGTTATAGCGCCCAATAAAGACACGTTGAATATTATGGTTTCCGATACTACAAAGTTTTTATCTCATGTTGATACCGAATCAAAATTTATGTATATGGTGGTTGATAACCAACCAGGACAATGGAAAGTCTTAATAAACGGAAAAAATTATCTGCCTGATTCTACTTATGAATTATTTTTACCGGTTTACAATTCAACAGTATTAAACTTAGCTTCAGAAACTGATACTTCGAACAAAGTAATCCTACAGGCATTCCTTTCAGATTCAGCAAAGAAGTTATTACCTTCAGAAATAAATTCAATATATTATGATGAGGATAATATAGAACAGAGCCTGACTTTCAAAGATGATGGGATAGTACCGGATTCTATTGATGGAGATGGAATCTATTCAACATTTTTTGAAACCACAACTAAGTTAAGAGATACCATCTATGTTTCTTACACAGCCCATGACGAAGAATGTGATTTCACAAGAAATGAATCAATTGTAATTACTAATTATAACATTGCTCTTGTAGAACAGAGTAAATCTCAAATGGTTTGTCACGGTGAAAATGTTATTCTTTTTGTGAATGTAGATGGTTTATCGGTTGAATACGGATTACCAATTGAGTTCCGATGGCAAAAGGACGGAGTTGACATTCCTAATTCAAACAGTTCTGAATTAGTATTTGATAATATCAATTATGACAACTCAGGTATTTATAAATGTATTATAACAAATTCACCTTATAATGATACGATTGTTTCAAGTGATATATTAGTATATGTAAACTCCGAAGCCTCTTTCCTAAGTGAGCCGAAATCCAAATATGTTAAAATAGGTTCAACTGTTTCATTTGATTTTGACGCACATGTGAATCCGATAGCATATAACAATCCAAATGCTATCAAGTGGTATAAAGGTAGTGAGATGTTGAAAGACAGTGGTAGAATATGGGGGACATCAACGAATTATTTAACTATAAAAAATGTACAGCATGAGGACATACGAAATGATTATCATGTAGAATTGTACGACCCATGCAAAATAGCTAACGATACTAATTCTAATTATCTCGTTTCAAATTCATTTGGAATTTATACAAGTGATATGATTCTTGAACAACCTCAAAATCAAAATATTTGTGATAATAGCTCTGCAACATTTACAATTTCATTACCGCAACCACAAAGTGGTCAGACTTATTATTATCAATGGTTCAGAAACAAAGCAAAATTAAATATTGAAAGTAACATTATTGGAGCAAATGATTCAATTCTGATAATTAGTAATTCTACAATTTCAGACACTGGGAAATATTATGTAGAGGTTACAGTTCAACCAGAAGATATAATCATACAATCAGATGTAGCTTATCTACAATTTATTACTCCTCCATCAATAATAGACTTTGAATCTGACAGTAGTTTATTTCTAAAAGACACGAGAATGAATATTGAATGTAATGTTAGTGGCACTGAACCTTTCATTTACAGATGGTTTAAGGATGGGACCTTATTAACAAATCAGACTCAGAAATCATTGAATATTGATTCTGCAAAAATAAATGATGAAGGGAATTATTATTGTATCGTTGAAAATGACTGTGGTATTGACACTTCAAAAATTATCCATGTTATCATTGCTTATCCTGCAATAATTACAGTTCAGCCTGTTGCAAATGTTGCTTTTCGAGAAGGGAATGAATTTCGACTGTCAGTTGAGGCAATTGGAACAAAGCCATTAAATTATCAATGGTACAAAGATTCAGAATACTTACCTGGCTTTACTGATAGCTTATTATTTAAACCTAATATATTTATTGAGGATGAAGGCAGTTATAATTGTGTTGTAACAAATCTTTATGGTTCGGATACATCAGAGACATCGGAAGTCTCAGTAATAACATCAACAACAGATGGTATGGTTTATAATTTTAAATTATCCGATAATTTTCCAAATCCATTCGATAACTCAACAATAATAAAATTTGAAATACCTCAAGCAGATAGAGTTGTACTTACTATAAAGGATGTTCTTGGAATTACAATTGTTGAATTAGTAAATAAGCAATTAGATGCAGGTCAACATGAATTTACATTTAAACCTGCGGATAATGGCTTGGGCAGTGGTGTTTACTACTATTCATTATCAACATCAAAATATTTGGAAACAAAAAAGATGGTGATAGTGAAATAAACATTTTGAATAAAATTCAAGATATAGAAAAGTTGAATTATTGATTTATCATATTATCAATATTTCAACTCTTCTGTTTTTTTGTCTGTTATCTTCTGAATCATTTGGTGCAACAGGTTTTGTTGGACCATATCCTTTGGCAATTACCTTTGACTTGCTGATACCTTTTGAGACGAGGTAATTTACGACAGACTTAGCACGGGCATCGGATAATTTCATATTAACTGCATCAGTGCCAATGTTGTCAGTATGACCTGATACTTCCAATTTGATATTAGGATTATCTTTCAGAATTTGAACAAGCCTGTTCAGTTCAGGAAATGGTTCCTTTCTTAGTTTTGATTTTCCAAAATCGAAAAATAAATTATTAATGCGAGCTTTTTGACCCTTTTCAATTGGCACAAGTTGTAAATCAGAGACAGATTTTTTATATACTTTTAAATTCATCAAATCAACATTATCGTTAACAGAGATAAAGTCAGGTGCTTCCGCTCTAAAACCATATTTTTTCCCGGCAGGTAAAATGATTTTATAAATGCCTGTTGAAGGATTAGTATGTGCTATTCCCAGTTCTTCCCCTGTAATTAAATCCTCATAATGAATTTCTGCCTCAACAGGTTCATTCGTCTTTGCATTAATGACTTTCCCTTCAATAAGAATTACAGGATTGGGTCTCTTATCCATTGGTAAACCGATTCTGTAAATATCTTGACCCCCGTATGAATCCTTTGATGAAGCAAAATAAGCAAAATCTCCACTTGCTGGTATTACATAAAAGCCTTCGTCACCATAAGAATTAATTGTTGGACCTAGATTTTCCGGTGTTGACCACTTTTTCCATGATTTATCTAATCTTCTTGTTAGAAATAAATCTGAACCACCAAAACCGCTATGTCCCTTACTGCTGAAGTAAAGTGTAACATTATCTGATGCTAAAAATGGACTTGATTCTTCATCCCATGTATTTATAGTTGTTCCAAGATTTCTTGGCTCAGACCATGAATCATCCTTATTTTTAAAACTAATATATATATCATTTCCTCCGTAGCTATCATACCTTTTTGCTGAAATAATAATTACTTTTCCATCATTTGACATTGTGGAGTTGTGGTAAGTACTGAGTGATATAAAATTTTTCATATCAATATCATTCGGGTAACTCCATCCTTCACTTAATCTATATGAAATCGAGTTTCCATTGCCTGTATACAAATCGTTATAAAGGTTATGCAATATCATTAAATTACCGTCAGGACTAATTGATGAAACTGCATTATGACCTTCATTATTTAAAGGAGAACCTATATTTTGTGCTTCACCCCAATCACCATTTGCATCTAATTCAGAATAGTAAATATCTTCGCCACCAAATCCACCGGGGTTGTCCCTTCTAACAAAATACAAAGTTTCGCCATCAGGGGCTATAACCGGGGCATATTCACTATATAATGAATTTACTTTGTTACCCAAATTTTCAGGTGCTTTTGTAATTTCCTCATTATATTTCATTCTTATATCTATAGCAGCATCGGTTTCTCCAAATGTATTTAAAAATCGTCTTTGACTTTCAATATCTGTACAATATTGTTTCGCTTTTTCTCCTGCTTCATTAATGTATTCAGGATATAATTCTGCTGCTTCAATCCAATCGTTTAAATCCTCACTTTCATTTATATATTTTAGCTTGAGTTTTTTTATTGAATTTGATAAGGCAAATGTGTTTACTACTCGTGGGAGGTCATACCTCTTAATATTTGGTAGTGCCTTTTCAATTGCCTCGTCTGCTCTTGATGAATTTGGAAATAGTATTGAATAGCTCAGTAAATCTTGGGTTGTATTTATATAATAAATTGCTTTATTTTCTAATGAAGCAATGTCATTAGGATTAGGAAACATATCGAAATAAGATTCAACGTCTTTATAACTACTAATGTACGATAAGGAATTTTTTTGAATGTTATTTTTATATTCACTTTCAGGAAAAAGATTAATGAATTCTTTTGCTTCTGACAGATTATTTACATTATACAATTTATTTTCGATTTGTTTTTTTAACTCATCGTCAAAAGGTACTTTTAAAAACAGTTTTTTTGCGTCATATATGTCTTTAGTGAACATTATAGCTTTATAATTATATTCTTTCTGGAGTGATGGATAAAGCTCAACAGCTTTTAACCATTCATCAAGGTTTCCAGTTCGTTTGTAATAATCTCTTATCACATCATTTCCAGCTTCTGAATATGGGAATAAGCCAACAATAACAGGAAGCTCAGAACTATTAAGATTAGAAATTGACCTTCTGATTACATCTGAAGTATATTTGCTATTTGGAAAAAAAGTTTTGAATAAACTGGCATCATCGGCTGTATAAAAATTAAAATCCTCATCTGCATCATCTGGAATTGCTTTTATGTAAGAATTTACATAAGATTTTAAATAAGAATTTATCAGGATTAAATCATCGTCATATCTTTTTAACCAATTTTGAGCATCACTATCGAAAAAAATCTCATGTTTATTGCCATCACTGCTAAATTCATAAATAAGAAAACCAGTTAATAATCCGGCTAATACAGACTGCCCTATTCTTATTTCATTTTTACTTAAATTCCCAACCTTATAGTCATAAGGAGCATATTGATAAACTGCATATCCGACTCCTGCAGAAAAGCCTAAGTTTAATGTCCAGCCTAATATATTCAGTCTTTCGACACAATAAGGATTATTATAGGTAACAATCTGATTTTTTGCTTCATAAGGCTCACCTTTGTATTTGGGTCTTAAACTTGTGCAGTTTGTAAAGATTAATCCACTTAATATAAAAATACAGATTATTCTCAAATTAAAATTGATTACCCTTTTCATAATGATTCCTTAATAGTTTTATTCCATTTCTAATATTTTCATTAGTAATTCGTAATTCCTATTTGTGCCATTTGGCTCATACCTTGATAGCAAAAGTAAAAATTTTTACTATTTAAAGTACGTAGCCATGATAAATAATTATAACAATCAAAAAAAGCAGGCAGAGCAAAGACTCAACCTGAAGACACTCGACAATATATTCATCAAATCAGTCGAAGACGGAGCTAATTGTTCAAACTTTGAAGCTCAAGCCATACTCTCACTTGTAAAAAAGATTTACCAACTCGATGAGGCTCGAACCGAACATAATCTCAAGCCAGGGCAGATGAAGGTTATCGGCGTTTCTTCTCATGAGCCTTGCGGTAAACCTTTAAGCAAGTGTAAAATGCAGGAGTGCATCGTTACAATTTATAACGGCAAGGACGATGATTATATCCGTGCTACTCAAGGCATCGAAGGTATTCGCCGAGCAATAATTCTGCGAGTTACTTCGCAGGCTTACGAGCAGGGTGTACTGCTCACACATGAAGACCTTGCTCACCACATTCTGCACTGCGGACGCAGAACTCTTAACCGTGACACTGCCTACTTCAAAGAACGCAACATTTATGTACCGACACGTGGCCAAAAATGCGACATTGGCCCAGGCGTTTCTCATAAGGTTAAAGCTGTCGAGCTTTTACTTCAAAGAAAAAATGAATATGAGATTGCACGGCTCCTTTATCACACTATTGAGTCCATAGAGCGATACACTCAAACTTTTGCCCGTGTTGTATTTCTTCACAGACAAGGTCTTGACCCTATAGAGATTGCTTTTACTATTCATATTTCTCACAGGCTTGCCGCTCAGTACCTGGAACTTTATAACAAATACAATAACAAACGTTTTTCAGACATACTTGAAGAAATCATTAATAAACATTCTTGCTTTGAATCCGATAAAGGCAAGACCGTTAAAAAAAACTTCCTGACGATTTATCAACTTCCAAGGAGAAAACATTAAATATGAGTTCACTTTATTATAACTTGCCACGCTGTGAAAAAGTTTTTGCCCCTGTTGAGCAAAAATCCTTTCACAATGTTATTAAAAACTTCTTCCGGTACAACTTCCCTCAAATTGCCGGAGACCTTGTCCTTGATATGATTGCCAAAGAACTATGCTCTATTGTCGAACAATACTATCCTCCGCTTTACCATCTTAAGATGGGACAGATGCTCTGGTTCGCCGTTAGTGAGGATGAATCTCCCCGCCGTCAGAACTCTATGTCCACTACAAAAGTTGTTCCTGTCGTACTCTCGGTTGTTCACCCCGATGATATTACTCAACTTAAAAATGGCGTTAAGCGGCATATTATTTCTCAATCATCGCTAGCCCGAATTTATTCCGAAGCAAAAGAACAAGGTGCTGTCTTAACCGAAGCCGATATTTCCTTAATTAAAAATCTGTCGCTTCGTACTGTTTCTAAGCAAACTCTTGCTTATGAGTCTTCTCATGCTACCGTTTTGCCTCGCCGTGGTACTATACACGACCTCGGGCCTTCTGTCTCACATAAAAAAATCATTTGTAAAAAGTATTTCATTAATCAAAAAGATATCTCTTCCATTGCTCAGGAGACCCAACATTCTCCTAATTCTATATCTCGCTATCTTAATGATTTCTCAAGAGTCCTGTTCTGCTTTAGAAAAGGTTTCTCTGCCGATGATATTTCTTTTGCATCCTCTATTTCTAAAAAAGTAGTTAATCAATATGTTGAAATTTTTAATGAGTATCCTGATGAACTACCATTTTGATTTTTCCGGTTTTTTTTATAATTTTATTTGGTCACATGACACTATGTGCCAAATGGCATTATTCATAATTCGTAATTGATTAAAACCTGCTCCGGATGCACAAATCTGCTCAATTTTGGCTAAATCTAATCAAATTTCTCGGTGAAACACTGTGCAAAACTCTGTGAGACTCGCTGATACTAATATTTATTCCCTACGGGAAAAAGGTGGTTTTGATGTTTCATTTTTACTAACATATAATCGTTATGCGATAGAATTGTTATATTATTTCATAAAAGTCAACTGTCAACAGTCGAAAGTCAACAGTCGAAAGTCAAAAATAAAACTAACGACTAACGACTAATGACTTATGACTTATAAATTGTTAATTATTTTTCCTTGCTTTTTTCATTTAGTTTTATTTAATTTGTTAATGAATGTTAATGATATTATTAAGGAAATAACATGAAAAAATTTACATTACTTTTCGCTTTACTTGCTATGCTTACTTTAGTAAGCTGTAAAAAAGAGGAAAATGTCTTAAATCCTAAGACCTTTACTTTTGTTTCCCTTACTGCAACTAAGTCCGAAATTGCAATCAATGAAGTTACCGACATCACAGCAACTGCTACCGGAGAGAATTTAACCTATGGATGGTCTTGCTCCGAAGGTGCAATTTTCGACGACGGGCCTGATGTAAAATTCAGCATCTGCCATTCAACAAGAGTCAGGGTAACATGCACCGTTTCGGATGCATCCGGCAATTCCGAATCGAAAGACATTTATATTCAAATAAATCCGCAATGAAATACATAATTATTTTTTTCATTTCACTGTCTTTGCTCAACGAAGCATCAGCCCAATGCTGTTCAGTCGGCTCACCTGTTGGTGGCACAACGAACATCGGCATCGTTCCGGAAAATAATATAAGAGCCACACTTTTTTACCGCTACGGCTACGGCAACCAATATTATCAGGGTGATGCATGCTACCCGGGTGAAGTATTAGTAAAGCAGGCTTACTCTAGTTATTCAGGCTTGCTTGCAGACTATGGACTGACTTCAGACCTGACAATCGGAACAGAGCTTGGATACTTCGTCAACAAGGTGCAGGATTATGGTGTAAACGGAGTTAAAGAAACATCGGGACTATCTTCTGCAGTGTTGATGGGAAAGTATAATATATTTAATGATAATGAATCTGAGTTTGAATTTACTGCCGGAGCGGGTGTGAAAATCCCTTTTTCTACCACTCCGCAAGAGCAAAAAGGTGTTACACTTCCAAGGGATGTTCAGCCTACACCCGGTGCTTTCGGTGCCGTAGCTCAATTGTTTTTTCATAAAGGTTTTTCCGAGGCTACGACTCATCTCTTTCTGGTTCACAGAATAGAGATTAACGGAAGAAACGAAAATGATTATGATTACAAGTATGGAAATATATACAATACATCACTCTTTGTAACAAAAAAGATTATCCCGAATCTAATTGGAATTCTGCAATTAAGAAACGAAATTAAAGATAAGGACACAGAGAGAGAAAAAAATGATGAAGAGATTAAGGAAATTTCAAATTCAGGAGGCATATTATTTTTCATATCGCCGCAACTCAACTTTTCATTCGGTGATGTATTCGTTTCAGCCCTGTTTGATTATCCGCTTTACAGGTACTACAACAGCCGCCAGTTGGCAGGCAAATACTCATTCGCAATGAATTTCATTTGGCAATTGGATTTGTCGGGTGATTAAAAATATTTTGAGTGTTGAATTTTGAATTTTGAATTGAAAACTAATTTTTTTTAGAATTTTTGTTCTATTGAATTGGTATATTTTCTCCGTGTGCTTCTAAACTTTCAACATAAAGTTCAATTGCTTCCTTTACCATTGAAACAGCTTCATCAAGATTATCGCCATAGGTGATACATCCCGGTAACGATGGTACTATAGCTGTAAACCCACCTTCCGGTTCTTTCCTAAATATTACTCTATAATTTAATTTATTCAAAATATACTCCTTAAGTTAAAAATTTTGACGAAGTATAAATATATTTATTTAAAATTAAATTATTAAATAAAGTGCTATTTTTTTCTCTTCTTCAATAATTCAATAACTATAGGAACTATTGATAAAATTATAATTACAATAATTACCAAACTGAAATTGTTTTTTACAACCAGCAATGTTCCGAAGAAATAACCTGAATAAACAAACAAAGCAACCCATACAATACCTCCGATAACGTTGTATGAAATAAATTTTCCATAAGTCATTGCACCAATACCTGCAACGAAAGGAGCGAAAGTTCTTATGATAGGAATGAAGCGTGCAAGTATGATAGTCTTACCGCCGTGTTTTTCATAAAAGCTGTGCGTTCGTTCGAGATATTCTCTTTTCAGGAACCTTACCTTCTCTTTGAAGACTCGAGGCCCTACATAATGCCCCATCCAATAATTAACAGTATCGCCAAGTATTGCGGCAATAGATATTGATACGAAAAGCATAAATGGATTTAACACACCGATTGCTGCGAATGAACCTGCTGCAAATAACAATGAGTCTCCCGGAAGAAATGGTGTTACCACTAATCCTGTCTCGCAGAATACAACTACGAAGAGTATGAGATAAGTCCAGAAGCCATAATGGTTGATTATTTGACCAAGGTATTTATCAACGTGAAGGATTAAATCAATTATATCGCCGTTCCAATTCAAATTAGTATTTTGGATTAAGCTAAAAACAGATGCAGTTAAATCAATCATTAAACATTCAAAATTTTACAAAAAACAAGTTTGCAATTTAACAAGATTAAGTGTATCCTTAATGAAAAGATTTTATTTCAATTTTAATTCATTTACTTTCTATCATACATCCCTTATTCGACATCCGTGTTTCTAGAACAGTCCGCCCGTTCTGAACGAAACTCCGACTATTACAAATAAGACGGCGATAATTGTTACAGGAATAATATGATAAGAAAGTTTCTTTAAATTATTCTCGTTGAGATTTGGTATGATTTTAAAACGTGCATGAATTGCCAATCCAATTGTAGTCAATAATAGAAATAATTTAATAGTAACCAGGTGAGACATATGGTCATGCGGCAGGAACCAGCTTTCTACATCGGGTACAAAATCATAGGCAAGCCAAATTCCTGTTATTACTTGAATTATTAGCGATGGTATGCCGACCTTTTCAAAACCGGATTCAAAGTGTAGCAATTCGCTAACATTTTTTGTTTTTAAAACCCGTGGTAATACTGTTAATGACAAAATCAGATGTCCGCCTGCCCAGACTGTTGCTGATATGACATGAAGCATGAGAATGTATTTATGCACTTTGTAATCCTTAAATTTTAAGTCAATTTATAAAATACAAATTAAGCAATAATTATGAAATTAGTATTAGTTAATAAATTATTTTGTTTTTATTAACTATTTTTATTTATAACAAATATGAAATTATTTATTATAAAGTTCAAGGAATATTTTTTTATTAAATAACAATGATTTTCATATTTTAGATTAATTATGAAAAAATCCTTTTACATTTTTACATTGATAATTTTTTTGTTCTCTTTTTCGTTTGCTAATAATAAGAAAGAGAACAAGGAAAATTTGTCTGACTATGTTAATCCGTTTATCGGAACTGGAGGGCATGGGCACACATATCCCGGTGTTAGTTTGCCGTTTGGGATGGTACAGCTTAGTCCTGACACAAGATTGACAGGTTGGGATGCAGCTTCAGGATATCATTTTACCGATACTATTATATATGGTTTTTCTCATACACATCTGAGTGGTACAGGTTTATCTGATTATTGCGATATCTTGTTAATGCCGACTATAGGCAGATTACAATTTAACAATCGGATATACTGCTCTTCGTTTCAAAAGAAAAATGAAATTACTCAACCCGGGTATTACTCTGTAATACTCGATAAATATAATGTAAAAGTTGAATTAACTGCTACTAAAAGAACTGGGATACATAAATACACTTTTCCTAAAACATTAAACGCAAGTATTTTGATTGATTTGAATCACAGAGATACTATTTTGGATTCCCAAATAGAAATAATAAACGACAGTACTGTTGTGGGTTTCAGGCGTTCAAAGGGCTGGGCAAAAGACCAGAGAGTATTTTTTATTATTGTTTTTTCTAAACCGTTTTATAAACATATAATTGAATTAAATAATAAAAGTAATGGTAAAATTAAATCAGCTAATGGAAGAAACATAAAATCATCTTTTACATTCAATACTCAATATGATAGTATAATTTATACAAGAGTTGGTATTTCAGGTGTTGATATAAATGGAGCAATTAAAAACCTTCAAAAAGAATCAATGAGTTTTTCATTTGATGAAATCAAACTAAAAGCAAAAGCTGAATGGGAAAAAGAACTCAGTAAAATTAAGGTTGAAGGTGGAACAAAAGAGCAAAAAATTACTTTTTATACTGCTCTTTATCATACAATGCTTGCCCCGAATATTTTTTCGGATGTTGATGGAAGATACTTGGGGAGAGATAAAAAAATCCATCAAACAAATAAATTTGATTATTATACAGTGTTTTCACTGTGGGACACATACCGTGCTGAACATCCATTATTAACCATTATTGATACTAAAAGAACAAATGATTTTATTAATACTTTTCTTCGGCAGTATCAGGAAGGAGAATTATTACCAGTTTGGGAATTGGCTTCAAATGAAACTTTTAGTATGATTGGTTATCATGCCGTACCTGTTATCGTTGATGCTTACATAAAAGGCATAAGGAGCTATGATATTGAGCTTGCATTCAATGCAATCAGAAAGAGTGCCGATACAAATCTTTTTGGATTAGCATCTTACAAGAAAAATCATTTTATTAGTTATAATGATGAAGAAGCATCAGTTTCAAAAACCATAGAATATGCCTACGATGACTGGTGCATAGCTCAAATGGCAAAATTAATGGGTAATGCAAAAGAATATAAAAGATTTATTCAAAGAGCACAATCTTATAAATTTTTGTTTGATTTCAAGACAGGATTTTTAAGAGCAAGAAATAATTGCAGATGGTACACACTATTTGACCCTAATGAAGTTAACAGGAATTATACAGAAGCTAATTGCTGGCAATATAATTTTAATGTTCCACAGGACATCCAAACTTATATATCAATGATAGGAGGTTCTGAAAAATTCGAGACAAAATTAGATGAATTATTTACAACAAAATCAAAAATGACCGGCAATAAATTGCCTGATATTTCGGGATTAATAGGGCAGTACGCACATGGCAATGAGCCGAGTCATCATGCCACATATCTGTATAATTATATCGGTAAGCCTTGGAAAACACAAAAATATGTAAGAAAAATATTGGATGATTTTTATAAAAATAAACCTGACGGATTAATCGGAAACGAGGATTGTGGGCAGATGTCAGCATGGTATGTATTCAGTGCAATGGGCTTTTACCCTATATGTCCCGGACAGAAAGAATATGCAATTGGCTCGCCATTATTTAACAAAGTAACTATCAATTTAGAAAATGGGAATCATTTTACTGTCGAAACTGAAAATGTTTCACAAAATAATATTTATATTCAATCTGCAAAACTCAACGGAGAAAATTATACAAAATGTTATATCACACATGATGATATTATGGCTGGTGGAACACTTGAATTTGTAATGGGACCTCAACCTAATAAAAACTGGGGAAATAGGGTAGAAGATACACCTCATTCAGTTATTAAAGATTATCTCTTATCTCCAACTAACCAGATTATTGATGGAAATGAAATAATTAAACCATTATATTGGTTGTTAAAGTTTTTAAAGAGAAATTTTATCTTGATATTTCTCTTTATAGGTGTTGTATTATTTTTGATATATATGATATAAAGACCTAAGTATAAACCT
>Ga0209317_1000550_pt1 | contig 43251 bp, 39 predicted proteins | sample RifGroB2_FD_183994 | JGI IMG/M metagenome (GOLD analysis project Ga0209317, IMG submission 183994) | Soil microbial communities from Rifle, Colorado, USA - Groundwater B2 (SPAdes) (version 2) | ecosystem: Environmental > Terrestrial > Soil > Unclassified | place: Rifle, Colorado | collected... | reverse complement strand
ATCCCCTCCATAATCACCGCAAAATCACCCTTGCCGCCAATTTTATTGCCTCGATAATGCTTGAAGGATTTGCGATGCCTTTCCACGCTATGTCGCAGGCTGTGCCGTGGTCAGGAGAAGTCCTGATAATCGGCAGGCCGACGGTCATGTTCACGCCTTTTTCAAAGGCTATCATTTTAAACGGCGTCAAGCCCTGATCGTGATACATGCAGACTATTATATCAAATTCTCCGTTATATGCCCTGTGAAATAAAGTGTCGGCAGGGTAGGGGCCTGAAACCGGAATTCCCATATTTTGCGCCTCTTCGATTGCCGGAGCAATCTCTTTTATCTCCTCATTTCCGAAGATGCCGGATTCTCCGGCATGGGGATTAAGCCCTGAGACAGCGATGAGGGGATTTTTAATGTCCAGCATGTCGCATGATTTTTTCGCGAGTATGATGGTTTTCAGGACTTTTTCTTTTTTTATTAAATCCGGAACATTACTTAATGCAGTATGGATAGTAACGAGGATGACCTTCAGCTTTTCGCTGTAAAACATCATCGCAAAATCTTTTGTATTTGTTAATTCAGCAAGCATTTCAGTATGCCCCGGCCATTTAAATCCTGCCATTTTCAATGCTTCCTTAGAGATGGGCGCTGTTACAACAGCATCAACGCTTTTATTCAGAGCAAGCTCGACGGCCTTTTTTATATAGCTTGCGCAGGCCCTACCGCCTTCGGCAGTGGGCTTGTTTTTCTGAAAATTCCCGTCTTTGATAGAACTCGTGTCTATTAATTCAAGATCTTTTATGCCGGCAGGAAGGCCGAGTTTGCCGATAGCTTCTTCGATGACGGCTCTATCTCCAACAATCACTGGCTCGCATATTCCGGTGATCTCATGCGACATGATAGCCTTCAATACTATCTCAGGCCCTATGCCTGCAGGGTCCCCGATGGTTATGGCGATTTTTTTGCTTTTCATCTCATTGCCGTAATATATTTACGTTTTCAGGCGGTGAGAACTCGAAAATTTTGTCTTTCAAATCGGTATTGATTTTCACGTCTTTAAGATGAATCTCGACCCTGTTGGATAGCGTGTCGATAATTGCAAGGGATTCTATGGGGAATTCGCCGTTCGACGGCAGAAGCTCTATATGCGATATATTCCCCATCGGCTTTTTAGGCTTTAAAATAAGCCTGTCGTTTTTAGTCGATACATTAAATTCGTTATCGATATTTCCGAATCCTCCCAAAAGCGCAATCGGCGCTTGCCCGTACGTTGCCCTGTCGAATTTCGCCTTGAATGCCTGCCTTTCTTTTTTCTGATAGATGATTATATCGTCTCCGTTGATATATACCGTCTGCGGCTTGTCTCCCTTATATTCCCACCGCATCTCCTTAGATTTTATGAAGAATTCTCCCTTGTATGTATCCGTCCGTTTAAGGTCTTTGATATGGCTTTTCTGAATGAAATTCCCACGGATGTCCTTTATATTCTCGTATGCCTTTTGGATTTTCTCTACTTGATTATCGGCATGGCAAAGGGCAAAAGGCAAAAGGCTAAAGATAGTGAATAAACAAATAGTAATGGTTTTTAATAGGGCCATGAGCTTTTTTATCTCCTTCCGAGAAAATCCCTCGGCTTTCCCGCGCCCTTCGGCGGCCCCACGAGGCCGTCTTCTTCCATAAGCTCCATCATCCTCGCGGCTCTGTTATAGCCGATTTTGAATCTCCTCTGAATGGACGAGATCGAAACCTCTCCGATGGAATCGGCAAAGTCGATTACTCTCTGATACATCTCATCCCTTTCACCGGAGAGGTCTATTCCCTTTTCATGCTCATCCGCTACTGCAATATTATCAAAGGGTGAATAGTCGGGGTTCCCCTGTGATTTTACGAATTCTCCTACTTGTTTGACTTCAGAATCGCTTACATATGCCCCGTGAATTCTAATTATTTTAACGCCCGGAACCATAAAGAGCATGTCGCCCATTCCCAAAAGCTGCTCGGCTCCCTGAGCGTCGAGGATAGTCCTCGAATCTATTTTTGAGGTTACCTGAAACGATATTCTCGCGGGAAAGTTCGCCTTGATCAATCCGGTAATGACATCCACGGAGGGCCTCTGCGTGGCGAGTATAAGGTGTATGCCGGATGCCCTCGCCATCTGCGCGAGCCGGGCAATTGCGTTTTCTACATCGCTTGGAGCCGTGAACATGAGGTCTGCGAGTTCGTCTATGAATACTACGATATACGGCAATCTTTCGGAGTCGGACGCCTGCCTGTTAAATGTCTCTATGTTCCGTGCGCCTTTTTCGGCAAGCAGCCTGTATCTCCTTTCCATTTCGAATACCATTTTTTTCAGCGCATCCGACGCCTCTTTAGGGCTCGTTATTACCGGAGATATTAGATGGGGGATATCGCCGTAAGCGGACAGTTCCAAAAGTTTGGGATCTACCATCAGCATTTTAACCTCATCCGGCGTGGCCCTGTATAAAAGGCTCATTATCATGGAATTTACGGAGACGCTCTTGCCGGAACCCGTAGCTCCCGCCACAAGCAGGTGCGGCATCTTCGCGAGATCTGCGATTACAGGGTTGCCGAATATGTCTTTCCCGAGCGCGAGAGTCAGGAGCGAAGCGCTTTTCTGGAATATATCCGAGGATATTATCTCCTTCAGAGAAACGGTTGCGCGTTCGTTATTAGGGACTTCTATCCCTATAGTCGCCTTGCCCGCGATGGGATAAACCCTGATGCTCTGAGCGCGAAGGGCGAGGGCGAGGTCGTCAGAAAGCGAGACTATCCTGTTTATCTTCACGCCGGCCGCAGGCTCGAATTCATACATCGTGACTACAGGACCAGGATGCGCCTGTTTTATCTTGCCGTTTACTCCGAAATCCAAAAGTTTCTTTTCAAGTCCTGCTGCCGCCGAGTTCATCTCCTCTTTTGCAGGCCCGGATACGCCCTCGGCATCTTTTAAAAATTCGAGAGGAGGAAGATTATAACCGCCGTCACCCGATGTCTTTTTTACACGCCTTTCCCTCACGGTTTTTTGTTCAGGCGCGGGCTGTACCCGCACTGTTTCCATTTTCGGTTCATTGATTATGATGCCTGAATCATAAACTTCAGGCTCCGGTTCTTGTTCGATTGTTCTTTTCTCTCTCATTTTTTTGATATAAGAAAATATAGATACAGGGCTTGCGAGAATGAGAGATACTATAACGAGAGCTATCGAAATGATATATGCCCCTGTCCCTGATAACAGTCCTATAAAGATATTGGAGAGAGAAATGCCGATAATCCCTCCGGATATGTCTATATGCGCGGTGTCGGCTATGATCTGTAAAAAGGCCGATAAGGAAACCAAAAGGAGGAGGGATCCTATTACATGAGCGATATTTTTTTCTTTGCCGAGAACCTTTCCGGCTCCGTATACGATGAGAAGCAGCGGGATTAAAATGCCGGAGAAGCCTATCAAAGAGAATATGATATCGGATATATGCGCGCCTACGATGCCCCCGTAATTTTTAGGCGGCGTATTGGAAAATGCGAAGAGGGACGGATCCCATTTGCTGTAAGTAAAGAGCGAGACCGCAAGGTATAACCCGCCTAATATTAAGACTACGCCTGCTATTTCCTGCAGCCGTTTGCTTCGATTATTATGAGCGTCGTCGAATTTTTCCTGCATGTCTGATTTTATCATTTCCCTCATAAATAGTAAAAAAGTATGCCCGCGCCGAAGGCAATGCGGTATATCGCAAACGAGTTGAACGTATGTTTTGTAACGAACCCTAAAAACGCCTTTATGACAATCAGCGCCGAAAAGAAAGAGACGAAGAAACCGACGGCAAAAGTAGGCGTATCGCTTGCGCTTAGATTATTAATGTTTTTCAATAGATCGTACGATGTCGCGGCAAACATTGTAGGTATTGCCAAAAAGAAGGAAAACTCGACGGCCGTTTTCCGCTCCAACCTAAAGCACATGGCGCCCATTATTGTCGCGCCTGCCCTCGATACGCCCGGAAAAAGAGATAATGCCTGCGCCAAACCGATGCCTAATGCCTGTTTAAGAGAGACCTTGTCTATGTCCGTTACGGACGGTGTTTTAACCGTGTTTTCGATAATAAATATGGCGATGCCGCCGGCTATAAGCGCAAAGGCAACGCTTACTGGATTAAACAGGTAATGCTTTATGATGGAGTGCGTTATAAGACCGAGAAACGCGGCAGGCAGAAATGCTATGAAAAGATTTAATAAAAACCGGTTCGATCCTTTCGCGCCGAATCCGGTAATGGATGACAGTATCTTATCGCGATACATCCAAACCACGGCAAGGATCGCGCCGAGCTGTATGAATATCTCGAAGGTCTTTGCCTTATCGCCGGTAAAGCCGAGCATCTCTCCCGCAAGTATCAAGTGGCCTGTTGAAGATATAGGCAGGAATTCGGTAACTCCCTCTACTATGCCGAGTATTACGGCTTTAAATATTTCCATATCCTAAAAGCCTCCGGAGCTTATATTATTTTGCCCTTTACATCATAATCGAACGCGTCCGTAATCTCAACAGTAACGATATCTCCGATCTTTATTGTCATATCGTCCGTTGGCTGCTCTATAATCACCGTTCCGTCTATCTCCGGCGCATGAGAGTAGAGCCTTGCAATAGAGATATTGCCGTCGATCTCTTCTACTATCGCCTCATATCGCCTGCCTATCAATTCCCTGTTTTTTTCGAGAGATATGGCCGCCTGCCTCCGCATTATCTCGTCGAGCCTTCTGTCTTTAGTCTTCTCCGGCACTTGTCCTTTAAGCTTTGAAGCGGGAGTGCCTTCCTCTTTTGAATACTTAAAGACTCCGAGCCGGTCGAACCTTATCTCCTCTATGAAATCAACAAGGCCGTTAAAGTCTTCCTCAGTCTCTCCGGGGAAACCCACAATGAACGTAGTCCTCAGGGCAACGCCCGGAATTTTCTTTCTGATAGTTCTTATCAGTTTTATGTATTCCTTGCGCGTTCCTCTCCTTCCCATCGCCCGCAAAATTTTGTCTTCCGAGTGCTGTAACGGTATATCGAGGTATTTTTGTATCCTGTCTTCTTTTGCCATGTACTCAAGCAGTTCATCGGTTATTTCCGTGGGATAAAGATAAAGGAGCCTGATGCGGAAGTTTCCCTTAATGGCCGCCATGTCCTTGAGCAAAGAAACGAGGTTATACTTTTCCGATTCCTTGCCGTAATTTGTAATGTCCTGAGCTACGAGTATAAGCTCTCTTGCGCCCTTACGGATATACTCTTTTGCCTCTTTCAATATCTGCCCGGAATCGACGCTCCTGAATTTTCCCCTGATCGAAGGTATTACGCAGAACGTGCATTTTTTGTTGCAGCCCTCCGCGATTTTGAGATAGGCGTACGATGAGGCGATAGGCGATGGGCGATAGGCAATAGGCATCTTAATATCTCTCTTAGCCTTTTGCATATTGCCGAATGCCGAATGCTTACAATATTCGATAATCCTGTCCTCTTCTCCAACCCCGAAGATGGCGTCGATTTCAGGGATATCTTTCATTAGTTCATTTTTATATCTCTTTGCGAGGCAGCCGAATACTACGAGTTTTTTGCCGCCCTTTTTCAGCTTCGCTAAATCGAGTATTTCTTCGATGGATTCTTCCTTCGCGTCCTTGATAAATCCGCATGTGTTTACGAGGATTATATCCGCATCAGCGGCATCGTCTACAGGCGTAAAGCCTTGCGATGCGAATGCCTTTGTCAGATGCTCGGAATCGACCTGATTCTTGGGGCAGCCGAGAGTTGTGATGTTTATTTTAGCCATGAATTTTATAATAACATGAATCCGCATTATTGCTCTTGTGGTTGTCCTTGTCCTTTGTTATAATTCCGGCAAGATGAATATCACTCAAATTTTCCTGATAGCGGCTCTCATCCTTTTTGCCCTCGCGCTCCTCGCCATATTGTTCAAGGCGAAGCGGTATAAAACCCATATGGAAGGGCTTGCGAAAGCCGTAGGCGGCACTGCGGAAGTATTATCGAGCCTCCGCACGCGTATTTACCTATTACATGCAGTTCACAATAATTTGAAATACAGGTGCAGCTTCACTCCCGCCAAAAACAACCCTCCTGAGTTCGCCATTTCTTTATACGGAAGTTTTCCGGCAGGACTAAGCATAGTTAAAAGGAAAAAATCCGACAGTGAAGAGGCAAAGGCAGGCGGGGCAGAGGAAATCCGGACAGGGGACGCGGATTTCGACAGACTCTTTATTGTCAGGGTAAGGCAGGGGCACTCCTCGCGCAATTGCCTCGAATTACAGTCAAGAAGGACGCTCATTTCAAAACTCTTGAGCCGGGAGGATGTAGGGCTTTTCTCGGAAGGGGCATCTATGCGCGTAATCTTTAAGGGGCTCGAACTGGAAGAAGTAGATTCCAATGTCTTGAGAGAATGCCTCGAACAGATGACGGCGCTGGCGATATAAAGAGGTATTTGGCCTTTATTTCATCTCCAACGGATATTCAGCCTTTCGCCAAGCGGCCCAGCCGCCTTTGAGGGCCGAGACCTTTGCGAACCCTTCTTCGATAAGTATGCCTGCCGCACGGGCGCTGGAGTGCTCTTCTTTTCAGGTGCAGTAGGCGATAATAGTACCGTTTTTATCCAGCCCCTTTGCGAATTCCTTTATTGCCGCATCATTGTTAGGGTCGAGATATACGGCGCCTTTTATCTTTTTGTTGCCGGTTGCATAGGCTCCGGGCTGCCGCACATCGAGGATAGTGAGGGCCTCTCCCCTGTCCATCATTGCCTTAAGCTCATCTGTTGTGATCCTCGGGACTTCCATATATTACCTCCATTTGCTGCTGTAATCTTTATTGCCTATCCTTCAAGCATAACTATGGAACACATCATTGCGACTGCCCATACAATGTCGGAAAGGGAGAGTTGAAACTCGCATGTGGAATCGAATAATAAGTCGGCCTTAGCCGGAAATTCTTCATCCTCAAGCCATAATATCATCGTAACAGGCACCCTCGGCAGAGAGAAAAGCCTTATGCCGGCGTCTCCGTATCCCGTAAGTACTTCAGCGCCGTATTCCTGTCCCTTCGCGATAAAACCTTCGGGGTCTTTAGCGTATTTTTTCGCGATTTCATCAAGGGGAAGAACGTGCGTGCCTACAGTGAACTTATGACCGCCCTTTACATCCTCGGGCCTCAGCAATCTGCCGCTCTGCGGAATATCCATTGCGCTGTTCATGTACCGGAGGATCGAAAGCCTGAAGAAGTCCTTGAGTTTGCCGAGGAACAAATCGCCTTTTTCGGAAGCGGCGGATATTCGCATTTCGCACGGGTTGACATGAAAATCTATTCCGAAACATCTGAGCCTGAAAGCGCCGGCTTTCTCGTCAAAAACAGCGCCGGTTTTTCCGCATATTTCGTCACGGGAAAGCCCGCATATTTTCTCCCATGCCTTTTCTTCGCCGTGTTCTATCTTAATAGGTACAAGTTCCATTTCTTAAATATAGCACAATTAAAACAGCTTCTCTATTTCAGCGTCTGTCTGCTTTTAACTACGGCATGATAGATAATGATATAACCTGCTATTGATGACAGGATTCCGACGAGGGTTGTGCCTACGAGGAACGGTATTAAAAGAGGTTTCATTTCATTCATAAGATACGAAAAGCTTATGTCGTTCCAGTTGATATCTGGAATTATTTTATCCATCCCTAAAAGTTTTGCGCCGAACCATGTCGCGAACGTATATATCGGCACGATAGTCCATGGATTGGTGATGTATACCCCGACTATGGTCACAAATTTATTGAGCCTGAAAATCCATGCTGCGGCAATTCCGAGTACGGTATGAAGTCCGAGAAGCGGAGACATTCCGAGGAATACGCCGATTGCAAAAGATACGGCGATCTTTTTCGGGGAGTCTTTAACGCTGAAAACAGCGGAGAGCTTGTCACGGAGCGCCAAAGTGCCGGTACCCCTCTGCTTTCATAGGAAATTCTTTTCCTGTTTTATCCACAGCAATCCTGTCTTTTTCTATAATCTCGCCTATGCAGGTTATATTTACCCCCCCTATCCCCCCCTTATCAAGGGGGGGAGCAGGGGGGGTAGGAGGAGCCGTAAATAAAAGCTCGTAGTCCTCGCCGCCGGATACGGCAAGATGCATCGCGTCTAATCCCATAATCCCGGCGGCATTTTCCATCTCATCCGAAATCGGAATTTTATCGAGGTAAACTTTCGCTCCGACATTGCTCTCATCGCATATCCTGCAAAGGTCTATAAAAAGGCCGTCGCTTATATCTATCATAGAGGTTGCGTGTTTCGCGATTTCGGAGGAGTCCCTTGCAACGGGCATTAGATGTCTCTCGATCAACGCCTCTGCGGAACTTCCGATTTTTTCTTTCAGTTCGGGCGTAAGTTTTTTCAGTATCTCAAGTCCGCATGCGGAATCGCCGAGAGCGCCCGTGACGTATATCTTGTCTCCGGCCTTTGCGCCTGCCCTCGAAATGAATTTCTCAGCCGTGCCTATCACGGTAGCGGATAAAACCATATCATTTTTTGCCGAGCACAGGTCTCCTCCGACAAGTTTCACGCCGTACATATCCATTGCCTTTGAAATCCCTTCATACATATCCCAAAACATCTTTTCGTCCGCATCGTTTTTCAACGCGATATTGAGGAATAGATATTTCGGCCTTCCTCCCATTGCCGTAATGTCGCTCACATTTACCGACACCAGCTTAAAGCCGAGTTGAAAAGGCGGGGTAAAGCTCAAGTCAAAATGAATCCCCTCGTTCATCATATCCGTTGTAACGAGGATGTTTTCTTTTTGAGGGGCGAGGACGGCGGCATCGTCTCCGATGCCGAGGATGATGCCGCTGTCTTCGGTTTTAAACCTTTTTCTTACTTCTTGGAGAAGTTTTAGTTCTCCTATTTTTTGAAGCTTCATTTTTCCCATCGCCTACCGCAATTTTTAAAACGTCGTCCATCGACTCCGCGAGGATAAAGTTCATTCCTTCCTTAACATATTTCGGAAGGTCTTCGAGGTCTTTTTTATTTCTGTGAGGTATTATCACCGTTTTTATCCCCATGCGCTTGGCGGCGAGCGTTTTTTCCTTAAGCCCGCCTATGGGGAGGACCTTTCCTCTCAGAGTTACCTCTCCCGTCATTGCTACGTTCTTTTTTACGGGTTTGCCTGTAAGCGCAGAGGCTATGGCGGTAGCCATTGTTATGCCGGCTGAAGGCCCGTCTTTCGGGATCGCGCCCGCCGGGACATGGATATGGAGATCGGTCTTTGAAAAAGTATCGTCGCTTATTTTCAGTTTTTTGGCTTTTGACCTGATATAGCTCAACGCGGCCTGCGCGGACTCTTTCATAACGTCTCCCAATTGCCCGGTCAGGGTAAGGCTGCCTTTGCCCTTCATAATGGTCGCTTCGATATATATAATATCCCCTCCGGCCTCTGTCCATGCAAGGCCTGTGGCGACGCCTATTTCGCTCTTCTTCATCTCTTCTTCCGGCAGATATTTTAGAACTCCGAGGTATTTATGAAGATTCCCGGCGGTAACATTGAACCGTTTTGCCTTTCCCTCGGCAACCTGTCTTGCAACTTTTCTGCAAAGATTTGCGATCTCGCGCTCAAGATTTCTGACCCCGGCCTCCCGCGTATAATGGGATATTATCTGTTTCGTAGCCGAATCGTTTAACGTTAATATCTTTGTTGTTATGCCGTGTTCTTCGAGTTGTTTCGGTATAAGGTATTTTTTAGCTATCTCCAGCTTTTCCTCTTCGGTATAACCGGAAAGATAGAGTATCTCCATTCTGTCCCTCAATGGCCCGGGTATTGTGTCCGTAAGATTTCCTGTCGTTATGAACATGACGTTCGACAGGTCGAACGGAACCGCGAGGTAGTGGTCCATAAAGGAATTGTTCTGTTCCGGGTCGAGCACCTCGAGTAGCGCGGAAGACGGGTCTCCCCTGAAGTCCATGCCTATCTTGTCCACTTCGTCAAGCATGAATACGGGATTGTTCGTTCCCGCGTTCTTTATTCCCTGTATTATCCTGCCGGGAAGGGAGCCGACATATGTCCTTCTGTGTCCCCTGATTTCCGCTTCGTCCCGGACTCCTCCGAGGGACATCCTTACGAATTCCCGTCCGAGGGATCGCGCTATGGAACGTCCAAGAGATGTTTTTCCGACTCCCGGAGGGCCTATGAAACAGAGGATGGGGCCTTTCATTTTCTCTTTCAGTTTCCTCACGCTCAGGTATTCGAGTATCCTCTCCTTTATTTTTTCGAGGTCATAATGGTCTTCGTTTAAGATCTTCTCGGCCGTTTTTATATCCAGTTGGTCTTTGGTGCTTTTAGACCACGGGATCTCCGTAAGCCATTCGAGATATGTCCTTATAGTGCCGGCCTCTGCGCTGTCCGGATGCATTTTTTCTATGCGCTTGAGCTGTTTTTCAGCCTCTTTCATGACCTTTTCCGGCATCTTGGCTTCTTCTATTTTTTTTCTGAACTCTCGGACCTCTTCCGCGCGCTCGTCTATGTCTCCCAGCTCTCTTTGTATTGCCTTGAGCTGTTCGCGCAGGAAATATTCACGCTGGGTCTTGTCTATTTCACCGCGCGCCTCGGTCTGTATTTTCTGCTGAATGGTCAAAAGCTGTATCTCGCGCGAGAGTATTTCGCTTATTTTTTTCAGCCGCTCGATGGGATCGGACATCTCCAATATTTCCTGCGCCTGATCCGTCTTAAGCCCCAAATTCGACGCTATGAGGTCGGCAAGCCTTCCGGGGTCGTCGATGTTCTCGATAACTACCATCACGTCCGGCAATATTGTTCTGCCGAGAGATACCGTCTTGTCCATCTGTTCTTTTACGTTTCGTATCAATGCCTCGTTTTCAAGAGTCATCTCCACAGGTTTTTCCTCGGCCGTTTTTTCTATTTTGGCCATAAAGAAAGGGTCCTGTTGGGAGAATTTTATGACTTGCGCCTTGCTCAATCCCTGCGCTAATATTTTAACGCGTCCGTCGGGAAGTTTGAGCATTCTCATGATCATGCAAACCGTTCCCGTAGACGTAGAGTATAGGTCATTAGGAGAAGGCGCCTCTATATTGAGGTCTTTCTGGGTAAGGAGCAGTATCATCCTGTTCGTGTTCAGGGAATGGTCGATGGCTTTAATGGAAACATCCCTCCCCACGAAAAGAGGCAATATCATATATGGAAAGACGACAATATCCCGTGCAGGCAGCACCGGTAATATCTCCGGAATCTCCACCTGTTCTTTATCGCTATTCTTTTCTGTTTCAGCCATATTATCTCTCCTCCGTTATTCCGCGGCAGCTATCTTTTCTCTATCGCGATATGTATAATTTTGCCTTTCAGTTTAGGAAACGTTATGGTCATAACTCCGTTATTATAAATCGCGTCTCCGGCTGTTGCATTTACATGAACCGGTATCTTTATTACACGCCTGAAATCCTTAATGCCTCTTTCCATGCAAAGGTATTTTATTTCGCCCGACGCCGATTTTTCTTCGTCATCTCTCTCTCCCTCGATAATCAGCAGGTTTTCATAGACTTTTATCGAGATGTTCGCCGGGTCTATTCCCGGCAGGTCGACCTCGAATACGAGATCTTCAGCGGTCTCATAGAGGTCGACAAGAGGGCCTCCGCAGGTCTCCGCCTCGTAAAAAAACAAGCCTTTTAAGACGCTTTTCATCTCAGTGTCTTTGCTTTTTCGATCAGATACTTCTTAAAATCTCCGGATAATTCCCTGTTTTTGAGCGCTAAATCCACAGTCGCCTTCAAATATCCTATTTTGTCGCCCGCGTCATACCGTTTGCCCTTTATGAGATAGCCGTAAATGGGAGTCTTTTTCACAAGCCTTTTTAGCGCGTCCGTAAGCTGTATTTCTCCTCCCGCGCCCGGTTTCTGCTTTTCGAGGATGCCGAATATATCGGGCGTCAGTATGTATCTTCCTATTATAGCCAAATTCGACGGCGATTTCTCCGGTCGCGGCTTTTCGACCATGTCCCTGATCCTGTATACCCCGTCTTCCGGCTTGCCGTCGACGATGCCGTAGCGATTGACCTCCGACATAGGCACTTCTTCAAGCGCTATCACCGGGCACTTCTTTTTTTCGTAGATCTTTATCATCTCTTTTAAAAGCGGATATTCAGGGTCTATCACGTCATCGCTCAATATGACCGCAAAAGGCTCGTTATCTACAAACGGTTTAGCGCAAAGTATCGCGTGTCCAAGGCCTAAAGCGACCTTTTGACGGATATAGGCGAAATTTACATGACTCAGTTTGTTGATCTCTTCGAGCAGTTTGTTCTTCCCTGTGCTCTTAAGCTTTTCCTCGAGCTCGTATGCCGAATCGAAATGATCCTCGATGGCCCGTTTATTTTTTCCCGTAATAATAATAAATTCTTCTATACCGCATGAGATGGATTCTTCAACATGGATTCTTCAACGGCATACTGTATCAACGGCTTGTCTACAATGGGCATCATCTCTTTCGGGGACGCCTTGGTAGCAGGCAAAAACCTCGTGCCGAGGCCCGCTGCGGGAAGAATTGCTTTTTTAATTGTTGTTTTCATGTCATTACTCCAGTTATATTGGTGCCGGAGACGAGACTCGAACTCGTACAGAGCAGGCTCCGAGGGATTTTAAGTCCCTTGCGTCTACCAATTCCGCCACTCCGGCAATAATTGAATAAGATACTAAAAACCAAGGATAAAGTGCAACTTAACAATCGTAGAGATGCTTATAAAGGCAAGGCAGGTATGGATGAAAAGCCTTTATCAGCGATACCTAAGCGCCGAACCCTCCCGGTGTTTAAGGGCAACTTCAGTATCACATTTACATTAAACAATATAAACAGGCATCCAATAATCTTATCACATTGATAAAGGCGTTGAAGCCGTGCCTGCCTTGATGTTGCCGTTATGGATAATCAGCAGCGTATCCGCGAGTCTTTCAGCTTGAAGCCTATCGTGGGTGGTGATAATGATGGTCGATCTGCTCTCTTTCTTCATGTTCAAAATTATATTCTCGATGATGCGCGTATTTTCTTCATCAACAGATGCTGTGGGTTCATCGAGGAAGAATATCTCAGGCTCTATGACAAGCGCCCTCGCAATGCCGAGCCTTTGAGCCTCTCCGCTCGAAAGGGTAAGGGCATTCTGATCCGCCTTGTTAAGAAGGCCGGCAAAATCCAACACCTTTTCAACCCGATTCTCTATATCTTTTCCCTTAATCCCTCTTGTTTTCAAGCCGTATGCGGCGTTCTGAAAAACAGTTGTATTAAATATACCGATTTTGGGCAATACAAGGGTTATTCTTCGGCGGAGTTCAAGATCATTGCTTATAATGCCGCTTCCTGAAAAATAATTGACTTCTCCAGTGTCGGGATTTTCAAGAAGGCTGCATATCTTCAGAAATGTTGACTTGCCCGCGCCGTTCTGTCCCATCAGAGCATAAACGCCTGCCTTATCGAATGAGAACGAACAGTCTTTAAGTAAGCACGGTTTTCCCGTTATAACTCTTGGAGATATTCGATACATTCAGCCTTAATCCCATAAAGCCGCCTCTACGGTTCCATTTTTTTGAACAAAATGCAGAAGCGCATTTATAAACAGCGATATAGTTAATAATATTATGCCGAGGGCAACGGCAAGTTCAAAATTCCCCTTATCCGTCTCAAGCGCAATGGTAGTAGTCATTACCCTCGTATATCCCGCAATGTTGCCGCCGACTATGAGGATCGCTCCCACCTCTGCCATTACCCTGCCTAAAGCAGCGATGATGCCCGACATTATGCCGTATCTTGCCTCTTTAATAATCGTAATCGAGGTCTGAAACGGAGTTGCTCCGAGAGTTTGAGACGCAAGCCTGATATTGCGGTCAACGGCTATAATTGCGGAATGACAGAGCGATACCACTATCGGCAGCGCAAGAATTGTCTGGGCAATGATCATTGCCGACGGAGTATAGAGCAGACCTAAGAATCCCATAGGCCCGCTCCTTGAGAGCATCATATAAACGAAAAGACCGACGACAACCGGCGGAAGTCCCATAAATGTATTCATAAGGCTGACGAATATTCCCTTTGCCGGAACCTTCCTCAAACCGAGCATCGCAGATAGAGGAAGACCTATGGCCGATGCGATCAAAAGCGCAGTACCGGATACCTTGAGAGATAAAAGGATAATCCCTAAGAGTTCAGGGTCGAGGCTGAGTATAAGCACGAATGCCTTTTTAAATGCTTCGATTATCGAATACATATATTAGAGTTTCCATCGAAATGATTTGGCAGGGCATTGTATTGGAGCGGTTTCAGCAGCTCGAAGTTTCGCCGTGCCGGCGAAACCGAGCTGGTGCCCCGGAGACGGACATGGATGTTCGTCGAGAATGAGCGGAAATACTGTGCCCTGTCAGATCCAACTATTATTTTGTTATAGGTTTTCAATTATCATCTTCCATTCGGCATAAATAAAGGGTTGCCGTTTTTATCCTTAAACGCCCCGATAACCTGCCGGCCTTCCTTTGATATAAGCCAGTTTATGAATTCCATCGCCTCTTTGTATTTTACATGTTTATGCTTTTGGGGATTTACCGCCATTACCCCGTATTGATTGAATAGAGTAGGGTCTCCTTCAAGGACGATTATCATTTCAAGTTTGTCTTTATCTTTTGTCGCAAGCCATGTTCCTCTGTCGGTCAGCGTAGATGCTCTTTTTTCATTCGCGATTCTCTGGGTTTTTTCCATTCCCTGCCCCACCTCAAGATACCACTTCTGTCCTTTTGGATCAATGCCTGTCTTTTTCCATAAGGATAATTCCTTTGTATGAGTGCCGGACTTGTCGCCGCGCGAAATAAATAACGCTCCGTTTTCGGCAATTTTTTTGAATGCCGCTAAAGCGGATTTCATGCCTTTCATTTTTATCGGATCATGTTGAGCGCCGATGATAACAAAGTCGTTATACATCACATCATGGCGGTTTACGAAATATCCTTCCTCTACTGCCTTCATCTCCAGTTCCTTTGCGTGGACGAATACTACATCCGCGTCGCCCCTTTTGCCGATCTCTATGGCAGCTCCTGTGCCGACCGCCACGACATCAACCTTTATGCCTGTCTTTTTCTCGAAGACAGGAAGGATGTAGTCGAGAAGTCCCGAATTCTGAGTGCTCGTGGTTGACGCGCAGCGAATGCGTGTTTCTGTAAACGCTATCTGAGCAGAAAGAGACAGAAAAATAACCAGGCAAACAAATAAGCTTTTCATTTATGAAATGCCTCCTGCATATTCTTATACCGACATTATAATATAGAAAAGGGACGAAAAAGACAGAACAGATGAAACGTACTTTTTTAAAGAATACGGCTTATGGAGCGTGGCGGCTTTAAAAAGCTCTTACGGACAGTAACAGTCCGTAAGAGCCAAAATACTATTCAGCCGGGCAATACCCCTTACTCTCGGAGACAAACTTTACCTTCCACGGGGCTCCGGGATCTTTTCCCTCCGCTCCTTTTTCGCCTCTGAGGAGCTGCATCTTTAAGTCTTTGCATTTTTGATTCCGGCCTTCGGCATTTGTCACAAACACATCTCCATCAAGCCAGTACCACCAGCGGTCTTTGTATTGATTAAATTCCGGATCCGATAACAGCACCTTTCTTACCTTGTCGGTAGCCTGCATGTCCCTGACCCATGCCTCGGCAACCATCTTCTTTATTTCATCCTTGGGAGGAGCCTCCTGACCTTTCTTTGCGACCTCCGCTACGGCGCCGACGGAAAAATGAGAATAGACATATTTATTTTCCACCTTTTTGAAGTGCCATGAGGTATTGAACTCGACTTTTGTACCGCTTGCCCTCTCAACATGCACCCTCACAGGCTCCTGACAAAAAGGCACTTTGACGAAATATTCATATATATCGCCTGTCTTAGGGTCTTTCTTCGTCGTTCCCGTGCCTATCTCTTTTTCATACACGCCGGACTCTCCCGTCCTCTCAATTTTGAGTATCTTTTCTCCCGGATACTTCTTCGCCCAGTTCGTGCGGATTATCTGCTCCGTATCCTTCCATGGAACACAATCTGCTGCTGAAAAAGACGCCCAGCACAGGACAATCAAAACTGCAATAACGTTCATTATCTTTTGCATTTTCATATAATCCTCCTTAGACAATTACATTTTTGTATTTTGTGAAAGTATACCACGGAAAAAGACCTGCGACATATTGACAAACCATCTCTTCATTTTATATGTTAGTAAGCACTAACATATAAAATGCAAATGAGACGGTAGGACATTGTATTGGAAATACTGTGCCTTGCCGGATCGGAGAAGGTAAAGCGCTATGAACATTAAGGATAAACCTGTAACAAGAGATAAAATTCTCGAAGCCGCCTTATTTTTGTTTTCCAAGAAGGGTTATCTCGGCGCTACTACAAAAGAGATCGCGAAAGAGGCGGGTATTGCCGAGCTTACCCTTTTCAGGCATTTCGCCTCAAAAGAGAAACTTTTTGAAGATGTATTAAACACCTATTCGTTCCTTCCGGCATTAAAGGAACTTATGCCGGAAGTAGCGGCTATGCCGTATGAAAAGGCATTGACCGAAATCGCAAAGAGATTTTTGGATACGCTTGAATCAAGAAAAGACCTCATACAGATAATGCATTCCGAGATACAGAGGTATCCGGAAAAGATTCACAGGATATACCATTCTTTTATCGACGAGATATTCAAAATTCTTGCGGCATATTTTAACGAAATGCAGAAGAGGAAACTCCTTGACCGGTTCGACGCCGAGTTCGGCGCGCGTGCGTTTTTAGGCATGTTCTTTTCGTATTTCAATGTGCATGAAATCATGATGCACAAGAAATACAGGCATGTGGATAAAGATGATACGATAAAGGAATTTGTAAGGATTTTCATGAGAGGCACGGTCAGATCCAAAGGTAAGAAAGGAGTTAAGTGTATATGATGGGATTGAAATTTATTCTTACCGCTGTCATTACCTTAGCCATGACGATGTTGCATGCGGCAGGTAATGTTTCTGCCGCGGAGCGCTCAACGGATGATCCTGATGCGGTTGTTTCAGAAATCCCTAAGGCAGCAAAGATAAAAACGCCCGATGAAGAAACAATAAAGAAGGGCGAGTTGCTTACGCTGCAACGCTGTCTTGAGATAGCCCTGAAAAGACAGCCTAATATTATCGCCGCGCGAAATATTGTTACGGCAAACGAAAGCAGAGTCGGACAGGCAAAGGCGAATTATTATCCTCAGTTGGATGTCTCGTCGGGCTACAGCAAGATAGCCCCGGTGCCCACCGCAACAAGCCTCTCATCAAATGCCGTTGATCAGTATACGAGCAGCATAGGGCTCAAACAGAATATATATGATTTTGGAAAAACTTCGACACAGGTGAAAATTCAGAAATTCAATACCGATGCGGCCAAGTTAGACCTCGAAAGTGTTTCCGAACAGATAGTGTTTAACGTAAAACAGGCATATTACGGCGTATTGCAGGCACGAAAGAACAGGACAGTTACAGAAGAGGCCGTAATGCAATTCGAGCATCATCTCGGGCAGGCGAAGGGATTTTTCGAGATGGGGATTAGGTCGAAATTCGATGTGACAAAGGCTGAAGTGGACCTCAGCGCCGCCAAATTGAATCTGATACGGGCTGACAATGCCTTCAAAATAGCCATAGTCAGTCTGAATAACGCTATGGGAGTGATCGGCGCTTCCGATTACGTGCTTGAAGATATTTTAGAATTCAAAAATTATGAAATCATATTTGACGATGCGACGGCAAAGGCTTTTGGGAACAGGAATGATATGCAGGCAATCGCTGCGAGAAGGAAGGCGCTGGAGGAGAATGTCGAGCTTGCGAAAACGAATTACTATCCGGCGCTTACGGGCAATGCGGCATATAATTGGGGAGGCTCTAAGTTCCCGCTCGAAGACGGCTGGAATGTAGGGGCTACCATTACCCTGCCTATTTTCAGCGGCTTTCTGACAAAGAACCAGATCGCGGAAGCGGAAGCGAATCTTAACGTAATAAAGGCGAATGAAGATCTGCTCAGGCAGAATGTATACTTCGAGGTGCAGCAGGCGTTTCTGAACCTTAAAGAGGCTGAGAGCAGGATCCCGACAGCCGAGCTCGCGGTTAAGCAGGCAACCGAAAATCTTGATATTGCGAACGGCAGGTATACAGCCGGTGTCGGGAATCCCATAGAGGTAACAGATGCTCAGGTGGCTTACAGTAATGCGAAAACTGCGTATATACAGGCGCTTTCAGATTACAAGGTGGCACAGGCGGCGCTTGAGAAAGCGATGGGGGTCAGATAATGAAGCAGAATACGGAAGGCAGAAGTCAGAGGCCGCCGGCCGGTAGCAGGCCGGCATTGTGCCCAGGCCGGCATTGTGCCGCAGCATTTTTTCTATCGTTACGAGATGTTGCGTTTGGATTGCATGCGTTTTGCTCGTCACAGCGTGCTCCGATACCAAGTCGAAACAGGAAAAACCTAAAGCAGTCCCGGTCCTCGTTGCATCAGCAGTGCAGAAGGATGTTCCGGTGCAAGTTACCGCAATCGGCAATGTAGAGGCGTATTCCACGGCAGCGGTAAACGCGCGCGTTGGAGGTCAGCTTCAGAGAATTCATTTTAAAGAGGGGCAGGATGTGAAAAAGGGGGACATCCTCTTCACCATAGACCCGAGGCCTTTTGAGGCGGCGCTGAGGCAGGCCGAAGCGACGACGGCAAGAGATACCGCACAGATGGAGAACGCCCGACTACAGGCCCGGCGCTATGAGGAACTTGTAAAAAAGGGATATGTCGCGCAGGCGGATTACGACCAGATGCGCACCAACGCCGATGCGCTTGAGGCTGTTGTCAGAGCGGATAAGGCCGCGGTTGAAAATGCCCAACTGCAGTTAAGTTATTGCTACATATACGCTCCGATTACGGGACGCACCGGTAATTTGACGGTTAATCAGGGGAATCTTATAAAGGCGGACGACAAAGCCATTGTGACCATAAATCAGATTCAACCGATCTATGCGGCATTTTCCATGCCGGAACAAAACCTGCCGGAAATAAGAAAATATGCTGCCGGAGGGAAAAGGATTAAAGTAAGCGCCTTGCCGCAGAACGAAGGATTACAGGTGCAGGGCGAACTCGCTTTTATCGACAATGCCGTGGAAGCGTCACGGCAACCGGAACTATACGGCTTAAAGCTATATTTGAAAACAGGGACAGAAGGCTCTGGCCCGGACAGTTCGTGAATGTTGTTGTGACGCTTACGACAAGGCATGATTCAATAGTCATCCCTTCACATGCCGTTCAGACAGGCCAGGCAGGGCAGTATGTTTTTGTTGTTAAGGGTGATGCGGCAGAGCTGCGTCCTGTTATAGCCGGTATCACGCATGAGGATATGACGGTCATCGAAAAAGGGATTGAGCCGGATGAGGTGGTGGTTACCGACGGCCATATGCGCCTTATGCCGGGGGCTAAGGTAGAGATAAAGAAGTGAATATTTCCGATCTGTTTATAAAACGACCGATAATGACCAGCCTCGTAATGCTGGCTGTGATGATCTTCGGTATTTTCGCCTACCGGATACTGCCGGTTAACGACCTGCCTAATATCGATTTTCCGACAATACAGGTTACTTCCAATCTGCCCGGCGCAAGCCCGGAGACCATGGCAAGCGCAGTGGCAACTCCTCTGGAGCGCGAGTTTTCTACTATTGCAGGGCTTGATTCCATGAACTCTACAAACGGGCAGGGGATTTCGATCATCACACTCAAATTCGCTCTTGAGCGTGACATTGATGCAGCCGCTCAGGATGTGCAGGCCGCCATATCAAAGGCCGCCAGGCAATTGCCTCAAGATATGCCGAGCCCGCCTTCGTATAGGAAGGTTAATCCGGCTGATCAGCCGGTATTATATCTGGCACTAAGTTCGCCGACCCTTCCTCTGTCGGAAGTGAATGAGTTTGCAGACACGATAATTGCGCCGCGCATCTCCATGATCAGCGGTGTGGCTCAGGTTCTGGTATACGGATCCCAGAAGTATGCGGTACGGGTGCAGCTCGACCCAAGGGCTTTGGCTAACCGGAAGATAGGCATAGATGAGGTTTCATCGGTTCTGGCGAGCTGGAACGTGAACCTGCCTACAGGAGGTCTTCAGGGCAGCAGACAGGCATTCACTATTCAGGCAACCGGTCAGCTTTACAACGCTGAGGCGTTCAAGCCTGTGATCGTCGCCTACCGCAGCGGTTCGCCGGTTCGTTTGCAGGACATAGCCGTGGTTACCGACAGCGTTGAGAACGACAAAATCGCTGCATGGTACAACACCGGCGGCAAGTCCACAAGGGCTATTGTTTTGGCTATTCAGCGTCAGCCCGGCACTAATACTATCGAAGTTGTGGACAGCATAAAAAAGCAGATACCCGCTTTCAAAAGCCAATTGCCGGGTAATGTTCAACTTAATGTACTCTTTGACCGCACGGTATCCATCAGGGATTCGGTAGCGGATGTTAAATTCACACTGGTGCTTACCGTTGCCCTGGTGATTTTGGTGATATTTCTCTTTCTGCGTAATCTGTCGGCTACGGTTATCCCGAGCCTTGCCCTGCCTCTCTCCATTATCGGTACCTTTGCGGCTATGTATGGAATGGGGTTTTCGGTAAACAATATTACCCTGATGGCGCTTACACTCTCGGTAGGCTTTGTAGTGGACGACGCAATAGTCATGCTCGAAAACATAGTCCGCCATATGGAGCGCGGCGAAAAGCCCTTGGATGCGGCATTCAGGGGTTCTAAGGAAATCGGGTTCACTATCATCTCCATGACTCTTTCACTGGTAGCGGTTTTTATTCCGGTTCTTTTTATGGCAGGGATGCTCGGAAGAATGCTCCACGAGTTTGCCGTGACAATTACTATTGCTATTCTCATTTCAGGGGTTGTTTCCCTGACGCTGACGCCTATGCTCTGCAGCCGTTTTCTTAAGCCGCACTCGGAAGAGCGGCACGGCAGGCTTTACAATATGCTGGAAAGATTTTTTGATAATATGCGCAACCTCTACGAGCGCACACTCAAGCGGGTACTCGTCTTCCGCCGTGCAGTGCTGATTGTTACTTTGGTTATGACGGTCTTTACGGTATGGCTTTTTGCAAAAATGCCTACCGGTCTTCTTCCGCCGGATGACATAGGAGCCGTTTTTGCCGTTACCGAGGGAGCGCAGGGCGTTTCCTTCGAGGACATGAAGATGCATCAGCAGAAACTTGTCGAAATAGTGCTGAAGGATAATAATGTCGAGGCGTTCATGTCATCCGTAGGCGCAAGCGGAACAAGGGTAGGCTCCAACAGCGGTTTTATGTTTCTTAAACTTAAACCGCGGCACGAGCGCAAACTGAATGCGGACCAGGTTATTCAGGAACTCAGGCCTAAGGTTATGGGAGTTCCGGGCATTATGGTATTCATGCAGAATCCGCCGCCCATTCGTCTTGAGGCGACCCTCTCAAAGGCTCAGTACCAGTTTGTCCTCCAGAGCCCTGAAACTGATGAGTTATACAGATATGCCGGCGATTTTGAGATGAAGCTTCGCGGCTTGCCGATGATTCAGGATGTTACAAGCGACCTTCAGATAAAGAACCCGCAGGTCAATCTGGCTATAGACCGCGATCGCGCCGCCGCCCTCGGTATTACCGCCCGGCAGATAGAGGATTCCCTTTATTCGGCATATGGAGCGAGACAGGTTTCCACCATATATTCCCCGTCAAACCAATACAAAGTGGTTATGGAGCTTGAACCGAAATACCGGATGGATCCGTCGGTGCTCGGCATGTTATATGTCCGTTCCAACACCGGACAGCTTGTTCCGCTTTCTTCGCTGGCGGTAATTACGAGGGGGCTCGGACCATTGTCCGTGAACCATCTCGGACAGATAACATCCGTTACGATTTCATTTAACCTTAAACCGGGCGCTCCGCTGGGCGATGCCGTAACTGCCGTACAGAAAGAGGCTAAGGCGCTGCCCCCTTCCATTACTACAGGATTTCAGGGAACTGCACAGGTTTATCAGGCTTCCACAAAGGGACTGGCTATGCTTCTTATTCTATCTATTACGGTTATTTATATAGTTCTCGGCATCCTTTACGAGAGTTATATACATCCCCTGACGATATTGTCGGGTCTTCCTTCAGCAGGCTTTGGGGCGTTGATTACTTTGCTGCTGTTCGGCAAGGATCTGAATCTGTATGCCTTTGTCGGGATTATAATGCTTGTCGGAATCGTGAAGAAGAACGCCATCATGATGATAGACTTTGCGTTGGATGCGCAGCGAAACGAAGGGAAAAAGCCGATAGATGCCATTTATGAAGGAGCTATTATCCGTTTCAGGCCGATAATGATGACCACTATGGCTGCGCTTATGGGCACATTGCCGATAGCCGTCGGCTTCGGGGCCGGAGCGGATTCGCGCCGTTCTCTCGGTTTTGCCGTTGTGGGCGGACTTATATTTTCACAGATGTTGACGCTGTATATTACTCCGGTTATTTACATTTATCTTGACGAATTTCAGAAGAGGTTCGGGCGTAAAAAGAAGGAGGCAGAGGGATGACGCGGCTCAAACTGATTTTCATTGTCTCGGTTTTTTTAATGACGGAATCTTCCTGTTATGCGCTTGATATGCCGAATGTCCTTACTCTTTCGGATGGGCTTAGGGTCGCAACCGAGAATAACAGGCTTGTAAAAATTTCATTCCGCGAAAGGGATATATCATATGAAGATAGTTTGATTACGCGTTCGAGGATGCTTCCGGGCGTTAACGCGACAATAAATCAGACGTTCTTATCGAATCAACCCGGCGCGCGCCTCGGCGCACAGAATCTCTACACCTCAGAAAGAAATTATCTGTCTTACGGAATAAACGCGTACCAAACGCTATTTTCCTTTGGAGGGGATTCATCGAGGTATGAGGCATCCAAATCCATATTAGACGCGAAGAAATTAAATATAGACCTTACGAAAAATATCGTCGCCCTGAACTTCATAACCGCTTATTTCGACCTCCTCGAAACCGAGAAGATGCTCGCTGTTTCCAAAAAGGAAGTCGAAAGTCTCGAATCGCACAGGCTTGTCGCAAGGAATCTCTTTAATGAAGGTGTTATCACGAAGAACGACCTTTTACAGGCCGAGGTCAGGCTCTCCGACGCAAGGCAGCGCATGCTTACCCTGAAAAATATCAGGGCAACCGGCGCGTCGAGGATCAACAATATCCTCTCAAGGCCGCTTAATACGACAGTGGACGTGGAAGAAGTTCATGTTAACGCAATATCTGCCGATAAACTGCCGGCGATTGAAAGCGCATGGGCGAATGCGGAAAAGCAGCGCACGGAACTGGGCATTATCGACCGCGAGATAAAGGCAACTGAATTGGAAGAAACCGTGAAAAAATCCGATTATTTCCCCAAGTTGTTCGCTCAGGGCGGATACAATTACACGGAAAACCGCTATCAATTGCAGGAAGATAACTGGTCCGTTGTTATGGGTGTCAATCTTAATCTATTCAGCGGCGGAAGCACTAAGGCCGAAGTGTCGAAGGTCAGGCACAGGAAAGAACAGCTTAACGAGCAAAGGAAAAAGCTCGTTGACGACATCAGGCTGGATGTCGAGAAGAATTATCTCGATATCAAAAATGCCGGGGAAAAGATCAAGGTCACAAAAGACGCCGTAGCGCAGGCAGAGGAAAATCTGCGGATTAATAAGGTCAGATACGAGGAAGGGATAGGCACGGCTACGGATGTCCTCGACGCTATAACACTTTTTACAACGGCCGAGACGAATTATTACCGTGCGGCATATGAATTGAGGCGGGCGGAGGCCGGATTTGGATATGCGATAGGAACGGATTTAGTATCGGCCTACAAGTGATATTTTCGGAGGTTTAAATGGAAGAAAATAAGACAATCAACGGCAGAAGAAAAAAAATAGCGTTAGTCGTATTTGCGCTTATGGGAATAGCCGGCGGCGTATTTCTGTATTTTTATCTTAACTACAAGGCAGTGCATATCGGCACCGACGACGCCTTTGTTGATGGGAGCATACACGTCATAGCGTCAAAGATTTCAGGGACGGTAAAGACCGTTAATGTTAAGGATAACCGGCATGTGAAGAAGGGAGACTTGTTGTTGGAGATAGAACCCTCGGATTATGATGTAAGGGTAAAAGAGGCATCGGCGGGATTCGATGCGGAAAAGAAACGGATACTGGAGGCCGGGACGAGGGTGGAGGCTTCCAAGAAACGCTTAAACGAATTGAATGCCGGCGTTGAAACGGCAAAGGCGAATCTCCAACTTCAGGACGCGAATTTGAAACAGGCTGAAAGAGACTTAAGACGCGCGGAGAACCTTTATGCAAAAGATGCTATTTCTAAAGAGAGATATGAAAAGACAAAGACCGCATTTGATGTAGCGGCTGCTCAGTCAAAGGCGGTTCAGGAGCAATTGAGACAGACGGAAACCGCGGTTGATACCCAGAAGGCGGTTATTAAACAGGTGGAGGTTGAAAAGACGATAGTAATGTCGTCCATTAAGCAGAGAGAGGCGCTGCTCGAAACAGCGCAGCTTAATTACGGATATACGAAGATTTATGCGCCCGCAGACGGGTATGTAACAAAGAAATCCGTCGAGGCGGGCAATCAGATACAGGCAGGGCAGCCGTTGATGGCGGTGGTTCCGCTGGACGGCGTATATGTCGTCGCCAACTATAAAGAAACGCAGCTCGCAAAGATAAGGCCGGGGCAGAAAGTGAGAATAAAAGTCGATACGTATCCCGGCAAGGTTTTTCAGGGGAAGGTGGACAGCATTATGGCAGGGACGGGTGCGGTGTTTTCGTTGTTCCCCCCTGAAAACGCCACAGGCCAGTTTGTGAAGGTGGTGCAGAGGATACCCGTGAAAATTGTTCTCGATAAAGATACGGATAAAGAGCATATATTGAGAATCGGTATGTCGGTAGCTCCGACAGTGATTACGGAATAGTGAATAAGTGGATTATCGCCCTCACCGTCATGCTTCCCACGCTCATAGAGATTGTGGACACTTCCGTTGTGAATGTCGCGCTCGATCATATAAGGGGAAGCCTCTCGGCGGGCATAGACGAATCCACATGGACTATCACCTCCTATCTCGTATCTAACGCGATCATCATTCCCATGACCGGTTGGCTGAGCAGAATGTTCGGCAGGAAGCGCTACCTGATTTTTTCCATAACCCTTTTTACCGTAAGCTCTTTTTTATGCGGCTCCGCGTGGAATCTTCAGAGCCTTGTGTTTTTCAGAATACTTCAGGGAATAGGCGGCGGAGCGCTCCAGCCGATTTCGCAATCCATACTCCTTGAGACGTTTCCGCCGCGACAGCACGGCATGGCTATGGCGATATTCGGCACAGGCGTAATGTTCGGCCCTATCGTCGGTCCGCTTCTGGGAGGCTGGATTACCGACAACTGGTCATGGCATTGGATCTTTTATATCAATATTCCCATCGGCATAATCTCGATTATCATGACAATGTTTTTCATAACGGACCCTCCGTACATGAAGCGGATGAAGATGAAGATTGACTATTGGGGGCTTGCCCTTTTGGCCGTAGGTCTCGGATGCCTTCAGATAGTCCTCGACAAGGGAGAGAGTGAGAATTGGTTCGACTCGGACTTTATAGCCGTCCTGAGCGTCATATCCGTTATTTCAGTGGTGCTCTTTATAATTGTGGAAATGTTCGCGGAGCATCCGATCGTAAATCTCAAGACATTCAGGAATATTTCTTTCAGCACCGGCAGTATAGTAATGTTTTTCGGATTTTTTAACCTGTTTGCGAGCATAGTGCTTCTGCCTATCTATTTACAGACCTTAATGGGATATACGGCAACTCTTGCGGGCATAGTGCTGGGGCCGGGGGGCGTTGCAACGCTCATAGCGCTTCCGGTCGCGGGAAGGCTTGTGACTTCCGTTAATCCGAGGGGGCTTTTGGCATTCGGACTGATCACATGCGCCTATGCTACGTATCTCATGTCGAAATTCAATCTTTACGCTGATTTCGATACGGTGATATGGCCGAGAATAATCCTCGGAGTAGGAATGGGATTTTTTTTCATACCTCTTACTACGCTTACGATGTCGGGAATAAAAAAGGAAGACATGGGTAACGCCTCGGCGATATATAATTTGCTGAGGAACCTTGGCGGAAGTTTCGGAGTGGCCTTTGTGACCACGATACTTTCGAGGCAGTCCCAGTTTCACCAAAACCGTCTTGTGGAGCATCTGACGCCTTTCGATATGAACTATCAACTCGCATCCCGACAAAGCGCTCAGATACTTCAGTATAAAGGTTTTGACGGCGTGACCGCCCAACAGGGCGGCCTTGCGGGGATTTACGAGCAGCTTATCAGGCAGGCGTCGATGATGTCGTTCAACGATGCCTTTTATCTTACGAGTATCATAATGGTATGCATATTACCCCTTCTGTTCTTTATGAAAAGGGGCAAGGCTTCGATGCATATTGAAATGCATTGATATGCTATAATCAACAATTATGAAAGAATTGCATCTTGAAGGGCTGAACCCTGTAGTTTCCAATAGAATGGCTCCTTTTATCGGAGAGATACTGGAGAGCCGCAACGGAAATATCCATTCGATTCATATCGTAGGCAGTTCTATTACGGCGGATTTCGACGAAAAGTCTTCGGACATTAATTCCGTAATAGTCCTCAAAAAAATGGATTTAGGATTTGTCGAATTCCTTGCGCCTTTAGGGAAAAAATACAGCAAGAAGGGAATTGCCGCGCCTCTTATCATGACGCCTGAGTACATACAGGAGTCGCTCGATGTCTTCCCCATAGAGTTTCTCGATATAAAGAATATCCATAAAACCGTTTACGGAGAGGACATATTCGGAGAATTGGAGATTAACAGGCCGCATCTGAGGCTTCAGTGCGAGCGCGAAATAAAGACGAAACTCATCGGGTTGAGGCAGGGTTATATATCTTCTCTCGGCGATAAAAAAATCCTCACGGAAAGGCTGTCCCTTTCCATTACCGGATATATGCCTCTTTTTAGGGCTATTATTTATCTGTTGGGCAAAGAGCCTCCTATACCGAAACATGACGTTGTCGCAGCACTGCAGAAAATGACGGGAACAGAGACCGCTGTATTCGAAAGTATGCTTTTACTGAAAAGGAAAAAGATTGTCCTGTCAAAAGAAGATCTCGGCTCCTCTTTTGAGCAATATTATTCGGCCACAGAAGGCATAGGCAAGATAGTAGATGAACTTCAGGCATAAGTCTTCGTTATTTCTTTTTTTAACCTCTTGTTTTCTCATCTTCATATCGTCTGTTTCCTTTGCCGTTACTCCCGAACCCCCGAAGGTTCCGTCCGACTATGTAAACGACCTTGCCGGGATTATAGAGACCGGCGTAGAGACTCGATTAAATGCGTACCTGAAAGAACTCGAACAAAAAACAACGGCGCAGGTGTTTGTTCTTACGGTGCAGAGCCTCGACGGAGAAGACATAGAGGGCTTTTCCCTGAGAACCGCCGAGAAATGGAAGCCCGGACAGAAGGGCAAAGACAACGGCGTGTTGATAACCGTTGCCCTGAATGACAGGAAATACAGGATAGAGACCGGTTACGGCATCGAGGGAATATTGCCCGACAGCCTTGTAGGTTCCATAGGAAGGCAGCATCTTGTCCCGTATTTCAGAAAGGGAGATTACAGCACGGGCATATTCAATGCCTCCGTTGTTGTAGCGCAAAAGATAGCTGAACACGAAGGCGTAGAAATAACCGGAATGCCGAAGATAGAAGTAAGGGGTGACAGGCAAGGGATAAGAGGCAAAAAGGAGATCGGATTTTTTGATGCTATAATACTTTTCGCGGTATTTGGAGTAATCATTTTCCTCTTCATAAAGCATCCGCGCCTTTTGCTTCTGCTTTTGTTAAGTTCTTCGATGGGCGGCAGAAGAAGCGGCTGGTCCGGCGGCGGAGGATTCGGAGGCGGTTTCGGCGGGGGCGGCGGCGGAGGATTCGGAGGAGGAGGGGCGTCAGGGAGTTGGTGAAAATAAAAGGAGGTTTTTATGAGTAATGGAGTGAAGATCGCATTGGGAATTGTCGGGCTTATCGTAGTAATAGGCATCATCTTTATCGGATGGGGAATCGGCCAGTATAACAGGGTCATCTCGATAGACGAGCAGGTGAAGGCGCAGTGGGCGCAGGTGGAGAACCAGTTGAAGAGGCGTTATGACCTTATTCCTAACCTTGTTGAGACCGTAAAAGGATACGCAAAGCACGAGAAGGAGATATTCGAGAATATCGCTCAGGCGAGGACCCAGTATTTTCAAGCCAAAACCACAAAAGACAAGATTCAGGCGTCAAATGCGCTTGAAGGCGTATTATCGAGGCTGCTTGTACTGAGAGAAACGTATCCGCAGCTTAAGGCGAATGAGAACTTTTTGAAACTTCAGGACAGCCTTGAAGGCACAGAGAACAGGATTGCAGTGGAAAGGAAACGTTACAACGATTCCGTGCAGGTTCTTAATACGTACAGAAGAACGGTTTTCGGAAAGATATTCGCGGCGGTTGCGGGAGTAGGCGAGGCTGCGTATTACGAGATTCCGGCTGCCGAAAAAGAGGCTCCGAAGGTAAAATTTTAGACATTAATTGAGCGATTCGTACAGGACGGGCATAGCTCAAGCCTTTAGAAAGTGTTTGTTGAAATGCATGCGAGAGATTAAAAACGCATCGCTCAATAAGTAAGCACCGATGCGGATGACGGATATAAGATTATGTTATTTGAAATACGGTGGTCTAAAGGCTTTTCGCAATACCCGTCCTGTATTTATTATAATCGGGCTGTCGGAGTCGCTCCAATACTATGTGCTCTCTATTTTATTAGAGATTTTATAAAGGTTATGGATAGAATTTTACATTTTAAGATATTTATTTTTAAAATAAACAGTTATGGCTAACAAGATAGATATACCCGTCACAGGAATGACCTGCGCCGCGTGCGCTGCCGCCATCGAGAGGGCCTTGCCCAAGGTTGACGGCATAAAAAGCGCGGTGGTCAATTTTCCCGCCGAAAAGGTTACCGTCGAATTTGCAGATCCTGAAAGTCCGGCGCCGCTTCAAACCATAATAGACGCCATAGAGGGCGAAGGCTATGGAGTTTCTACTGTTAAAACTGATTTTGCGGTCAGGGGCATGACCTGCGCGGCATGCGTGGGCGCTGCGGAGAGGGCATTGAAAGGACTGTACGGAGTCCTCGATGTAACGGTCAATCTTGCCGCTGAAAAGGCCTCCGTAGAATACATCCCGACCATAGCGGGTTTTGAAGACTTCAAAAAGATAATCGCGGAGGCGGGGTATTCTGCGGAGCAGATAACCGAAGAATTCATCGACAGGGAGCGCGAGCGGCGCGAGAAGGAATTTAATGAGTTAAAAAAACGGTTTATCGCAAGCGCGGTGCTTACCGCGCCGATAATTATCGGAAGCATGATCGATATTCCTGTTTTGTCCAATTGGTATCTGTTATTCCTATTAGCGTCACCGGTTCAGTTCTGGAGCGGTATGAGGTTTCATAAGGCGGCGTTTTCCGCTCTCAAACACCGCACAACCAACATGAATACCCTCATAAGCGTAGGAACGTCATCGGCCTATATTTACAGTCTGGCAGCCGTGTTCATGCCGGAATTGTTCTTTAAGGGAGGGATAAATCCTCATGTATATTTCGATACATCGGCGACCATAATAACCCTTATCCTTTTGGGCAGGCTTCTTGAAGCGAAGGCGAAAGGCAAGACTTCCGATGCGATAAGAAAACTCATGGGGCTTCAGGCAAAAACAGCCATAGTTATCCGCGACAACGAAGAGAAAAATATACCGATAGAAGAGGTTACCGCCGGAGACATTGTCGTTGTCAGGCCCGGAGAGAGGATTCCGGTTGACGGCGAGGTGATTGACGGCTATTCCACAACGGACGAATCCATGCTCACCGGAGAAAGCCTGCCGGTCGAGAAATCTCCGGGAGATAAGGTTTTCGGCGGAACGGTGAATAAGGTGGGGAGTTTTAAACTACGGGCGTTAAAGGTAGGCAAGGATACGGCATTGGCGCAGATAATAAGGCTTGTCGAAGAGGCGCAGGGAAGCAAAGCGCCCATTCAAAGGCTTGCGGATAAGGTCGCTTCCGTTTTTGTGCCGACGGTAATAGGAATAGCGGTAATTACTTTTCTGGCATGGTTCGTATTCGGCCCCAAACCGTCGTTCACTCTCGCGTTAATGAATTTTATCGCGGTGCTCATCATAGCCTGTCCTTGCGCGCTGGGTCTTGCCACGCCGACGGCAATAATGGTAGGAACGGGAAAGGGCGCCGAGAAAGGAATACTCATAAGGGACGCCGGAGCGTTGGAGTTGTCTCATAAGATCGAGGCGGTGATATTGGATAAGACAGGCACGATAACCAAGGGCGAACCCGAAGTCGTGGATATAACGATAGTTAATGAGACTCATGACTCCGAACTCATATTGCAGATTGCCGCATCGGCGGAAAAACTATCCGAACATCCTCTCGGGCAGGCGATAGTAAGAAAGGCAACGGAAGATAAAATAACGTTTTTAGAGCCTTCCGTGTTCGTCGCAATACCCGGAGGGGGAATAAAGGCGAAAGTGGACGGCGCCGATATTTTTATAGGAAACGAAAACATGATGAAGAATGAGGGTGTATCCGTCTTAGCTGTAAAGGCGTTATCGGAAAAGATATCCTTGGAGGCAAGGACGCCTGTCTTCATGGCTGTAAATAACGAGATTAAGGCGATATTTTCTATTGCCGATACGATAAAAGAGGGGTCTTTGGAAGCCATCGGGGAGATGAAAAAGATGGGGATTGATGTTATAATGCTTACCGGCGATCATCAAAATACCGCGCGGTCAATCGCGAAAGTGGCCGGAATCGACAGATTTTTTGCGGAAGTTATGCCGGATCAGAAGGTTGAGATTGTGAAGAAGGTGAAATCCGAAGGGAAAGTTACGGCAATGGTAGGCGACGGAATTAACGATGCGCCGGCTCTTGCCGAAGCCGACGTTGGAATCGCCATAGGCACCGGCACCGATATAGCTATCGAGGCCTCGGATATAACCCTCATAAAAGGCAATTTGAAAAGCGTAGTGGATGCCGTCAGGTTAAGCAGGCTTACCATTAATACCATAAAGCAGAATCTTTTCTGGGCATTTTTTTATAACGCAGTGGGTATTCCTGTTGCGGCCGGACTCCTTTATCCGTTCGGCGGGCCGCTGCTGAACCCCATGATCGCGTCGGCGGCGATGGCCTTCAGTTCGGTTTCGGTTGTGAGCAATTCTTTAAGGCTGAGAAAAAAACGTCTTTAGTTCACGGAGGGATAGATGCGGAGAACAGTATACGTTGCGGATGACGTTCCTACGAATATAGAACTTGTGGAGGCCGTTTTCAGGAGCGACCCCGATATCGTCATTAAAAAGGCATGCGACGGCGGCGAACTCCTCGATGCTATGCAAAAGGACGGATTTCCCGATCTCATAATCCTCGATCTAATGATGCCGGTAATGGACGGTTTCGAGGTTCTTAAAAAGTTAAAGGACGTGAGGGCGAGAAATTATTTCCCGATCGTTGTCCTCTCGGCGCTTACCGATAAGCAGAGCATTATAAATGCCCTTTCGATGGGAGCCGACGACTATGTGACAAAGCCGTTTTTTGTTGAAGAACTGAAGGCAAGGGTTTACAATATGCTCAAGCTCAAGGAGCGCGATGAATTTCTCAATACCTCCCTTGATGTCATGGAATCCAACCTCCTTGAAAAGCTCAAGATGCTCGAGCATACGCAACTGGAGATTGTCGTAAGGCTCGGTAAGGCTTCGGAGTTCAGGGACGACGAGACAGGAAGGCATATCGAGAGGATAGCGGATTATGTAGGACTGATAGCGGGAGAGATGCATATGCATAACGACCACGTCATGATGATGAAATACGCCTCGCCCATGCACGACGTAGGCAAGATAGGGGTTCCGGACAGCATACTTCTCAAACCGGGCAAACTGACCGAAGACGAGTTCAAGATAATAAAACTCCATACGGTAATAGGCGGCAAGATATTAAGCGGCACTACACTTCCTCTTCTCGAACTGGCGAGAGAAATAGCGTTAAGCCACCACGAGAGATGGGACGGCAGCGGTTATCCGCTCGGCCTGAAAGGCGACGACATCCCGATATCGGGCAGGGTAGTAGCCATCACCGATGTCTTTGACGCCCTGACATCGGCAAGGGTATACAAGGCCGCGTGGTCCGTGGAAAAGGCGCTGAATTACATAAAGGAGCAGAGAGAGAAGCAATTCGATCCGGATATCGTCGATGCGTTTTTTGTAGTTGCCGAAAAGATAATGCAGATTAAGCAATTTAAAACCGATGAGCATATCGCGAAGCCTATCATACAGCAGGTTCTGGACGGCGATATATCCGTAGGAGAAGCGGTAGAAAGGTGGAGGTAAATTCGCTTTCGGTAATCCCTCTCGGAGGTCTCGAAGAGATCGGTCTTAACATGACCGTATTTCAATACGCCGATGATCTGATTATCGTGGACGCCGGCCTTATGTTTCCGGAAGAGGATATGCTTGGAGTGGATTTCGTCATACCCGATTTTTCTTATGTCCTCGATAATCGTGAAAAAGTAAAGGGTATTATCCTTACCCACGGGCATGAAGACCATACCGGCGCCCTGCCGTTTTTGCTTAAAGAGATAAACGTCCCTGTTTTCGGAACACCCCTTACCCTTGCCCTCGTCAGGGAAAAGTTAAAAGAGCATAATATCACCGACGTTTCCCTCATGCCTATCAGGCCGAGGGATACGGTTAATCTCGGCGCTTTTAAGATAGAGTTCATGAGAGTTACTCACAGCATTGTCGACGGGGTAGGTCTCGGCATCAATACTCCGCTCGGCAATATTATTCATACCGGCGACTTTAAGCTCGATCCCACGCCCGTAGACGGCGAATTAATGGACCGTAGACGGCGAATTAATGGATTTTCACAAATTTTCGGAATACGGGGAGAAGGGAACATTACTGATGCTTTCAGACAGCACCAATGCCGAAAAAGGAGGGTTTACATTCTCCGAAAAAGAGGTGAGAAGGGCGTTTGAAGACATATTTTCGAAGGCAAAGGGAAGAATAATCATAGCCACCTTTGCGTCCAATATACACAGGATACAGCAGGCTATCGACGTCGCAGTGCAATACGGAAGGCGCGTTATCATGTGCGGAAAGAGCATCGTTTCGAACTCGCAGATAGCCCTCGACTTAGGCTATTTGAAGATGCCCGAAAAAACATGGGTGAGGCTCGAAAACCTTAAAGACCTGCCGGACAATGAAGCGGTCATCATAACCACCGGAAGCCAGGGCGAGCCCATGAGCGTTCTTTCCAGAATCGCTATCGGCGAGCATAAGCACATAAAGATAAAAGAGGGGGACACGGTCATCCTCTCGGCAAAGATCATCCCCGGCAACGAGCGATCCATAGGGAGGATCATCAACCACTTGATGAGGAGAGGGGCCGACGTTATATACGAAAAGGTTTCCGAGATACACGTATCGGGGCATGCCTCAAAAGAAGAGTTGAAGCTGATGATGAATATAGTCAGGCCGAGATATTTTATGCCTATACACGGAGAATACAGGCACTTGAAATATCACGCCAAACTGGCGGAAAAGTCGGGCATACCGGCGGAGAATGTTTTTATCATGGAAGACGGAGGTGTTCTCGAAATAACGGGAGAGGGCGCGTCAAAAAACGGAAAGGTGACTTCCGGCAGGGTATTCATAGACGGCAAGGATATAGGAGGAGTTGAAGACATCGTTTTGAGGGACAGAAAACGGCTCGCGCACGACGGAATAGTGATAGTCCTGGTGGGAATAGAGAAGCTTACCAAGAAGATAGTTTCAGGGCCCGATATAATATCGAGGGGATTCGTATTCGAGGACGTCTCTCAGGATATAATCAACGAGGTAAGGGATTTGATGACGAATACCCTTGCGAATCTCGAAGATGATATAATCGCGGATATAAGCCTGATTCAGGCGAAATTGCGTTCAACGCTCAAAAAATACTTGAGGAATACGATGGACAGAAAGCCCATGATAATGCCTATAGTCATGGAAGTATAACCCCGAAATGTTTAATCCGCAGTGATTTTATCTGAAATATAATGAAAATTTTGCTATACTTTCAATATGTCGTACGACCTCTGCGAAAAATATAATATCGGCAAGACGCTCTTGCGGCAGGACGTTTCGCTGGACGAAAAGCTGCAGGAGGTGGTGAATATTCTTGCGGACTGCCTTAAGGTGAAGAAATGCTCCATAATGATAATCAATCACGAGGACCAGACGCTCGAGGTAAGGGCATCCGTAAATCCGGAGATAGTCGGACGTAAAAGAAACCTGTCGGATGTCACAATCGCGACAAGGGCATTAATAGATGACGCGCCGTTTTATGCGGATGAAAAAAGGCTGGAGTTTTTTTCCCCGCCCGATTCTTCCAAATATAAATCGGGTAATTCTCTCAGCATCCCCATGAAATATCTCGGCAAGAAATTGGGCGTTGTGAATTTAGCGGATACGGAAGGAGGAATGCCTTTTACCAAAGACCATGAAAACGTCTCGGTAGATATCGTCGAACATCTGGCTCCGTTTATTTATGCGGCTCAGGCAAAAGAGCTTCTCGACAAAAAGGTCGGCATGCTCGAAGAGTCGAATAAACGGCTCATGGAGATGGATGACCTGAAGACGAACCTGACCAATTTTATAGTGCATGACCTGAAAGGACCCATCAGCACCATAACTGCAAACCTCGATCTGCTCACCTATGAGCCGCTCACCGGGGAACAGTTCGAATACCTGAACTTAGCCATAGAAGACACCTATAAATTACAGAGGATGGTGCTTAATATACTGGATCTGTCGAAACTCGAAGAGGGTAAGATCAAGGTATTCAGGGAAGAAACGAATCTCTATGAACTGGCGAAAAGCGAGGTATCGTCTTTTAAAAACAGCGCCGCCCGCAAGGATATAGTTTTAGAACTTAACGGCAGTTCATGCATGTGTTACATCGACGAAAATCTTATAGGCAGGGTGCTTTCCAACCTCCTGTTGAATGCCATAGAACATTCTCCGGAAGGCTCTAAGATTACGATCGACGTCCGGCATGACGATACCTGCAAAGAATTGTCGGTAAGCGTGTCGGATGAGGGTATAGGCATTCCCGGCGAACTGAAACATAAAATATTCGATAAATTTTTTCAGGTGGGAGAAGCCGGCAAACAAAGGAAAACGACCACCGGCCTCGGGCTGACGTTCTGCAAACTCGTTGTGGACGCTCACGGCGGCAGGATATGGGCGGAAGATTCGGCATCCGGCGGCGCCGTGTTTGTATTTACAATCCCCGAAACGTTGAAGGAGGTTAATGCATAATGGGCGTTCCCATGCAATATTTGAATATAAACTGCCTTGTCGTGGACGATGAGGCGTCCATGCGCAGGACCATAAGCAATATGATGCAGAAGCTCGGCTTCAAAAGCGTAGTCACGGCGGAGAGCGGTAAAAAGGCTCTCGATATAATCAACTCGGTTAAGATAGACCTCGTCATCAGCGATATCAATATGCCGGAAGTCAGCGGCACCGAATTTTTCACCGCAGTCAGAAAGGACAAGAAGTACGACCGCGTTAATTTTATATTCGTTACGGCGGAGGCAAACAAGAGCGCAGTAGCCAAGGCCGCGGAAAGCGGCGCGGACGATTACCTCATAAAGCCTTTCGTGCTTGCCAACCTCGAAACAAAGCTTTCAAAGGTGCTGGCCAAAAAGTTTAACCCCTCTAATTTCGAGACTCACCTCAAGGATTTCAAGAGGCATCTGGACGAACGCGATTTAAGCGAGGCCGAAAATCAGCTTTTAAGGGCGTCGGAATATTATCCCGACAGCCCTACGGTCGCCTATAACTTCGGGCTTTTGGCGGTCGCTAAAGGGGACGCGTATACGGCGATAGATTTTTTTAAAAAGGCCATAGATAAAAAACCCATGTTCGTGAACGCGTATAACTCCATAGCCGAGGTATATGAGAACCTCGGCGATATGGAATCGGCGATAAAGTATTATGAAATGGCGCGGGAGATAAGCCCCGCAAGCACCGAGCGGCTGATTACCTTGAGCAAAATCTATACCGCAAAGGGCGAAACCAATAAGGCGGAGACGATACTGAAGGACGCTATCTCAGGAACGAGGGAAGATATTTCCGCATCGAGCCACCTGATGGGACAGATGTATCTGGCAAAGAACGAGAACGAAAAGGCGCTCGAAATGCTTCTTAAGGCTTACAAGAAGAACCCTTATGATCCGTCCATTTTGCAGAGCCTCGCTGAGGCATACAGGAAAGTCGCCAAGCATGAAAAAGCGATCGAGACATATAATGAGGCGTTAAAAGTAAGGCCGAACGACGCTAATATAAAATACCAGATAGGCAAGACATATCTGGAGATGGGCGATAAACAGAAGGCTATAGAAGAGATAAAATCGGCATGGGAGATCAATCCGTTTTCAAAAGACATAACGAGCGATCTGAGAGCCCTTGCCGAGACCGCTAAATTCGACATCTGATTTTAATGAAAAGAATTCCGTATCTCCACATCCTTTTGTTTGCCGTTACGTTTTTGACCGTGCTGGCGGCGGGAGCGCTTCAAAAGGGAATAAATATAATTAACGAGCCGGGCAGGATAATAGAGGGATTGCCGTTCGCCGGCACATTGATGACAATCCTACTGTGCCACGAGTTATCGCATTATATCGCGTCGAAAAAACATCACACAAAAGCGCCCCTGCCGTATTTCATTCCCGCGCCGTCCATAATAGGGACGTTCGGAGCTTTTATAAAGATGAAGTCGCCCATTGTGACGAGAAAGGCCCTTATAGACATAGGCGCGTCAGGCCCGATAGCCGGATTTGTAGTATCGGTGACAGCGAGCATTATCGGCCTCAGTATGTCCGAGGTGGTTTCTTTAGCGCAGACCGGCGGCGCTTTGAGCCTTGGAGACTCAATTTTGTTTTCATTTCTTTCGGAGGTTGTAATGGGTGTCGCGCCTGATAATCACGATATCCTCCTTCATCCGGTTGCATTCGCGGGCTGGATAGGCCTGTTTGTTACGTCGCTCAATCTCATTCCCATCGGTCAACTCGACGGGGGCCATATTGCATTTGCAATCTTAGGCGAAAGGCATAAATATATATCGATAGTTCTTGTCGCGATCCTCGGCGTGCTGGGCATCTTTTACTGGGAGGGTTGGGCTTTGTGGGCGGTGTTGATGCTTATCCTCGGAATAAAGCATCCGCCCGTGATTTATTGGGAAATCCCTCTCGACTCAAACAGACGATTCACAGGACTCCTATCGTTAATTATATTTATCATTACCTTCATACCGTCGCCGTTTAAACTTCTGCCGTAATTAGTCCTTGGATTTACCCGTTCGTGAATTGTTTTTTACAAATAGACAACATTGTCGATTTGTGTTATTAATTGAGTGAGGGAATTAAAGACATATGAAGGATAATGACGGCATAAATAAAGGACTTTCAGTGATCTACATATACGTCGCGTCGGCAATAGTCGTCTGGACTATTGTTTTGGGCGCGTCTCTCATATGGGATATGCACAGCACGAAAAAAACGACGGAAGAGCTTGCAAAGAAAGAGGCGAGAGTACACTTCAACAAGGATCAGGCGTTCAGGTTCTGGGGGTCAAAGCACGGAGGCGTCTATGTGCCTGCAACAAAGGATACGCCTCCTAATCCTAATCTGTCTCATGTTCCGGAAAGGGACATAAAGACGCCGTCAGGCAGGCAATTGACATTGATGAACCCTACGGCGTAAAAGGACGCATAACGAGTTTCAAGCCCTTATATCCTCCGAATGCTCCCGACGAATGGGAAAAAAACGCATTGACGGCATTTGAAAAAGGAGTGAAAGAGGTCTTTGAGTTTACGGGTATAGACGGAGAGCCGTATCTTAGGCTGATGCGGCCGATGATTACTCAAAAGCCGTGCCTTAAGTGTCATGCCTTTCAGGGATACAAAGAGGGAGATATAAGGGGCGGGGTCGGCGTGTCGGTTCCTATGAAACCTTATTTAGCCGTCCGGCAAAAGACAACAAATACGCTGATAACAGCCCATTTTTTCCTATGGATTTTTGGACTGGCGGTTATCGGTTTTATATCCGTGAGGGCGAGGAATCGCGCCTTCGAACGGATCGAGGCCGAGGAAGTTATCAGGCGTTCAAAGGAATTCAATGAGACGATTCTCAACAGCATGAAAGACTCGATTATAGTTATAGATGTCGTTGATTACAAAATAGTATCCGCCAATAATGCCTTTTTGAATCTGTATCAATTAGGGGAAAAAGATGTGATCGGAAAGACATGTTACGAAATAACCCATCACATAGAAAAACCGTGCGATTTGCCCGACCATCCCTGTCCGATGGTCGAATCTTTAAAGGACAGCGGGCATACGACATACGAGCATGTGCATTTCAGCATGGACGGATCAAAGAGATATGTAGAGGTAACAACGGCGCCTATAAGAGACGCCGGTGGAAATATAATTCAAGTCGTCCACTCCGAGAGGGACATTACCGAAAGAAAGCGTCTCGAAGAACAGTTGAGGCAGGCGCAAAAGATGGAGGCGATAGGCCTTTTGGCGGGAGGCGTTGCCCACGATTTTAACAACATGCTCACGACCATTATAGGCTACGGGAATTTGTTGAGAACGAACATGAGGGAGGACGACCCGCTTGTTACTTACGCCGAACAGATACTATCTTCGGGCGAAAAGGCGGCCAATCTTACGCAGAGCCTCCTTGCCTTCAGCAGAAAACAGATACTCAGCCCCAAGCCGGTAAACCTCAACGACATTGTAAAAAGGATGCAGAAGTTTTTGTTTAGGCTTATAGGCGAAGATATAGAGCTTAAGGCAATCCTGTCGAAGAATGACCTGACAGTAATGGCCGACAGCGGACAACTCGAGCAGGTAGTAATGAACCTCTGCACGAATGCAAAGGACGCGATGCCCGACGGAGGGGCGATAACTCTGGAGACGTCCGTTATCGATGTCGATGAAGCCTATGCGAAAGCCCGTCTATTTGAAAAGACGGGGATGTATGCAGTTATCTCGGTTTCGGACACCGGTATAGGAATAGATGAAAAGACAAAGGAGAGGATATTCGAGCCATTTTTCACAACAAAGGAGCCGGGCAGGGGAACCGGTCTCGGGCTTTCGATAGTGTATGGAATAATCAAACAGCATAACGGGTATATCAATGTCTACAGCGAATTAGGCAGGGGGACGACATTCAGGATATACCTGCCGTTGATGAAAACAAAGCTTAAAGAGACGGAGAAAAAGATCTTACCGCCTCCAAAAGGCGGAACAGAAACCATACTTGTCGCCGAGGATGACAGGGATGTGAGGGAGCTTATAAAAGAAGTGTTTACCGGGGCGGGTTACGAGGTAAAAGAGGCGGGTGACGGAGAGGATGCCGTAAAAGTATTCGTAGAAAATAAAGATGAGATACAACTCCTTTTGTTCGATGTAATAATGCCGAAGAAAAACGGGAAGGAGGCATACGAAGAGATAAAGAAGATGGCTCCGGAAATAAAGGCATTGTTCATGAGCGGCTATACAGCGGATATCGTCGGCAGAAAGGGAGCGCTTGAACAAGGGGTTAATTTTATTTCAAAACCTGTTATACCTGATGAGCTTTTGAGAAAGGTGAGGGAGCTTCTGGACGGGTAATGCCGGGTGTTCAAGCTATCATCGTGAATAATCTCTTGTTTCACAGTTAAGAATTTTCTTTACAAATATGAAAAAGCCGGGGATTTTCTGTTACTATAAATAATCCCTATGATGAGTTGTGTTCACAAAGAAAAAGCAATAAAAGCCATTCTTATTGCGGCATTGGTAGCTGCGATAGTATTACCTCTATACAATATCTTTTTCATTTATCCCTCTTTTAAGCGGCAGTTGGTTCAAAATATCGAAGACGATGCCGTGCGCGTGGCGGCTCATCTGTCGTCGATGTTTACCCAGACGGCAACTGAATTACGAAAAGAAAACCTCCCGCATGAATTGATACACATGACGGAGGCATTAAAACGAGACTTTAAGCTGATGAAGCTGAAAGTCTTTTCGGAATTGGGCGAGGTGATATACTCCACAGATCCGAAAGACATCGGGAATATAAACAAATACAAATATTTCCATGAGATTGTGGCAAAGGGGAAAGTCCATTCCGTCGTCGTAAAAAAAGGCACCCTTTCATTGGAAGGGCAAAAGGTAACGGCGGATGTGGCCGAAACATATGTCCCGATAATGAGAGACGGCAAATTTATCGGAGCGTTCGAGATTTATTATGACATCACAACAAGAAAACAGAGGTTTGACGCATTAATAAAAGATTATTCCTGCATACTGTTTTTTGTCGGCATTATTTCCATTGCGCTGATAATATTCCTTTTTAAGGCCAATAAGGATGTCATTGCCGAGAAAGAGAGATGGGATATTACGTTTGATTCCATAAGCGACCCCATTGCGATTATAGACAGAAATCACCGGTTAGTCCGCGTCAATAAGGCAATGTCGGATAAGTTGAATATATCGAGGGATAAAGCGGTCGGGCTTAAGTGCTACGAGGCTGTTCATGGGAAGTGCGAACCAATACTCCAATGCCCTCATACAAAGTTGCTGTCCGACGGGCAGGTCCATATAGAGGAAGTCTACGAGGAAAGGCTCGGAGGATGGTATCTTGTGAGCGTATCGCCTATTCATGGTGCAAAAGGACAGGTCATAGGCTCGGTGCATATAGCTTACGATATTTCCGCCCGCAAGAAGGCGGAGGAAGACCTGAAACAGGCTTATGAAAAATTGACCGATAAGAATAAGCAGCTCGAGAGGTTCCAAAATATAACGGTTGACAGGGAATTGCGTATGATTAAATTGAAGGAAGAAATAAACGCTTTTTTGGAAAAATCGGGAGAGCCGAAGAAGTATGATATATCGGATAAGGTTGAGGGGACGGAAGAGGTATGAGGGGAAACGACAGCTTAGAAAACCGGCCTTCGCTGATTTATAGAAATACGGTTTTAGGAATAATTATCTGGACGGTGATAATTTTTTTGTCTCTTACATGGAATATGTACAGCGCTAAAGAGGTAACAAAGGAGATAGTAAAAAACGAGGCGAGGGCGAACTTCAATAAAGACTATGCGTTCAGGCTGTGGGGAACAAAGCATGGGGGCGTCTATGTTCCTGCGACGGAAAATACGCCTCCCAATCCTAATTTGTCTCATATTCCGGAAAGGGACATAAAGACACCGTCAGGCAGGCAATTGACATTGATGAACCCGGCGTACATGATCAGGCAAATGATGAACGAATTTTCGGAGCTTTACGGCGTAAAAGGACGCATAACGAGTTTCAAGCCCTTATATCCTCCGAATGCTCCCGACGAATGGGAAAAAAACGCATTGACGGCATTTGAAAAAGGAGTGAAAGAGGTCTTTGAGTTTACGGACATAGACGGAGAACCGTATCTGAGGCTGATGCGGCCGATGATTACTCAAAAGCCGTGTCTTAAGTGCCATGCCTTTCAGGGGTACAAAGAGGGAGATATAAGGGGCGGGGTCGGCGTGTCCGTTCCGATGAAACTTTATTTAGCCATCCGGCAAAAGACAATAAATACGCTGATAACCGCCCATTTTTTTATATGGACATTCGGACTGGCCGGTATCGGATTTATATCCGTAAGGGCGAGAGCCCTCGTTTCTAAGCGGATCGAGGTAGAAGATATGCTGAGGCGCAGCGAAGACAATCTTAATCGCGCTCAGAAAGTAGCCCATATCGGAAGCTGGTATTTCGATATTCCGAAAAACGAATTGCTGTGGTCTAAGGAGACATCTCTGATATTCGGAGTTACGTTCGATACCCCTCTAACCTATGAAGCCTTTTTACAGATGATTCATCCGGATGACCGTAACTATGTCGATAGGTCTTGGAAGGCCGCCCTGTCCGGGGAGCCTTACGATATAGAACACCGTATAGTCGTAAACGGGGATATAAAGTGGGTGCATGAAAAAGCCGAGCCGGCGTTTAACGAAAAGGGCGAGCCGCTATCCGGCATAGGCACTGTTCAGGATATTACCGAACATAAAATGGCCACAGAGTATCTGAAAGATACCGTACATACCCTTGAAATGACAAAGACCGCCTCGCTTAATATTATGGAAGACCTCCAGCATGAGATTATGGAACACAAAAAGACAGAGGAGGCATTAAGGGAAAAGTCTCTGCAACTCGATGAATTAAACAGGATGCTGGAGCATAAGGTAGATGAGGAGGTAAAGAAGAATATCGAAAAGGGATCCATAATGCTGCATCAGTCCCGGCTTGCCGCAATGGGAGAGATGATAGGGGCGATAGCGCATCAGTGGAGGCAGCCGTTAAACGCAGTAGGTCTTATGATTCAGGATATAAAAGACGCGTATGAGTTCGGAGAGATGAATAAGGATTACCTCGATGACTCGGTAAAGAAATCGATGATCCAAATAAAGTTCATGTCGAAGACGATTGACGACTTCAGGAATTTCTTCAGGCCCGATAAGGAAAGACAGGCATTTGATGTAAAACTTGCCGCAGGGGATGTCCTTTCTATGCTGTCGGCGCAATTAAAGTCAAACAACATCTCTTACCGCCTTACATGTCATGAGCATAACAAGACAGTCGAGGATTTCAGGGAAATAATCCCATGCGACGCCTTTAATATTGAGGGTTATCCGAATGAAATGAAGCAGGTGTTTATGAATATAGCAAACAACGCGAAAGACGCGATACTGCAAAGGCGTGAGGAAGGACTCATGCCGGCAGGTGAAAAGGGGTTAATAGCGTTTGATTTTGAGAAAGAGGGCGACAAGAAAGTCATAAGGATAACGGACAACGGCGGAGGCATACCCCAAGAGATAATTGACAGGGTATTCGACCCTTACTTTACGACCAAGGAACAGAGTAGGGGAACCGGCATAGGCCTTTATATGTCGAAGGTAATTGTTGAGAGCAATATGGGCGGCAGGCTCAGCGTAAGGA
>Ga0209317_1000549_pt1 | contig 43297 bp, 35 predicted proteins | sample RifGroB2_FD_183994 | JGI IMG/M metagenome (GOLD analysis project Ga0209317, IMG submission 183994) | Soil microbial communities from Rifle, Colorado, USA - Groundwater B2 (SPAdes) (version 2) | ecosystem: Environmental > Terrestrial > Soil > Unclassified | place: Rifle, Colorado | collected... | reverse complement strand
CCTGTCTCCTCGAAAGGGGAGGTAACGGCAGGCAGGAGCCGTATACGAGGCCCGTACGTACGGTTCTGTGAGAGGGATGAGGTGAGCCTGATCAGCTCACCTCACCCTACTCGATTCAGCTTAAGGGAGCTACACCTAACCGCTCATGCTCTCCCTACGCAGCCCTTCGATGAAGAACGCCCTCCACCGTTTGCCCTTTTGGCTGACTATTGCAGTACGCTCAAAAGCCGGGGATGCTCATCCTTAATTGCCCTGAAGATGAGGGATATCATGTCGATGATCACTTCAGGCGAGAAGTTGTCGTGAAAAGGGACCACGATCTGGATCGATAGCGCATCGCCCGATTCCACGAACTTCACCATCGTGTATTCGGAGTTGAGGGTGTTTATCATCTCCAGCATCGCCGGCTTTTTCTCGGTGGGAAATCCCAGGTACTTGAAGCAGATCAAGGTTACGTACCGGTCGCTGTCGTTGAATAGGGCCATGAGTGCGACGTGGCCCACGTCCTCAAGGTTCTCGTGGATGACGAACAGCGTGTTGTCTTCGTGGGTGTTCTTTTCGAGGACTATCTCCTGCTTCTTCAGGAATTCCTCGAATGCCGGTGCGTTCTGCGCCATTTTTTCCTCCCGGGGGCTTTGCCAAGATTGTTACCACCGTCAGAAGCGGAGGGGGCAGCCACTGACATGGGACAGCCAGACTACGACAGCGGATTGTCCTGTGTCAATGTCCATCTGGACTATGTCCGGTCCTGGCAACCGTCCGGATGGGGATGCCATGCAAATGAACAAAAACTCCTCCTGTCGGGTTTCTTTACAGCAAACGAATGCATCGGTCGGGGATTCTTACACCTAAAGATCTTCTGCGCGCCACCTTCCCGCGCTTTTAGTCGCCATTTCAGGCTCTTATCAAGGTGGCACTAACGTTGCTAGGTTGTCCGCGGTGCGATGCTGATTTCTAATTAAACAAACAGGAGGGTGGTGCTTATGAAATGGAAACTTTCTCTTATTCTGGTGCTGATGTCGTCTGCAGTGTCTGCGGTTGCCTTCGCTTCCCCCTTCACACAAGCTTCCTATTCAGCAGTCATGACATTTACCGATCACAACCCTTCTACAACCATGACAATCGCCTGGGACGGCACCAATTACTACACTGCATCTGGCGGAGGCCCCGGCAGCCCCTACGGGAAATATGACGCCAATGGCGGCTTCATCAGTGCCGCGTCGCCCACTCCCGGAATCGATTTCCGCTCCGTATTCACCGACTCGGCCAACAGCCTGCTTGCAAGGGGCTACAACAGCTCCTCGATTTACCAGCAGACAAGCTTTGGCAATTTCATGGTCATTGTGAGTTTGGCCGGCGGTCTGCTGGATTCTCAGTCCGCCGTTGTTCTAAACGGCGCAAAGACGGAATACCTGGCGCAATCCGGCGGAGCCGTGAGTCGATGGGATCTTGCCGGAAACTACCTGGGAGCGGTCACTTTGAGCGGTTTTGGAGGGGGTGAGGCATTCTATCCGCAAGGACGTGGTCTGGCTACTGCCGGCAACAATCTGCTCACCTACTACGACGGCATTTTGACGGCATGGAGCATGGCAGGCGTGGAACTCGGCAGCACTGCCTTGACCGGCGCCGGGACCGGATTCGATTCCGGCTTTAGCTACAGTTACGCCAACGACCTGTTCTGGGTAGTAGATGAGGCAGGCGGCACGTGGCGCGGTTATGACATCGGCCTGGGGCAGTCAGCCCCGATCCCGGAACCGTCCACCTTCCTGCTCCTTGGCGCAGGACTTGCCGGTGTAGGTCTCCTCAGGAGAAGATCGAAGAACCAGTGCGCAGGGTGACAGGGCGTTTTGTCCCTTCTGTCGACGAGCCGAAACAACGAAGGAGCCATGGGTTATGGAATTTTCCGTAACCCATGTTTTTTGAGCCGCCAGGGCGTTGCATCAGAAATCGCCCTGCTGCCCCTCCAACCGCCATGAAATGCCGGATGGAGTCGCCCCTTCATTTGTTACCAGTGATTGTTTCTGATCTTCTCGCGCTGCAGCCTGTTTGCCGCTACCGGTCTTTTCTGCTCCGCGGGGTGGCCGATCCCGATGATGCACTCGACCCTGATCTGTTCGGGCATGCCCAACAACTCCTTCAGGTAGGCTTCCGCGCTCGTCTTTCCGTCGTGCGTGCGGTTTCTTATCTGCGCCCAGCAACTTCCAAGCCCCAACGTCAGGGCGGTGAACTGGATCAGGATGGCGGCGATGGAACAGTCTTCCACCCATACGTCGGTCTTGTTGCTGTCGGCGCATACCACGACCGCTAGGGGGGCGCCCCTCAGGAATTCGGAGCCGTGCTGCTTGGCTTCAGCCAGTTTCCCGAGGAGCGTGGATCGTCCACCAGTACGAACTCCCACGGGTTGATTCCTCTCGATGAGGGCGCCCGCAGCGCCGTTTCGACGAGCGCCTCCCTGGTTTCATCGCTGACCTTCTCCGGGGTGAATTTGCGGATGCTGCGCCGCTTGCGCAGTAAATCGATCATGCTTTCCTCCCTGCTTCGCTGCTGACGGGTGATAATCGGTCTGCGAATCTACTCCAAAACCTCAAACGAGTCAAACTCAGCACAAACGCCTGCTCCTGTATCTGAGTGCGATGCCGAAAAGCCCCCTTGAATTTTGAGCTGGCTGAAGGAGAATTGAGCAAGACGGTAATGTCACAGGAGGACAATCATGTTCAGGAAAATGCTCGTCTGCACCGATCTGACCCCTTCTTCGAACGCGCTGATCCAATGTGTCGAGGCTCTGAAAGATATCGGTACCAAAGAGGTCGTTCTCACCCACGTCATCACTGTGGCCGGCACTCCGGGGGTGGAGGAGCTGCTGCCTGTCGATACCGAACCGGCATTGGAGAGGCAAAAGGATCTGCTTGAGAAGATGGGGTTGAAAGTGGTTGTAGAGACGCCGCTTGGGTGGGCTGCCACGGTTCTTGAGGAGACTGCGGAAAGGCATGACGTGGGCGCCATCCTCATCGGCTCGCACGGCAAGGGGATCATCCAGGCCGTTACCTTGGGCAGCGTCTCCACGCAGCTCCTGCACAGGATCAAGCGCCCCATGCTCCTTGCCCGCCTGGATTTCGCCGCGCAGGAAAAAGCCCCCTCTCTTTGCAGCAAAATCTTCACCAGGGTGCTTTTCCCGACCGACTTTTCCGATACCGCCGAGAGGGCGATGGATTACCTCGGGAAGATAGCGTTGGAAACGGGATGCGGCGTGACCTTGCTGCACGTGATAGAGGCGAGCGGCGACGATCCCGAGGCCGGCAGGCAGCGCGAAGATGAGTGCTGGTATCTGCTGGAGGCGAAAAAACGCCGGCTTGAGAGACTCGGGGCCTCCGAGGTGAGCGTGGACCTCGTGCACGGCAAACCGCACCAGGAGATCATCACCAGGACGAAAAAGGGGGCGTTCTCGAGTGTCGTCATGGGGGGGCAAGGGAAGGGGATCCTCGCGGAGCTCTTTCTCGGCAGCACGGCCAACGAGGTTGCCCGTTATGCCGAACTGCCGGTGCTGTTCGTGCCAGCCGAGTCCACAAGGTGACGGGCACTTACATAGCATGAAGACACGCCGTCACTGAGGCGTCCTGTTGCCTTATCACTGTCACGTCTTTGCCGAGCTGAGAGTGCCGGATCGCTGCCCCGGCGCCGGTCGACACTCTCTAGCGCCGTAACTGCCGTTCTTCCCTTAGCCAAAACCTCCCTCCTGCCTGCTTGCTTCACTGTCCTCCAAAGTAACATCCTTTATCCCTTCACCTCCACACCTCTCTCCGTTGCTGACTGACAGACTTTTTCGCCGTCGGTTAGCCGTATCTAAGCAAATCGTTATTGACAGGGAGCGGCCGTCGGATTTATAAGGAATGAAGATTCATTCCGCAAGAGGGGACAAGGATGGAAAAGCAAGACAAGCGCGACCTGATTATCCAGGCCGCCCTGGAACTGGTTGCCGAGCAGGGTTTCCACGGCGCGCCCATGGCGATGATCGCGGACAAGGCAGGTGTCGGGGCCGGCACCATCTACCGCTATTTCGAGAACAAGGACGACCTGATCCGCGGCATCTACGGCATAGTGGAGCACCGGGTGGTCATGGCCATCACGGAAGGCTACCCGGAAAAGGGGCCGGTGCGGGAGCGCTTCATGCACATCGGCACCGTCCTCGTGAAGTACCTGATCGACTCTCCGCTGGACCTGCGCTTCGTCGAGCAGTTCCACAATTCTCCCTACGGCGTCGACCACCGGCGCGAGAAGATCTTCGGGAAGAGGGACAAGGACCTGATCTGCGAGCTGTTCGAGGAGGCCATCCAGCAGCAGATCTTCAAGGACCTGGAGCTTAGCATCCTGTTTGCGCTGTTCTTCGGGCCGCTGGTAGACGTATGCCGCGACCACATACTGGGGTTCGTAAACCTGAACGACCGCGTCATCGAGCAGACGGTCAGCGCATGCTGGGATGCGGTGCGGCGCTGAGACGTCGGCGAATGAACATTCATTTCAGTGGAGCTAGAGCGATATGCTGATGAAGATCTTTCTATTACTGGTTGCCCTCATCTGGGGCGCGATAATCATCGTCGCCTCAGTCAGACGCAGATAATGCGGTAGCCGCTCAGGCTGCCGCTTCGATTTTTTCACCGAGCAGCATCCAAAACCAACGAGGTGTTTTCATGCAGATCAAGTACAGGGCACAGTATTTTTCCGTCATGGTTCTTTTGACCGGCTCTCTGGCCTTGGCCGGTTGCGGCAAGAAGGAGCAGCCCAAGCAGGCTCCGATGGGCCCCCCCGAGGTGGGAGTGATGGAGGTCAAATCCCGGAGCGTGGCGTTGACCACGGAACTCCCCGGGCGTACTTCGCCCTACCTCATTGCCGAAGTGCGCCCCCAGGTAAGCGGCATCATCCAGAAGCGGACCTTCACCGAAGGAAGCGATGTGAAGGCGGGGCAGGTGCTTTACCAGATAGATCCCGCTACCTACCAGGCCGCCTATGCCAGCGCCAAGGCGAACGAGGCGCGGGCCGAGGCCAACCTGGTTCCGGCCAGGTTGAGGGAAGGGCGCTTCCGCGACCTGGTGAAGATCAACGCGGTCAGCAAGCAGGACTACGATAACGCCTACGCCGAGTTGAAGCAGGCTGAGGCGGAGTTGGCCGCCAGCAAGGCAGCGGTCGAAAGCGCCAGGATCAACCTCGCCTACACCCGGGTGACAGCTCCCATATCCGGCCGCATCGGCCGCTCAGCGGTGACCGAAGGTGCCCTGGTGACCGCCAACCAGCCGGCCGCGCTGTCGACCATCCAGCGGTTGGACTCCGTCTACGTGGACGTGACCCAGTCCAGCTCGGACATGCTGAAGCTGAACCAGAGCCTTGCCAGCGGTCTTTTGAAAAGGGACAGCGCCGGACAGGCGCGGGTGAAGCTGCTGCTCGAGGACGGCACCGAATATCCGCAGATCGGAAACCTCAAGTTCTCCGACGTCACCGTGGACCAGAGCACCGGCTCCATCACGCTGCGTGCCGTGTTCCCCAACCCGAAGCAGGTCCTTTTGCCCGGGATGTTCGTCCGCGCCGTCCTGCAGGAGGGGATCAACGAGCAGGCGATCCTGGTGCCGCAGCGGGGCGTGACCCGCGATCCCGCCGGCAACGCCACCGTCATGCTGGTGGGGGCAGGGGAGAAGGCCGAGCCGCGGGTGATCAAGGTGGCGAGGACGGTAGGCGACAGCTGGCTGGTGAGCGAAGGGTTGCAGCAGGGCGACCGCGTCATCCTGGAAGGGCTCCAGAAGGCAAGGCCTGGAACGCCGGTCAAGGCCGTCCCCTTTGGCTCCCTGCCGCAAAACGGACCGGGCGGGCCGGGCGCCCCGCAGGGAGCAGCGCCGGCCCCGCAGGCCGCGCCCAAAGCGCAGCAAGCCGGCGCACCCGGTCCCCAGCAGGCGGTCCCGGCTCCCCAGAAGAAGTAGACGGGGCCACCAAGCGCCGCCTCGGCGAGGCATCGACGTAGAACGTAGAACGTAGAACGTAGAACGTAGAACGTAGAACGTAGAACGTAGAACGTAGAACGTAGAACGTAGAACGTAGAACCGTTTTTCAATCGGTCCGTCGCAGCGCAAGCGCCATCATTGACGTCGCACATCGAACCTTGAACGTAGAACGTTGAACGGTTTTTAAGGAGCTTTTCCATGTCCAGGTTTTTCATAAACAGGCCCATCTTCGCCTGGGTCATCGCCATAGCCATCATGCTGGGGGGGCTCCTCGCGCTGAAGGGGCTCCCGGTCTCCCAGTACCCCCCCATCGCGCCTCCGCAGATATCGATCAACGCGGTGTACCCCGGCGCCTCCGCGCAGACGGTGCAGGACACGGTCACCCAGATCATCGAGCAGAAGATGAACGGGATCGACAACCTGCTCTACATGTCCTCCACCAGCGACTCCGCCGGTGCCGTGACCATCAACATAACCTTCAAGGCGGGGACCGACCCCAACGTGGCGCAGGTGCAGGTGCAGAACAAGCTTCAGCTCGCCACGCCGCTTCTTCCGCAGGTGGTGCAGCGGCAGGGGGTCCAGGTGGTGAAATCCACCCGCAACTTCCTGATGATCGTGGGGCTCGCCTCCGAGGACGCTTCGCTCGACCGGCACCAGTTGACCGACTACATGGTCTCCAACATCCAGGACGTGATAAGCCGCGTCCAGGGCGTGGGCGAGGTGACCGTGTTCGGTTCGCAAAACGCCATGCGCATCTGGCTGAACCCCGAGAAGCTCAACAACTTCAAGCTCACCCCCAACGACGTCATCGCGGCGCTCCAGGCCCAAAACGCCCAGGTCTCCGCCGGACAGTTCGGCGGCATGCCGGCGGCCCAGGGGCAGCAACTGAACGCGACCATCACTGCGCGCACCCTTTTGCAAAGCCGCGAGGAGTTCGACGAGATCGTTTTGCGCACCAACCCGGACGGCTCGACGGTAAAGCTGCGCGATGTGGCAAAGAGCGACATCGGCACGGAGAACTACGACATCATCGCCCGTTACAAAGGGAAGCCGGTGGCGGCAATGGCGCTCAGGCTCGCCGCCGGAGCGAACGCCCTCGACACGGCGGACCGGGTGAAGGCCAAGATGGCTGAACTCGAGAAGTACGTGCCGCCCGGCGTGAAGGTGGTTTATCCCTACGACACCACCCCCTTCGTCAAGATCTCCATCAAGGAGGTGCTGAAAACGCTGATGGAGGCGGTATTCCTGGTCTTCATCATCATGTTCCTGTTCCTGCAGAACATCCGCGCCACCCTGATTCCGACCATCGCCGTCCCGGTCGTCCTCCTTGGCACCCTGGGGGTTCTTTTCGCTGCCGGGTTCTCCATCAACACCCTCACCATGTTCGCCCTGGTCATCGTCATCGGCCTCCTGGTCGACGACGCCATCGTCGTGGTCGAGAACGTGGAGAGGATCATGAGCGAGGAGGGGCTCTCCCCGAGGGAGGCCACCATCAAGTCGATGGGGCAGATCACCAGCGCCCTGATCGGCATCGCCACGGTGCTTTCCGCGGTGTTCGTCCCGATGGCCTTCTTCGGCGGCTCCACCGGGGTCATCTACCGGCAGTTCTCCATCACCATCGTCTCGGCCATGATACTGTCGGTGCTGGTGGCCCTGATCCTGACCCCAGCCCTCTGCGCGACCCTGCTCAAGCCGGTGAAGAAGGGGCACCTGCCCGGAGAGGGGGGGTGGTTCAGCGGGTTCTTCCGCTGGTTCAACAAGATGTTCGACGCGGCGCGGCACAAGTACGAGTCCATCGTGGGGAACTCCTTCGGGAAGCCGGTCCGCTACCTGGTGCTCTACGGCGCCATCGTCGCCGCCATGGCCATATTCTTCCTGAGGCTCCCGACCGCCTTTCTCCCGGACGAGGACCAGGGGTTCATCGTTTGCCAGATCCAGCTTCCCGCCGGTGCCACCCAGGAGCGGACCTTGAAGGTGATCGAGCAGGTCGAGCGCCACTTCCTCGAGAATGAAAAGAAGACGGTAGAATCCCTGATCACGGTGGCGGGCTTCAGCTTCGCCGGGCGCGGACAGAACATGGCGCTCGCCTTCGTGAAGCTGAAGCACTGGGACGAGCGCAAGTCCCCCGACCTGAAGGCGCCGGCGGTGGCCGGACGCGCCATGGGGGCCTTCTCGAAGTTTCGCGACGGCATGGCCTTCGCCTTCTCGCCCCCTGCGGTGGTCGAGCTCGGGCAGGCCAACGGCTTCGACTTCCAGCTCCAGGACCGCGGCGGGCTCGGGCATGACCAGCTGATGCAGGCGAGAAACCAGCTGCTCGGCATGGCGATGCAGAACCCCAAGCTGATGGCGGTGCGCCCCAACGGCCAGGACGACACCCCGCAGTTCAAGCTGGAGATAGACGACGTGCGCGCCGGAGCCCTCGGGGTCTCCCTGGCCGACGTGAACCAGGTCCTCTCCACCGCGTGGGGGAGCTCCTATGTGAACGACTTCCTGCAAAACGGCAGGGTCAAAAAGGTGTACCTCCAGTCCGCGCCCGAGTACCGGATGCTCCCGGAGGACATCAACAGGTGGTACGTCCGCAACGACAAGGGGGAGATGGTTCCCTTCTCGTCCTTCGCCACAGCGCGCTGGGAGTACGCCTCCCCGCGCCTGGAGCGCTACAACGGGATACCGTCCGCCGAGATCATGGGGTCCGCGGCCCCCGGGATCAGTACCGGCGAGGCGATGGACGAGATGGAGCGGATGGCCGCCCAGCTCCCCGCCGGCATCGGCTTCGAGTGGACGGGGCTCTCCTACGAGGAGAAGGCCGCCGGCAAACAGGCCCCCGCGCTCTACGCCATCTCGCTTCTGGTCGTATTCCTCGCCGTGGCCGCGCTCTACGAGAGCTGGAGCATACCGTTCGTCAACCTGTTGATGCTCCCGCTGGGGCTTGTCGGCGCGGTCACCGCCGTGACCATGCGGGTGCTCCCCAACGACATCTATCTGCAGATAGGCCTTCTGACCACCATCGGCCTTTCCACGAAGAACGCGATCCTGATCATCCAGTTCATCAAGCAGCAGATGCACGAGGGGCATGAACTGGTCGAGGCGACGCTAAATGCGGTGAAGATACGACTCAGGCCGGTCATCATGACCTCGCTGGCGTTCTTCTTCGGCACGCTGCCGCTCGCTCTCACCAAGGGGGCAGGCGCCGGCGCGCAGAACGCCATCGGCACGGCGGTTACCGGCGGCCTCCTCTCGGCCACCTTCATCGACCTGATCTTCATCCCGTTTTTCTTCGTCATGGTGACGAGGCTTTTCGCCAAGAAGGAACCCGCGGCTACACCCGCCGTTGCAGCCGTCGCCCCGGAGGTACAGTAGAGATGAAACCAGCACTGAAAAAGTCCCTCACCTGCGGCGCCCTGCTCTTTCTCGCAGGGTGCGCCTCGATGGCGCCCAAATACGAAAAGCCGGCCGCGCCGGTTCCCACCGCCTGGCCTGAAGGGGCCGCATACAAGAAGGACGGCCAGGCCAAGAAGGAGCAGAAGCCGCTTGCCGAAATCCCCTGGCAGGAGTTCTTCGTCGATCCCAAGCTGCAGAGGCTGATCTCCCTCTCGCTGGACAACAACCGCGATCTGCGCGTCGCCGTGCTCAACATGGAGCGCTTCCGCGCCCTGTACCAGATCAGGCGCGCCGACCTCCTGCCGCAGGTCAGCGGGGACGGCGGCGCGAACTTCCAGCGCATACCGGACGACCTCGGCAGCAACGGCAACGGCGGCACCGTCCACCAATACGACGTCGGTGTCGGCATCAGCTCCTACGAGGTGGACCTGTTCGGCAGGGTGAGGAGCCTCAAGGACCAGGCCCTGGAACAGTACCTCTCCACCGGGGAGGCAAGGCGCAGCGTACAGATCACCCTGGTTTCGCAGGTGGCAACCGCCTACCTGGCACTCGCCTCCGACCTGGAGCGCCTGCAACTGGCCAAGGAAACCCTGGCGAACCAGCAGGAGTCCTACAGGCTAAGCAGGAGCCGTTTCGAAGCAGGGGTGGTCTCTGCCCTGGACCTGCAGCAGGCACAGACCAGCGTGGATGCGGCGAGGGTGGATATCGCCCGGTTCACGACGCTGGCTGCTCAGGACCTGAACGCCCTGAACCTGGTGCTGGGCTCGAACGCCGCCCCGGAGCTGCTCCCCAAGTCGCTTTCCGAGAACCTCTCCGCCCTGAAGGACGTGGCGCCGGGGCTTCCTTCGGACGTGCTCCTCTCGCGCCCCGACATCCTGCAGGCGGAGTACAGCCTAAGGGGAGCCAATGCCAACATCGGTGCGGCCCGGGCCGCCTTCTTCCCGCGCATCACCCTGACCTCCGGCGTGGGGTTTGGCAGCGACCAGCTCACCGGCTTGTTCAACGCCGGCAACCTGGCCTGGAGCTTCGTCCCGAGGATCACCGTTCCGATCTTCGAGGGGGGGCGCAACAAGGCCAACCTGCAGGTGGCCGAAGTGGACCGCGACATCGCCGTGGCCCAGTACGAAAGGGCGATCCAGATCGCCTTTCGCGAGGTGGCCGACGCCTTGGCACAGCGCGGCACCATCGACGAGCAGGTGGCGGCACAGCAATCCCTTACCGACGCCACTGCCGAGAGCTACCGTCTCTCCCAGGCGCGCTACCAGTCCGGGATCGACAGCTATCTGAACGTCCTCGACTCCCAGCGCTCCCTGTACGCCGCTCAGCAGAACCTGATCACCACGCGGCTGGTAAGGCTGAACAACATGGTCACCCTCTACAAGGTGCTGGGTGGCGGCAGCAAGTAGCCGGTCCCGCACCTGTGACAGCAGGACATTTTATGCAGGAAACTGCCGGGGGTTTTCGCACCGTGAAAGTGTCGAACCCCCGGCGTCATTTCAGGATCCTGTCTTGGCAGGAGATCCGGTTCGGCGCTTCGGATGCGAGCCGGTGGAGAAGGAGGGGAGATTGAGCAGGTCCAAAATCGCGCTGTACTTCCTAGTCGCACTGGTCAGCTCTGCGGTCGCCTACTGCTACCTGGTGGACGAACCGCACCCGGAGTGGCCGGTAAACCTGATTCACCTTATTTCCAGACACTGATGGAAAGGGAAACGCGACGAAAAAAAGATGCTATAACTCTTAAGGTGAAATTTGATTCCCGGCGTTGTCCATTAAGCTCTTTGCGCACCTCCAGTCCCGCAAGGGAGGGGGGGCACTGAAAGCACCCGGCCTTGTAACAACCGGCGCAATGATGTGAACAAATGCCGCAGCGATGGAGGAGTTGCCTATGACCCGACACCCGTGGTTCCCGCGTTTCCTGGCGTTCATGGCAGCTGTGGCCTTGCTGTCGGCGCCCTTGACCCTCCCCGCCTTCCAACTCCCTTTCCTCACCATCTCCTCGGGTACCACCACCGGCTCCTACTATGCAGCCGCCAGCGCCATCGCCAAGGTGTTCAACCGCAACAGCGCCGCCCTGGGCGTGCGGGTTGCCACGGTCTCATCTGCGGGGTCCGTTGCCAACATCGACGAGGTCGCCGAGGGTAAGGCGGCCTTCGGCATAGCCGAGACGGAACTGCTCAGAAGGGCGGGGCAGGGTGTCCGCCCGTGGGAAGGGAAACAGAGGACGGGGTTGCGTGCGGTGCTGGGGCTGTACGTGGAAAGCGTTACCATCGTCGCCGCGGTCGACAAAGGCATAACGCGCGTGAGCGACCTGAGGGGGAAGCGGCTCAGCATAGGGGCTCCCGGTTCCATAGACAACACCTACGCAGCGGCGTTCTTGCAGATGTCGGGCCTCAACCCGGGAGAGGTGATCACCTCTCAACATTCCACAGCCATCGCCCCGGAGCTGCTGCAAGCAGGCGAGATCGACGCCTACATCTGCATCGTGGGGCATCCCAACCTCACCGTTTTGGAATCGACCCGAGGAAAGCGCAAGGTGCTCCTGGTTCCCCTGGACGACGCGCTCATCAACCAGGTGGTGAGCCAGAACCAGCTGCTCACGGCAGTTGCCATACCGACCAGGTACTACCCCGAGCTTGCCTTCAAGGGGACCGTTCCCACCATCGGCATCCGCACCGTCCTTTTCACCAGCAAGGAGCAACCCGAGGAAAACGTCTACCGCCTGGTACGGGAGGTGGTGACCAACTTCGACCTGTTCCGCCGTCAGCACCCGATCCTGCAGAACCTCAACCCCCGCGACGCGGCCCGTGTGAACGTCATTGCGCTTCATCCCGGAGCAGCACGCTACTTCAAAGAGGCCGGCCTCATCCCCTGAGGTTCGTCCTGGGAGGCAGATCATGATGCGTTTCCCGGCAGCGGCGCTACTTTTGTTGTCGCTTTGCCTGGCACGGCAGGCGGCGGCCGAGCCCCAGAGCTACTTCTACCCCTTCGTGAACCCGTACGAGGCAACGGTGATGGAACTCCCCAAGGAGTTCGAGGTGAGGCTCCCCGACGAGATCCCGGTCCGGGAGTTCGTCGTGCGCCCCTTCCCGAAACGCGACATCCCGGAGGTGTTCTGGTATGAGAAGGGGCTTGTCTGCTCCCTGGCCTACCAGAAGCAGAAGGCGCCGCTGGTCTTCATGATCGCCGGCTCCGGCTCCAGGTACGACATACCGCGCATGCAGAAGCTGCAGAAGGCGCTCCACCAGGCGGGATTCCACGTCGTCTCCCTCACCTCGCCGACCCACATGGATTTCGTCGTCAACGCCTCCTCGGGGCTTCCGGGGATAGCGGCGCAAGACGCCGTGGACCTCTACCGCGTGATGGAGCTCGCCTACCGGGAAGTGCGCGACAGGATAGAGGTTTCCCACTTCGTCCTTTCCGGCTACAGCCTGGGCGCCTTCAACGCGGCCTTCGTCGCCAAGCTGGACGAGGAGCAAAAGCTCTTCGATTTCAGGAGGGTGATGCTGATCAACCCTCCGGTCAGCCTCTACGACTCCGTCTCCGCGCTGGACCAGCTGCTGGTCAACAACGTCCCCGGCGGCATGAAGAACTTCGACGCCTGGTTCCACGGCGTGTTTACCGAGACCATGCATATCACCGAGGCGCTGGAACCGGGGGGGCTCAGCGGCGAGTCCATGTACAGGACCTACAAGCGGATGCAGCCAAGCGAGGAGAACCTCGCCGCGCTGATCGGCCTTACCTCCCGCATGAACGCAGCCGACATGATCTTCACCGCCGACGTCATGAACGGCGGCGGTTACATCGTCCCGAAGAACGCCCGGCTCACCTCCACGACATCGCTTACCCGCTACGCTATGGTCTCCTACCAGACCCGGTTCACGGATTACTTCGACCAGTGGCTTTTCCCCGCCTACCAGAAGAAGTTCCCTGAGCTGACCCGGCACATCCTGCTGGAGCGCCTGAGCCTGCGCTACCTGGAGCCATACCTGAAGAACTCCCCGAAGATCGGGCTGATTCACAACGAGGACGACATCATCATGGCACCGGGAGATATCGACTACCTCCAGGGGGTTTTCAGCGGGCGGGCGCTGATCTTTCCCATCGGCGGCCACCTGGGGAACATGTTTCACCCGGACCTGGTCTCGTTCATGACCGGTTTCCTTTCCGGGAACAAGGAGGGGCTATGAGAGCCTCTGTTTGGTTGACCCTTCGCTTGGCGCTGCTGGCGTTCCTCATTTTTCCCGCCGCCGGCTGCAGTACGCTGCCGCAGACCGACGCGGGGGGCGCGCCTCCTTTGCGGAGCTTCGAACAGCTGCCGGAGGAGGACAAGATCCACATGCTCGACGTAAAGGACTCGGTAGAAGGTTTCAACCGGGGGACCTACCGCTTCAACTATTACTTCGACGAATACCTGTTCCGCCCCGTTGTCAAAGGGTACGAGTTCATCATGCCGAACTACCTGGAGGATCGGGTCTCCAACGCCGTCGACAACATCGGCGAGGTCACCAACCTCGCCAACAACCTGCTCCAGTTCAGGTTCAAGGCCGCAGGCATCACCCTGAGCCGCTTCGCCATCAACACGACGGTCGGGGTCGCCGGACTCTGGGACCCCGCGGAGAGCTGGGGGCTTGAGCGCCAGGGCGAGGATTTCGGCCAGACCCTCGGCAGCCACGGGGTGGGCAACGGCTCCTATCTGGTTCTGCCGGTCCTTGGTCCTTCCAACCTCAGGGACACCGCCGGCTTTGTGACCGACACGGCTGCCTTCACCCTAGCCGGCCCTCCCGCCTGGGTGAACAACCCTGCCGTGACCGTGGGTTACAACGCGACTGCCGCGGTCGACAAGCGGCACCGCATCCCCTTCCGCTATCGCCAGACCGGATCGCCTTTCGAATACGAGCTGCTAAGGACGCTGTACACCTTGAAGCGGGAATACGACACCAAGCATTGAACGCGCGGAAGCATTGCAAAGAGCGACGCTCCGGTAGCCGTAAAGGTGCCGGATCTGAGGCCATCCAGGGGAAGGAGGTGAAAAAGGCGAGGCGGTTGTTCTTTTCCGGCAGGGCAGCTAACTTAAACGAGGAGGAACTATGAGAAAACTGGTACCGTTTATAGCTTTGTTGGCATTTTCCATGATCCTGACGTCCCCATTCCATGCCGACGCAGCAGGCAAAAAGGGAAAAAGCGAAGTCGTAATGAAGATGGGGAACAAGGTGCATCTGTTTCACAGCAGCAAGGTGGAGGTGCAAAAAGAGATCGCCATCGGCGAGGTGCTGACCGTTTACCGGCAGCTGGGAGGCAAGGCGCCTCAGCCCAAGGAGGTCGGGGAGGTAAAGGTTCTCTCCTTCATAGGCCCGCACTACTTCGAGGCCGAGGTTACCAAAGGCAAGATAAAGGCGGGCGACGTCGCCACCAAGAACGATACCTCCCTGCTCGTGCAGCCTGCAAAATAGGAGCATGGGCACCGGGACAACGACGTCCCGGCTTTTCTTCCCATCCCATTTCCCCGGCAGTTTTCCGATCCCGTCAGAAAGCACTCGATGACGCCCGCACGACACGACCGAACGCGAGCAGGGCTGTAGCAACCTCCCCACGGCAAGGGGCGGAGCGAAACAGCTCCGCCGCCCGCGTGCCTCGTACCCGATCAGCTAGCCGCGGCAGCAGGAGCCGCAACTCCCCACGGAGGAGTGGAGCCTGCTCTTCAACGCCTTGATCTCGGCCTCCAGGTCGGCCTCCTTTTGGGTGTCGATGCCTTCGCGCAGGTACAGTTCGCGCAGTTCGATCTCCTTGGCTTTCAGCAGGGCGAAGCCCTCAGCCGGCTCCCTGGAGAGTTGCCCCTGTTGTTTTTCGCAGCACGGTTTCACCACCGACTCTGCGGCTTTGTCGCAGCATGAGCCGGCAGCGGTGGCGGAAATAGCCCCGACAGAAAGAATGCCCATTGCCAATGCAAGCCCGACGATCGTTTGTTTTTTCATCTTTTTCTCCTAAAGGTTGGTTGCAAGCGGTTACCTTGCTTTTGCCACAGTAGAGCAGTTAACGTGCCGGAATGCTGCGCTCGCTGTAAGTCACCGGATTGAGGAAGGTATCGGGCTGACGGGCGGTCCGGCGAAATGGCCGGCAGTGGAATAACCTGCAGCCGCGGCATGCGAGTGTAGCTTATTCCCTTTTTTTTCGCAGGCCAGTGCCCGGCCCGGACAGGTGGCGCGGGAAGGGGGCGGTAAATGCCTTGCAAAATCAGGCGGCAAATGGTATTGGAATTGCGCGCTTAGCTGCCGGCAGCGAGGTTTGAAACGGAGGGAATCTGATGAAAGTCCGCGACAGCGGAATGCCTGAGGAAGAGATGTGGTCGGAGTTCTTCGACCCTGCCAAGGTGCTGGCAGCTTTCGGACTCAACTACGGGGTACGGAATCTCGTCGAATTCGGATGCGGCTATGGGACCTTTACCCTTGCTGCAGCCGAAATCACATCGGGAACCGTCCACGCGCTCGACATCGAGCCGGAGATGGTGGGCGTCGTCAAAGAGAAGTGCCGTAAAGCCGGCATCGTCAATGTCCGGGCAACGGAGCGGGATTTCGTCGGCGAGGGAACCGGACTTGCAGGCGACTCCATGGACGCTGCGCTGCTCTTCAACATCCTGCACCACGAGGAGCCGGTGGCCCTGATGAAGGAAGCGCGCCGGGTGCTGAAACCAAACGGCATGCTGGCCGTCGTCCACTGGAACCCGGATCCCGCCACGCCGCGCGGCCCCGCGATGGAGATCCGCCCCCGGCCGGAGCAGTGCATCGCATGGGGGAAGGAGGCGGGTTGCCGCTTCAACGAGCAGCACCGCTTCGATCTGCCGCCGTATCACTACGGTTTGCTCTTCAGGAAACCGATTGGCTGATGAACCGCGCGCTGCCCGTGAGGCAGGGCCGGATGCAAACGAGAAAGAAAGCTAACACCTGCTGGTTCATTCCAGCCCTCCTTCCGGATCGTTTCCACAAGCGCCGGCCGGTTACGCCGGCCGGCTTTGCAGTTTCTACCTCTCGCCCTCCTCGGCTTTTGCCTTCCCGAACACCGCGTACAGGACGGGCAGTACCAGCAGCGTGAGCAGGGTCGACGATACCACCCCTCCGATCACCACGGTGGCGAGCGGCCTCTGCACCTCCGCGCCGATTCCCGTGTTGAGCGCCATGGGGATGAAGCCGAAGCTCGCCACCAGCGCGGTCATCAGCACCGGGCGCAGCCTCTGCTCGGCGGCCTTCTGGATGGCCTCCATGAGCGGGACCCCCCTGGCAAGGAGGTCCTTCACCGCCGAGACGAGCACCATGTCGCCCAGCACCGAGACCCCCGAGAGGGCGACGAAACCGACCCCCGCCGAGATGCTGAACGGGATGTCACGCAGCCAGAGCGCCAGGATCCCGCCGACGGCGGCGAAGGGGACGCCGGTGAAGACGCGGGCGGCATCGAGCACCCGCCCGTAGGTGAAGTAGAGCAGGGTGAAGATGAGGCCGAGAGCCACCGGGACCACGATCATGAGCCGCTTCTGGGCGCGCTCCAGGTTCTCGAACTGCCCCCCGTAGCGGACGTAGTAACCTGCCGGCAGCTTCACCTCGCGCTCTATGGCCTGCTGCACCTCGGCAACGAAGCTTCCCACGTCGCGGCCGCGCACGTTGCTCTGCACCACGACGCGCCGCTTCCCCCATTCGCGACTGATGGTGGAGGGGCCTTCCGACGATTTTATCCTGGTCAGCTGCGACAGCGGGATGCGTTCGCCCCCCTGCGCGGTGACCAGGATGCGGCCCAGCTCCTCCGGGTCCACCCGGTACCGGTCGGCGATGCGCACCGCGATGGGGAAACGCATGTCCCCTTCCTGCATGGTACCGACGTCCCGGCCGCCCAGGGCCTCGATCACCTCCAGCACCTCGCGGGCGGGTATGCCGTAGCGCGCCGTAGCCTCGCGGTCCACCTCGACCTGCAACAGCGGCTGGCCGGTGATCTGCTCGACGCTGACGTCGGCCGCCCCCGGAATCTCCTTGATCGCCTTTTCCACATCCTTTGCCTTCGCCTTCAGGACCTCGAAGTCGTCGCCGAATATCTTGATGCCGACGTCGGAGCGGATCCCCGCGATCATCTCGTTCACCCGCATCTCTATCGGCTGTGTGAAGATCATCCGCATGCCGGGCAGGTTCTTCAGTTCCTGCTCCATGGCTGCCACCAGCTCGGCCTGGGTGTCCGCCTTCCTCCACTTCTCCCTCGGCTTCAGGGTCATGAAGATGTCGGAGAGCTCGACCCCCATCGGGTCGGTGGCGATCTCGGCGCTCCCGGTGCGGGTCCAGACGCGCTCGATCTCGTCCGGGAATTTCGCCAGCAGCGCCTTCTCGATCTGGTTGCCGTAGCGCACCGACTCGTCCAGCGACACGCTCGCCAGGCGCACCGTGTTGATCACGATGGAGCCTTCCATCAGGCGTGGCACGAACTCGGAGCCGAGCCGGGTGGCGAGAAAGCCGGAAACGACCAGGCAGGCGAGGGCGGCGCCCAGCACCTGCTTGCGGCGTTGCAGGGCGAACCCCAGCAAGGGGCGGTACCACCCCTTGAGCCGCCGCACCAGGTAAGGCTCATGCTCCTCTTTCCTGCGCTTCAGGCTGAAGCTCGCGAGAACCGGCATCAGGGTAAGGGACATGACCATGGAACCCATCAGCGCGAAGATGACGGTGAGCGCCATGGGGCGGAACATCTTCCCCTCGATCCCCTCCAGCGCCAGGATGGGGAGGTAGACGATCATGATGATCAGCTCCCCGAACATGGTCGGCTTTCGCACCTCTATGGCCGCGTCGCGCACCACCTCGATGACGCTCCGCTTGTCTCCCTCCTCGTTCAGCCGGCGCACGGAGTTCTCAATCATGATGACGGAGCTGTCCACCACCAGGCCGAAGTCGATGGCGCCGAGACTCATCAGGCTCCCGGCGATGCCGAAACGGAGCATCAGGTCGAAGGCGAAGAGCATGGAGAGCGGGATCGCGAGGGCGACGATGAGCCCTGCGCGGAGGTTCCCAAGGAAGACGAAGATGACCGCGATGACCAGCAGCGCGCCCTCCAGCAGGTTCTTCTCCACCGTGTGCAGGACCTGGTCCACGAGCGAGGTGCGGTCGTAGGCGGTGGCGACCTGCACCCCCTGCGGGAGGGTCTTCTTCACTTCCTCGAGCCGCGCCTTCAGCTTGCTGGTGACCTCGTGGCTGTTCTCCCCCATGAGCATGAAGCCCAGGCCCAGCACGGCCTCCCCCTTGCCGTCGGCGGTTACGGCGCCGCGGCGGATCTCGCGACCCTCGACCACGCGGGCGACGTCGGAGACCCGGACCGGGACCCCGTCCTTCGCGGCGATCACGGTCGCCTCGATATCCTTCATGGTGGCGACCATGCCGACCCCTTGCACCAGCGTCGATTCTCCGGCGCTGTCGATGGTGCCGCCCCCCACGTTGCCGTTGTTCTCCTCCACGGCGGCTATCAGCCGGTCCATGGTCAGCCCGCGCTTTCCGAGCTCCTCCGGGTCCACCACGATCTCAACGCGCCTTTCGTCCCCCCCCCAGGTGTTGACCTCGGCCACTCCGGGCACCGAGCGCATCTGGGGCTTCACCACCCAGTCGTGCAGCGTCCTTAGTTCGGCGAGCGACTTGTCCTTGGCGGTCAAAAGGTAATGGAACACCTCGCCGAGGCCGGTGGCGACCGGACCTAGCTGCGGCTTGTCGATCCCCTGCGGCAGCGCGACCCCCTGCACCCGCTCCATGACCACCTGGCGGGAGAGGTAGATGTCGGTCCCGTCCTCGAAGATCACCGTCACCTGGCTCATCCCGAAGCGGGAGGCGGAACGGACCTCCTTCAACTTGGGAAGCCCCGAGATGGCCTGCTCCAGCGGGGCGGATATCTGCCGCTCGATCTCGAGCGGGGAGAGGGCGGGGGCGACCGTGTTCACCTGGACCTGGACCGGCGTGGTGTCGGGGAAGGCGTCCAGCGGCAGCCGCAGGAAAGCGACCACCCCCATGACGGCGACGAAGGCCCAGGCGAGGATGACCACGAGCCTGTGGTTGAGGGACCAATGGATGACCCTGTTAAGCATTACTCCCTCCTATTTCGTTTCCACTTCGCAGCAGCCGGCGCCGATGGAATCCTTCAGCGTTTCCGTCTTCAGAAGAAAGCTCCCGGCGACCACGATCTCTTCGCCCGGCTCGACGCCGGAGGCGATCTCCACCATGCCGCCGTGTCGGGCCCCCGGCGCCACCTCGACCCGCCTTGCCTCGAACTCGTCCGGCTTCAGTCGGACGAAGGCGAGCTTCACGGACTTGGCGCGCTGGACGGCCCCCTGCGGCACCACCGCGGAGGAGCGGGTGCCGCCCACCGCGATGCGCGCCTTGCCGTACATGTTGGCCCTGAGCAGCCCCCCGGTGTTGGGGAGCCTGACCCTCGCCTTGGCGGTGCGGGTCTGCGGGTCGATGATGGGCGCGATGTTGGCGATGGTGCCGCGGAATTCGCGCCCCCCCAGGCCGTCCATCACGATGGTGACCGGCATCCCCGCCTTCACGTCGCCAAGCTCCGCCTCCGCGACGGCGACCTCTCCCCACATGGCGGAGGTGTCCACGATCTCGAAGAGCGGCGCGTGCGTGTCGACGTAGCCCGCAAGCGACACGGTGCGCTGGGTGACGACCCCGGAGACGGGGGCCTTCACGATGTAGCGGCCGCCGCTGCCGGCGCCCACCCCGCGCAGGGAGGCCTGCAGCGCCTCCAGCTCGGCGCTCGCCTCGCGAGCCGCTTGCTGCGCGGCCTGGACCTCCTTCCTGGCCGAGATTCCCTTCTTCTCGAGTTCCGCCTCGCGGCGGTAATCGGCCTGCGCACTCTGCACGCGGGAGCGCGCCGCGGCCATCCGGGACTGGTCGCCGCTCACGGCGGCGCTTTCGATGACGGCAAGCGTGGCCCCGGCCGGGACGAAGCTCCCGATATCGGCGGAGACCCTCCTGACCACGCCGGGGGCGCGGGCGGTGACCTGCGCGACCCGGCCGGCGTCGTAGGCGATCACCACCGGAGCGACGATTTCAGCCGCGCCCCGGCCGGCGAGCGCCGTGGCGGTCTCGATCCCGGCCAGCCGCGCCGTGTCCTTCCCCTTCAGGATCACCTTGGTCCCGTCGGCTGGGGCGTCGTCGGCCGAGACGTCGACGGCCGGCCTCCCCCCGCGCTCCGGGTAGCAGATCGGGCAGACCGATTTGGGGAAGCCGTGGTCGGGGCACCAGTCCCCCTTTGCCTGGAAGACCGGGGCAAGGGCGGGGTTGCACTTGGTGCAGAGGGGCTCCAGCACCCCGTGCTCCCGGCAAAGGCCCGCCGCGGCCCGGGCTTCCTTCACGGCGTCGGCCGAGGCCTGACCGGCGGCCTGGCCGGCCGCCGGGGGCTTCGTTTCTTCCTTCCTGCCGCAGCCGGTGGCCGCGGCAAGAGCGACGATGGTCAGCAGTGTGAGAAGGCGGCGCATCCTACTTGCTCCCTTTGGGGGGGCGGACGATCTTCAGGTTCGGGTTGCACTTCTTGCACTGGGACTTGGGGAGGCCGTGCTTCTCGTCCCAGTCTCCGGTCGCCTTGAAGGCCGGGATGAGCTTTTTGTTGCAGCGGGTGTCCTGTGATTCCGGGACGCCGTGCTCGCCGCACCAGTCCTCGTGGGAGCCGGGCCTGGCGTCCTTGTCGCCGTGCAGCTCCTTTTTCTCGGCGGCGACTGCGGTGACGGTGAGGGAAAGAAGCAGGGTGAGAGAGAGCAGAATTTGACGACGCATGTTGTTTCTCCTTGTTTTTGGTTTGTGGTGGCGGTTGCGGTTCGGTTTGCGGTCAGTTCGCGGTGGTCCAGATGCCGGTGGCGGAAGCGAGCTCCACTCCGGCCTCGGCGGCTTCCAGGAGGCGTTCCAGGTACTCCTGCCTGGTCTCCAGCGCGTCGCGGCGCAACTGGAGCAAGGTGGAGAGGTTGATCTTCCCGGCGCGGTAGCTCTCGCTTGCCAGGGATGCGTTTTCCTGCTGCAAGGCGAGCCCGTCCGTCTCGAGGCGGCGCACGGCCTCCACCGCTGCGGCGTAGGCGTTGCGCGCCCCCTCGATCTCCGCCGCAAGGGCGGCCCGGGAGATGTCAGCGGCGAGTTGCGCGCGCTCATGCAGCACGCGCGCCTCCTGGACCGGCGCCCGGCGGGGGTTGAAGAAGGGGAGGGCGACGCTGATGCCGCCCAGCGCGACGTTTTCGTCCCCCTCGCGCTTGTAGCTCACCCGGAGGGCGACATCGGGGCGCCTTTCGGCTTCCGCCAGGGAGACGGCGGCGCGGGAAGCCTCCACCTCGGCCTGGGCCGCCAGGAGGTCGGCACGGGTGGCCGGTGCGGGGGCGGCGTGTATGGCGGCGAAAAAGCCGCGATCCTTGATGCTTCCCGAGACCATGAGCCCGGACGCGGAGGGGAGCCCCAGGGCGCGTGCCAAGGCGCCCTTTGCCGAAGCGACCCTCCCTTTTACCGAGGAAACCGCGCTGTCCGCGCGGGCAAGCTCGGTTTGCGCCAGGTTCACCTCGAACCTGGCGACGTCACCCGAGGCGTGCCTTTGCTTCGCGATAAGGAGCAGCTGGTCCGCCACGCTCTTTCGTTCCAGTGCAAGCGACAGCCGCTCCTGCGCCTGCAGCACCCGGTAATAGGCGGCAACGGCGGCTGTCACCGACTGGCGGCGGACCTCCTCGACGGCGTGCTTTTCGCGCTCGATGCCCGCCCGGGCGAGGGCGATCCGCTTGTCACGGCGGCTGCCGAGCTCGAACGGGACCTCCATCCCCACCTCCAGGTCCAGGCTGCTCTCGGTTCCGGTGCGCGGACCGGCTAAAAGGTCGAGCCTCGGGTTTTCCAGGGCGCGGACCTTGGCGCCGGAAAGTTTGGCCTCCCCCTCGGCTATGCCGGCGGCCGCCAGGCGCAGTTCCGGGGCGCTAGCCGAGGAGAGTTCGATGACGCGGGCAAGCGTGAGAGGCACCTGTCCGGGTTCGGCGGCGAGGGTCGCTGCCGGCAGCATGCAAAGCGCGAGGATCGCCGATAGTTTCAAGAAGCTCGTGTTCATGTAGATCTCCAGTCGCTGCAAAAAAAGGCGGATTCGGATTTACAGGTTCAGCGGTGGCAGATACAGCATCCAGAAACGGCGCTGCATGCCCCGCCCCTTCCCCCAAGGGAGAAAGAGTCGGGAGAAGGTGGCTGCAAAGAGGCCAGGCGGAGCGCGTGCCGGGGCCGACACCCCTCACGGCCGGCCTCTGCGGGAGGAGAATCGGTGCGGCTGGGGGGTGAGGGTGCAGGCTCCAAGGCACCGGATACAGTAGCGCCTCAAGCGTTGCCCGCCGGTACGGCACCTTTACAGGCCTTCGGTTTCGGTTCTAGGGAAAAAAGGGTGTGGTCAGGTGAGGTTCTGCGGGGGGACGAATATGGGGAGAAAAACCTCGTACAGCTTGGTGAAATGCTCTGGCGTCTCGAGTTGCGCAACGGAGGGGGCGTAATTGGCCAGGGGGGCGTATGCCGACTGGTAGTAGAAGGCGCAACCGCTGCAGGCAGCGCAATTATCCTCTCCCGATCCATCTGCGGGGCAGCACGGGCACTCTTCACCGCTGTCATCATTGTTGATGTCGGCGGCATGGGCGGAAATGCAGATGTCTTCTCTTCCCTGATCCAGTGTCAGTTCGGCGCAAAGAGCAGGCACTGCCATCATGACCAGGACTATCAGCTGAATCGAGGCTATGGCCTTCAGGCATAGGCGCCGGGAAGCCGCCTTATGTGGTAGCCGGAAAGAGAACATGGCGGGATTGAAGCATAGTGAAATAAGAAAGTCAAGATCGTTGGTGGGACATGTCCAGCAGATGAGTCCGGGCCCTGAGTGGGTAACTGTCCTGCGGCAAGCCCGAACTTTGGTATCATTGGGGGATTCTTTAAGCCAGGGTGCGGGAGCCTTTATGAAGAAGAGGGTAGTCATAATCGGCATGGGGTTCGGCGGGATCAGGGCTGCGCGGGCGTTGGCCGGAAACGGTTTCGACCTGCTGCTTCTGGATCGCAACAACTACCACCTGTTTCAGCCGCTTTTATACCAGGTGGCGACGGCGGCCCTGGAGCAGGAATCCATTGCCTACAGCGCACGCGCCTTGGTGCGGCACTGGCCGGGTGCACGGTTCCAGCTATCCGAGGTGACGGGGCTCGATCTGGACGGGCGGCTGGTCCGCACGGAAAGAGGGGCACTGTCCTACGACTACCTGGTGGTCGGCGCCGGCAGCGTCACCAACTTCTTCGGCATGCCGTCGGTCGAGCGACACGCTTTCGATCTGAAGCAGCTCTCCGACGGGGAGGCGCTGCGCAACCAGATACTGAGGAGCTTCGAGGAGGCGGTCGCCGAACGGGACCCGGTGCGCAGGCGGGGGCTGATGACCTTCGTGATTGTCGGGGGAGGACCGACCGGGGTCGAATTCGCCGGCGCGCTGATCGAACTGATCCACTTCGTCCTGGCCAAGGATTACCCGGAGCTGAGTTTCAAGGACGCTCGGGTGGTGCTCGTGGAGGCGGGCGACAGGGTGCTGGGCGCGATGCCCGCCGAGTTGAGCGGGTATGCCCTGGACAAGCTGCGCGCCATGGCGGTGGAGGTACTCCTTGACGGCCGGGTAGTGGATGCCGGACCGGAGAGCGTGATCCTCTCCGACGGCACGGTCATTCCCTGCCATACCCTGGTCTGGTCCGCGGGGGTCAAGGCGCCTCCTCTGGCTGGCGCTCTCAACGGCGCTTCACCCAACGCAGGGGGGAGGGTGCGCGTCTTGCCCGACCTGACGCTTCCGGGGCATCCCGAGGTATACGTCATCGGGGACATGACCCACCTGGAGCAGGATGGGAAAGCGCTTCCCATGGTAGCCCCGGTGGCCATGCAGATGGGGAGCTACGCGGGGAGGGCGATCCTGGCCCGGGAAAAAGGGGGGGAGCTGCCGCCGTTTCGCTACCGCGACAAGGGGAGCATGGCCACCATCGGGAGAAGCGCCGCGGTGGCCACCGCCTTCGGCATCAACTTCCGGGGCTACCTCGCCTGGCTGGTCTGGCTCCTTTTGCATCTCTACTACCTGATAGGATTCCGCAACAGGATCGTCGTCATGCTCAACTGGGCCTGGTACTACTGGTTCCACGAGCGCCAGGTCCGCCTGATAACGACCAGGACCAAGGAGCGGCGCAAAAGCCCGCAGGAACAGCTTCCCTGACCCCCAAAGAGCGACGCCCCGACAGGGAACCCTGCCGGGGCGTCTTGCGTCTCGGGCATTCCCCCGGTTACCTGACCTCGAAGCTGCCGTCCTTCTTGTTGGTGACGGCGGCGTCCAGGAAGCGGACCTGGTAACCCTTCTCCTTCAGCACGTTGTAGGCCATCTCGGCCCTGGCTCCGGTGGAACAGTGCATGACTATGCCCTTCTCCTTCGGAATATCGGCCAGGCGCGACGCCACCTCGCCGGCCGGGATGTTGAGGGCTCCCCTTATCATGCCGGTGTTCTCGACCTCGTCCTCCTCACGCACGTCGACAATCAGGACCCCGGCAGGGACCCCCTTGGCGAAGGCCCGGAACTCGGCCGGCGCAATGGAGCCTGCCTTTGGTTTGGGTAGGTAGGCGACCCTCGTTGCGGGGGCGCCGGTCTGCACCGCATACCTGGCGCTCAGCCAGCCGGCGAAACCGCCGGTCAACACCCTCGGCCCGTGATAACCGGCCTTCACCAGCTTCATGGCCACCTTCTCGGCGGCGCCGTCGCCCTTGGCATCGTACACCACGATGGGGGGTTTCAGGTCCTTGGCCGGGAAAGACTTCAGCGCCTCGTCGAGCGCCTGCTCGGGTACGCTCACCGCGCCCTTGATGAAGCCGGCCTTCAGCTCCTTCTCCGGACGCACGTCGATGAGCACGAAGGAAAGCTCCTTGTCCAGCCATCCCTCCTTCAGGGACTGGGCGTTCAGGATGGTGAAGTTCCGCTTGTTCCACTCGGGGATGCCGTCATGGAAGATCTTTACGTTGCTGTAACCGATTTTCTCCGCCTCACGGGCGCAGGAAGGGCTGAGCGCTCACGTGACCCCGGCACAGAAGTAGACCAGCAGCTCGCCCTTGTCCCTGGGGAGTTTGTCGAGGTTCTTCCGGAAGGCGGGCAGCGGAATATTTATGGCGGTGGGGATGGAGCCTTCCTGGAACTTGATCGGCGGGCGGGCATCCACCAGGGTGTATTTCTGCGCACCCTTGAGCAGGTTCTCGATTTCCTCCACCTTCAGCTGCTTCTCCGCCGGCACCTTCATGGCGGGCTTTATGGAAAGCTCCGAGATGCTCTTCACGCCGTCGGCGCCCTCGGCGTACGCCACCCGGACCTCGTGCCCCTTCTTGATGTCTTTCAGGGACTTCGCGACCTTGTCGGGGGTGGACCCGTTGACGATCTTCAGCGTGTCCGGGTAGAACCTGACCACCTCGTAGGAATTATCCAGCTTCAACTGGATCGATTGCGACTTCAAGGCGACGCTGTCGAAGAACGCCCTCATCTCCCCGTCCGTAGGCTTATGGCAGACGGAGCAGGACTTGACGTCCTTCGGTTTGGCAGGCGGTGCCTGATCGACCGCCAGCGCAGCCGGTGCTCCCATCAGCATGGCTACTGACAGGGCGGCAAGCGTCTTACTCATTGTGGGTGAATCCATCTGTTTCCTCCTTTTGAGCTTGGTCACAGCCGGAGTGAAGATGCATCAATCCTCATCGGCTGCTTCGATTGGCTGCTTCGATTGGCTGCTTTGATACTGTCATTTGATCATCTATATACCAAATTATATGCTTAGGCAAATTATTAAGACAATGGGCTGTGCCCGGGGTCCCGATATCCGGCCCCGGGGGGCACGATCCGTCGGGGCTGGGCATCGACCTGCTATGGCTCTTGTTTTCTGCGGCGATCGGGGTTATCTTTGGTTTTTTCCGGCACCCCGGCAATCTCAACCGGCAACAACGAAAGGTACCGCTACACCCGTGACCAACCACGTCCCGCGCCTGCTAAAGCTGGCAGGCCCCATGATACTGTCCACTTCTGCCATCACCCTGATGCAGATCATCGATGCCATCGTGCTTTCCCGACATTCAAGCGAAGCGGTCGCGGCGATAGGTCCCTCGGGGCTTGCCGTGATCCTCTTCCAGGGGTTTCTCTTCGGGACCTCCGGATACGCCGGCACCTTCGTCGCCCACAACTTCGGCCGCGGCGACGCGCCGGGTGTGCGCAGGTCCGCCTGGCTCGGCATTCACACCTCGCTTGCCTCCGGCGTAGCGGCCCTGGCGGTCGCCTGGCCCCTTGCGCAGCTTTTCCTTCTGGCCGGCCACGCGCCCCGGGTCGCCCGCGACGAAACCGCGTACTTCCTCATCTGCATGGCGGGATCGTTCTTCCCGGTGCTGGGCTCCGCCCTGGCGGGGTGGCTCTCGGGGATTGGGCGCCCCGTCATCGTCACTGCCGTGACCTTCCTCTCCTTCGTGGTGAATGCCCTGCTGGCCTGGGGGCTCGTGCTCGGGGAGTGGGGATTTCCGCAGCTGGGGATTGCCGGAGCCGCGCTGGCGACCGTCGCCGCGCAGGCGGTTGCCGCGCTGCTCTATGCAGCGATCTTCGCCAGAGGGGGAGGGTTCTCCGACCCCCGGTCCCGGAGCTTCGACTGGCCGGAGCTGCGCCGCTTCCTCACCCTGGCCATGCCGATGGGGGTGCGGATCAGCGGCGAACTGGTCGCCTGGACGCTGTTTCTGGTGGTGGTCGGCCGGCTGGGGACGGTGGAGCTGGCGGCCTCCAGCATCGCCTTCCGGATCAACGGCCTCGCCTTCTTCCCGGCGCTCGGTCTGGGCCAGGCGGCAGGGATACTGGTCGGGCATGCCCGCGGTGCGGGGAAGGACGATGAAGTTCCGGCTATTGCGACGCAGTCCCTTTTGGTCTGCGAGGTATGGATGGTGGTGATGGCGGTGCTGTTCGCGACAGCCTCGGCGCCGCTTATCTCCCTCTTCGCGGGGAGCGGACCGGAGAGCGCGCGGATCGTCGAGGCTGGGTCCCTCATCATGAAGTTCGTGGCCTTTTACTGCCTCTTCGACGCGGCCAACGTGATGATCGGCTGCGTGCTCTCCTCGGCGGGGGACACGCGCTGGGTCGCCCGTACCTTCCTGCTCTCTTCCGCCGGTTTCCTGGTCGCCTTGTGGCTTGTCGACGCGACCTCCCGCAGCCTGGCCTCGGAGTGGACGCTGGCCACCTTCTTCGTGTTCGTGACGGCGGTGATCTGGTCGCTTCGCTTCCGTTGCGGCGCCTGGAGAAAGGTTCGGGTGCTGCACGAGCCGGAACTGCCGCAAAACAGTCTCCCGGTTTAACCCGTTTCCCCTCGCGGCTATTTCCCACCCGTGCCGTGTGGTTTGCTCGCCGCTTTGCGCTCTCCCGCCGCACCTGTTCCCCTCCCCCTGGGCACGGAAACCCGATCCGGCTGGGGAAGGGGGCAAGACGGGCGCTCCCCGTTTCTCCGCTGGAAACCCCGGCGTTTCGGCAGTTTGCATGTATTACAATTCCTGCTGTTGCGACTGTGGTTTTGCCGGGAGGGTATAGTTTACCTTTCGCGGTGACAATCTCTCATATTTTTGTTGACTGCTTTGGTTGAATACTGTAAAAGGTGACACAACGATTTAGTGGGTGAGGCAAGCGCCGCTCCTGCAACCTCTTTAAAGGAAGTCACCATGAAATCTTTTCCTGAAGCACCGTTGAACGCCTCCCCGCAGGAGATCATCCGCATCGGAGTGGAAGCCGCGCACGGCCCGGTGAAGCTCGCCTGCTCCTTCTCGCTGGAGGATGTCGCCATCATCGACCTGGCAAAGGGGGCAGGGCTGGACATCGGCGTTTTTGCCCTTGACACCGGCAGGCTAAACGAGGAAACCTACGAGGTCGCCGACGCCATCACGCAGCGCTGGGGCATCTCGATCGACTGGTATTTCCCGCGGCACGAGGCGGTGGAGAAGCTGGAAAGGGAGAAGGGACTCTTCTCCTTCAGGGAGTCGCTGGAAAACCGTCACGAGTGCTGCCATATCCGCAAGGTCGAGCCGCTGGGAAGGGCCCTCAAGGGGCTTGCCGGCTGGGTCACCGGCTTGCGCCGCGAACACAACGTCACCCGCCTCGACCTGAAGGCCATCGAGCTCGACGAGCTAAACGGCGGCATCCTGAAGCTGAACCCGCTCCTTAACTGGAGCGAGGCCGAACTGCTGGCCTACATCGAGAAACATCGCCTGCCGCAGAACCGCCTCCTCAAGCAGGGGTACCGCTCCATCGGCTGCGCACCCTGCACCCGCGCGGTAGAGCCGGGCGAGGATGCCCGCGCCGGCCGCTGGTGGTGGGAGAACCCGGAACACAAAGAGTGCGGGTTGCACAGAAGATAGGGGCAATGGACGGGGGGCGCCCGGCGGCATGGATCCGGGAGCCAGGACAACGTTTGATATGGGAATCTTACTATGAGCAAGCATCTGACCCACCTGCAGCAACTTGAAGCCGAAAGCATCCACATCATCCGCGAGGTGGTGGCCGAATTCGACAACCCGGTGATGCTCTACTCCATCGGCAAGGACTCGGCGGTGATGCTGCATCTCGCCCGCAAGGCCTTTTACCCGGCACCGGCGCCGTTTCCGCTGCTGCACGTGGACACCACCTGGAAGTTCCGCGAGATGATCCACTTCCGGGACCGGATGGCGAAGGAGTCGGGCCTGGACCTGATCGTTCATGTGAACGAGGATGGGGTGAAAAGGGGGGTCTCCCCCTTCACCCACGGCTCCGCGCTCTACACGGACATCATGAAGACCGAAGGGCTCAAGCAGGCGCTGGACCGCTACAAGTTCGACGCGGCCTTTGGCGGCGCCCGCCGCGACGAGGAGAAGTCGCGGGCCAAGGAGCGCATCTTCTCCTTCAGGAGCGCCAACCACCGCTGGGACCCCAAGAACCAGCGTCCGGAGCTTTGGAACCTGTACAACACCCGCATCAAGCCCGGGGAGAGCATCCGCGTGTTCCCGCTCTCCAACTGGACGGAGCTGGACATCTGGCAGTACATACATCTGGAGCAGATCCCCATCGTCCCCCTTTATTACTCCGCCGTGAGGCCGGTGATTGAGCGCGATGGCATGCTGATCATGGTGGACGACGACCGGTTGGAGCTGCAGCCGGGGGAAAAGGTGGAGTACAAGCCGGTCCGCTTCCGCACCCTGGGATGCTACCCGCTTACCGGCGCGGTGGAGTCCGAGGCGGACACCCTGCCGGAGATCATCCAGGAAATGCTGCTCACCCGCACCTCCGAACGTCAGGGGCGCCTGATCGACCACGACCAGGCAGGTTCCATGGAGAAGAAGAAACAGGAAGGGTACTTCTAATGGCACATCAATCAGAACTGATCGAGAAAGATATCCTTGCCTACCTGAAAAGCCAGGAGGAGAAGTCCCTGCTCCGTTTCATCACCTGCGGCAGCGTGGACGACGGCAAAAGCACCCTGATCGGCCGCCTGCTCTGGGATTCGAAGATGGTGTTCGAGGACCAGCTGGCCGCGCTGGAGGCGGACAGCAAGAAGGTGGGGACCCAGGGGGGAGCCATCGATTACGCCCTGCTTCTGGACGGGCTGCAGGCGGAGCGGGAGCAGGGGATCACCATCGACGTGGCCTACCGCTTCTTCTCCACCGACAAGCGCAAGTTCATCGTGGCGGACACCCCCGGCCACGAGCAGTACACCCGCAACATGGTCACCGGCGCCTCCACCGCGAAGGTGGCCGTGATCCTGGTGGACGGCCGCAAGGGGCTTTTGACCCAGACCCGCCGTCACAGCTACCTGGTCTCCCTGGTGGGGATCCGGCACATCGTGCTCGCCATCAACAAGATGGACCTGATCGATTACGACGAGGCGAAGTTCCACGAGATCGAGCGGGATTACCGCGAGTTCGCGGCGCCCCTTGGCTTCACCTCGATCACGGCGCTCCCGATCTCGGCTCTCAACGGCGACAACATCATCGACAGGAGCGACAATACCCCGTGGTACCAGGGGCCGACCCTGCTGCACTTTCTTGAGACCGTGCAGGTCGAGGAAGACCGCGCGGGACAGCCCTTTCGTCTGCCGGTGCAGTGGGTGAACCGACCCAACCTCGACTTCCGCGGTTTCTGCGGCACCATCGCCTCGGGGTGCATCCGCCCCGGCGACGAGCTGCGGGTGGCCTCGTCCGGCCTGATGAGCCGGGTCTCCCGGATCGTCACCATGAACGGGGACCTCATGGAAGCGGTGGCGGGCCAGGCGGTGACCCTGACGCTGGAGGACGAGATCGATATCAGCCGCGGTGACATGCTCACCACGGCCGACGCGCCGCCGCTGCACACCAGGCACCCCGAGGCGCACCTGGTCTGGTTTCACGACGAACCGTTGCAGCCCGGGCAGCTTTATCTGGTGAAGACGTCTACCGGCGTCATCCCGGGGCGCGTCACTTCGGTGCAGTACGCAACCGACGTCAACACCCTGGAGCAGAAACAGGTGACGACGCTGGGGCTGAACGAAATCGGCCTGGCGCGGCTGGAACTCGACCGGCCTGTTTCCCTGGACCCGTACCGGGAGAACAGGGATACCGGCAGTTTCATCCTCATCGACCGCTTCAGCAACGCCACCGTCGCTGCAGGCATGGTGGTCGAGGCTCTCCCCCAGGACGCCGCGGAGCTGACAGAAGGAGGGGCGGGGACCGGAAGCGCGTGGGTCCGGCGCATCAAGCTTGGCGAAGTGACCGCCGCCGGTCTCAACCTGGTCGATCTGAAAGAGGAAAAGGGGGCCTTCGTCCTGGACATGCCGCAGAGTCTTCTCGACCACCTGGAGAAGGGGAACCGCATGCTTTTCAGGCTTCGCGACTTGGGGCAACTGGAGCCGGTGGCGTTTCTCGCCTACGAGCACACCCTGGCATTCGAGTTCGACCGTACCGCCGAAGGGATAAGCGTGCTGCTCTTCAAGCGCGGCGACCTCCCGAAGAAGAATTACGGCGACGACGGCATCGGGATCTAGCTCCTCCAGCCATCCATCCTCAACACAAGAAAGGCTCCCCCATCGGGAGCCTTTCTTCGTTTCTGCTGCAGCAGATCCATTGCCCGTACCTTTCCCGCTAAAAACGCCTCCTCTATGACTGTGCCAAGACGTCCACAAGGCAAATTCTCCTCCCTTGGGTGAAGCAGTTACCTTCTCTTTCCGTTAAGCGTCAGTAGCAATCAAAATCGCATTCGCTATACTTCTGCGATTGAGTCTGACAGGCCTGAGTTATCTGGTGATTTAGCATGTGACCATATGGAGGACATTATGGCAGCAGACATTTTTACCCGTAAAAAGGATCACTTCGTCTTGTGGCGTCCGGCTGTCACGGATCCGGCTCCCATGCTTTTGATCGGGTCGTTCGATCAACCAGTGTCACAGTATCGCGAGATTCCCCTTAAACCTGACCACATATTTCCTGAGCTGTGGCATATCCCTGCCGCCGAATGTGAGATTGAAAACAACAGGGTGTATTACTACTGGTTCAAGGTGCGCAACACCGAACCTTATGATGCGGGTAACCGGAACGAAGTCCTCTACTGCACGGACCCGATGGCGTACACCATAGATCGCCGCGTTCACGCTGCTGTGCCCCAGACGGTGCCTGCGGGGATGGTGGGCATTTCCAACAGGGACCCTGCCAGCGTTGTCCTCTACCAGGATGGTTCCCTTGTCCCCTGCGATCCTGGGGGGCAGGTCAGCACTTGGACCACTGCTCCCCATGCGACTGCGCTGCCAGCCAACAACCGGATGGTGATGTACGAGTTGCCTACGCGCTGGACACGCATCACCTCGCGAAACGGCCTGGAGATCGGCAACGGCACCTTCCAGGACATCATGGCTCTCCTGGTGCCTCAACAGCCATCCACCACCTTCCCAACGGTGGCCGCCTTCAACAACCGCGCCCATCTGCTGGAACTGGGGATCAACGCCCTCGAGTTGCTCCCTCCTGCGGACAGCGACCAGTCGGAGACCTGGGGGTACGGGACGTCGAACTTTTTCGCGCCCTGCTTCTACCTTGGCTTCCCGGCCAACAAGCCTGAACCGACAGCCACCATTGACCTCAGCAGCCTGATAGATGCCTGCCATAAAAACGGGATACGTTTCTTCAAAGACGCTGTTATGGCGTTTTGCACCGACATGCCGTACCGGGACATAAATTTCATGGATTTCCTGGTGAAATGGGATTCAGGCGACCCTGAACAGGGTTCCCGCGACGGTTTCGGCGGAGACCTGGTGAAGTACCGCTACCAGGTCGACGGCTACTCGCCGACCAGCGGCGAGAAGGGGAGGGTGGAGCCGTCACGAGAGTTCATGAAGGCCTACATCTGCCACTGGATGGATCGCTTCCGCATTGACGGCCTGCGCCTGGACAGCGTCAACAACATCGCCTGCAACGATTTTCTCGGGGAAATCAGCAGGTACTCGCGCGATCTGTGGCGCAAACAGGGAGGAAAGGACGAGAATTTCCTCGTGGTGGGGGAGGAACTCAGCGTGCCGATTCAGTTGATCGATCCGGCGCTGCCGAGGCTGGATGGCTTGTGGAACGAAAAATTCAAGCACATCCTGCGCCAGACCATACTGGGACGCAACTGGCAGGAAGAGCCCAGTTTCGAGTGGAGCGTGCGCAAGATGATAGATTGCCGGTACCTTGGCTTTCACGACGGCAGCCAGGCCGTGAACTACATCACCTCGCACGACGTGGGAGGGCCCGGCAACGAGCGGCTCTACAACTACCTGCATTTCGCCGGCGTATGCGACAAGGAGCAGCGCGCAAAGCTCGCCTTCGTCTGTTTGCTGACGGCGGTAGGAATCCCGATGATCCTTGCCGGAGACGAGTTCGTGGACCAGATGGATCTGGATGTCTTCAGCGGGGACCAAAGCGGGTCGGAGCGGGACTACAGGAAACAGGTCGATCCGGTGAACTACAGCCGCCTGGACGACGCCTGGAGGCACCGCGTCTTCAAGTACGTCTGCAGGCTGGTCAAGTTCCGCACAGGGTCTCCGGCGTTGTCGGTCAACGACACGCGGTTCATTCACAGCGATTTCCACGACGGCAAGCGCGTGGTGGTATGGCAACGAGGTAGCGGGGACGATCTGGTGGTCGTGGTCGCCAATTTCTCGGACTGGGGCACAGCCGACCCGGGAAACGGCAACTCGAGGTACCAGGTGCCAAATTGGCCGGCACTCCCCGCGAACAGGCGATGGCGGGAAATCACCCAGGACCGGGACGTCTCAGAGGATTGGGCAGGCAAAGAGCCGCTCTTTCCTTGGGAGGCGAAAGTCTATGCCGCCGTTTTGAAATGATGACGAGCAGGGGCGGGGAGGGAGGCCGGTAGTGGTTCGTGTTTTGGTTCCGGCATGGTGAAGAGGTAAGGCCGAAGCTTGATGCCCTGCCAAAGGGTGGGACATACACGGTTCAAGAGCTCCCTCGCGCGACCTTCAGCAGTATGCGGTAATCATCTCCAAACCGTGCCATGGCATCGCAGTTACAGGTGATGTCGGAAAACAACAGGTACCGGAAGGATATACTCCCAAGGTCCGCAAAACTGGGACGTTGGAGTTGCGCCACGATCTCCTTCTCGCGGCTGTCAGGGGCAATCAGGAAAAAGTCGTATTTCCTGTCCCCCAGGGAGCATGCCAGATCCTGGAGCCGCAGCATGCCGGAGTAGATAGAGGTGCTCTTCTCGATCTCGAAGGCACATGCGATGTCGCGGGTTTTCCTGTGGATCCAGATAACGTCTATGAGGGAGACGGTCCGAAGTACTTCAGGTGGAACATCGAGCGACGGAAGCCGATCCACGGTCAGGGATTGCATGCTGATGCCGTTGCACGAGCGGCGCCGGTCATTGCTTGCTACCCAGACGTCATAACCGAGATCACGTCCCATCACCGTGAGTTTAAGTTGCATTTCAAGGTGCGAATCTTCTTCCTTCTGCTCCCTGCGCACCTCGTCGTGCCGCTTTTTCATCGCCTTCTCAAGCTTGTTCCGGTCCCATTCCAACGCCGTCTTGAAATGACCCTGCAGCGCGATCTTGCCCACCCCGACGTCGAAAAGCAGTCCGGAAATGGCGCCTAGGTCCTTTGAAAGGGCAGGTTGCAGCTCTTCGTTGGCCCGCATCAGCGTTTCGCGCATCTCCAGATAAGCCGTCCATGAACCGAGCTTTTTGTTGTCCTCGAAGACGGCGTTGAAGCCATTTAGTATGGCAGTGTTGAAGGGCGGCATGTGGGTGGGATGAAGAAAGTAGAGGATGTTTCCCACCGCAGGCCCCAAACCTTTGATGCGGCGGTCATCCAGGGTGAGTATCTCACGTACCAGTCGATCGGGGTTTGAGGCAGCATGGCAGCTCTCAAGGAACCGGCCAAAGGCGCCTTTGTTCTCCTCGTTCTCGTATATGTCCGGTGTACGGAGTTTCGGTTTCCAGTAAAAGGGGTGTGCCGCCCCCTGAAATATCTGTTTCTGCTCGGTGATGCAGGAGAGAACGAATTCCAGTGGAGAGCCTTTGAAATCATTGCCGAAGGCTTCCGACTTGATCGCCTGAACGATGTCCGTGACTCCACGTCTTATGGAGCGAAAGGCTTTGGTTCGTGCCTCGCTCTCGATGAACCAGGTATTGTAGACGGATTCCGGGTCCTCCTTGTACCGTGATACCAGTTCTTTCAGGTCCGCTGCCATATAGCCTCCCGGGAGATGATTAGCTGTCACTGAGTACTTCATAATGGAGTCCGCGTCAATGAAAATCCCTGGATATAAGGGGCGGTGAGAGGCTTTGTTTACTTTCGTTCCGGCGCATAAATGGCTCATACTGCAGGGTGGTCTTTTGGAAGCGGTGGCTGCTCTAGACGAGCGGGGGGGCGGAAGGGGGTAAGCAGGGGCTGCTACCTTCACGAAAGGCATTCAAGATTTAGGTTAGTAAGGGAGTCGGGGGGCGTGCAGACGAAAAAAAGGGTTACGGAAAAATCCGTAACCCTTGATTTTTTGGTGCCGAAGACTGGAATCGAACCAGCACACCCTTGCGAGTACTAGAACCTGAATCTAGCGCGTCTACCAATTCCGCCACTCCGGCTTGCGAGAGACCTACTTATAGCAAAGGAGCCCTTCCCATGCAAGAAAAAAATGGCCGAATGATTAAGTTTTTCGGCGTGCACGGCTAAATATCGGAAAATCCGCAGGATGCAAAAAAGGGGGCTGTGTGCCCCCTTTCACTGCGTCATGGATGCAGACAGTTCCGCGCCTGAATGCAGCCTATTCCCTCACGTAGGTGTCCATGTCGGATTCGTCCACCATCGCCATGATCCTCGCGTACTCGGACTCGATGGTCAGGTAGTGGTTGTGGGTCTCGTTGGCGTTCCACAGGAAGATCTCCTTGATGGAGGGATCCGCTATCTTTGCCGCCGTCTCGCGCAATGCCTTCTCAAGCTGGGTCTCCTTATCCATGGCACACTCGAGCGCCTTCTGCTCCGTGAAGTCTTCGTTGATCACCTTCTGTATGGAATTGACCCACAGCGCCTCGTTCTGGGGAGGGGCGGATATGAACTCCTCGAAGGTTCCCAGGTCGCTGCCTTTGTATGCCTCGAAGAAATGGGCGGCATGCTCCTTCTCTTCTTTTGCCAGTTGCTCGAACAGTCTTTTCGCTTCCTGGTCTTTCATCTGCTGCGCGCCGATCTGGTAGAAGTTCATGGCGTTTTTTTCTGTCTGTATGGCCTGCTTGATGGCATCTTGTGTGTCTTTCATCTTCCCTCCGGTTTTCGATATCAATAAATTCTCGGTGTAGACATTATATGGGGCGTTGTTGGGTTGTCAACGGGAGGGGGTGTTGTCTTGTCGGTCCGAAGAGCGGAAGGCGGTATTGTGAATCTGGCGGGTTGCCTTGCGGGCTGGAACCGACTTCCTAGAGAGGGGAAGGTCCGGTGATCGGATAGGGCGGGGGGGCTGTGTCTGGGGCTGTTGCGGGACAGGGGATTTATGACAGTAATAAAAAAACGTCCCGGCCCGGAAGAGCTGAGACGTTTCTGTTGTTGAACTTGGTGCCGAAGACGAGACTCGAACTCGTACAGGCTGTCGCCCGCCACCCCCTCAAGATGGTGTGTCTACCAATTCCACCACTTCGGCAAGAAGAACCACTTTATTACCATTTGTTTCTGGCCAAGTCAAGACTGAAAGTCGTGAAGATGATGTTAGAGGTGAAAATTTCTCTGTACCAGGCAAACCTGCTATTGGAGTAGAGCGGGGCCTTCTGCTTTCTTCTATTGGATTACATGAACAAAAAAGCGCCCGGACATGTGGGATGTCCGGGCGCTTTGTGTTGTCTGTGGTGCCGAAGACGAGACTCGAACTCGTACAGGCTGTCGCCCGCCACCCCCTCAAGATGGTGTGTCTACCAATTCCACCACTTCGGCAAGAAGAACCAACTTTTTAGCATCAGTTGACCGAGAAGTCAACTTCAATATCTCTAATCTATTTTTGAGCCGGTGCTGCAGGTGCCGCCGGAGCAGCAGGTGCGCCGGGTGCTGCCGGTTGCTGCATCCCGCCCATCGGTGCCGGTTTGGCCTTGGGAGCCTTGGACATGATCGAGGAGCCGCCGCCTTTGCCCGAAACGAAAGCCAGCGACAGGGAGGTGAGCATGAAAATAATCGCCGCACTGGTAGTCAATTTGCTCATGAAGGTGCTGCCACCGCCTGCGCCGAATACCGACTGGCTGCCGCTGGCGCCGAACGATGCACCCATTTCGGCTCCTTTGCCGGACTGCAGCAGGACGACGATAATCAGAGCAAAACATACGATGATATGCAGGGTTACCAGTAAAATAGTCATTAAACGCGTTACCTCCGGGAGTGTTCAAAGAGCCTTTCTAACACATTTGCTCAAAATAACCAAGATATTATTCGCCAAAGCGGACGATCGAGGCGAAGGACGCGCCTTTCAGACTGGCGCCCCCCACCAGCGCGCCGTCTATGTCATTGCAGGACATGAGCCCCTTGACGTTTTCCGGCTTTACGGAACCGCCGTAGAGGATCCTGACTTTTTCGGCCGCGCTCTTGCCGAGCAGGCCGGCGACGACTCCGCGGATGAAGGCGTGTGCCTCCTGTGCCTGCTCATCGGAGGCTACCTTGCCGGTGCCGATGGCCCAGACCGGCTCGTAGGCGATGATGACAGGTGCGAACTGGGTCTCGGTGAGGCCGGCGAGTGCCCCCTTAATCTGGCGCTCCAGCACGTTGAAGGTCTCTCCAGCCTCGCGAGCGTCGAGGGTCTCCCCGACGCAGACGATGGGGACCAAGGCCCCCTTCAGCGATGCCTTGACCTTTTTGTTCACCGTCTCCTCGGTCTCGCCGAAGTACTGTCTCCGCTCGGAGTGGCCGATGATCACGTGGCTTGCGCCTGCATCAAGAAGCATCCGCGGGGAGACCTCGCCCGTGTAGGCGCCTTCTTCCTCCCAGAACACGTCCTGGGCGGCGAGGCTGATGCCGGTGCCTGCAAGCGCGGCAGGGAGGGTGGGGAGCACGGTGAAAACCGGTGCCACCACGATCTCTACGTTGCTCACCCCGGTTACCAGCGGAGCAAGTTCTTCTATGAGTGCGAGCGCCTCGTCCCTTGTCTTGTAGAGTTTCCAGTTGCCTGCTATGACCGGCTTGCGCATTTATACCTCCAGGAATTCAGGTTAAGGTCGAGGTCGAGAGGATAAGGCCGGGCAGGAAACGCTTCTCGACCTTACCCCCCCAGCCTGTTTCTACTTGTGCCCCTTGTCTTCCAGGACCTTGATGCCCGGGAGCTTCTTCCCTTCCAGGAGCTCGAGGAAGGCGCCGCCGCCGGTGGAGATGTAGCTGATCTTGGCGTATTCCCCGGCACGGTGCACTGCTACATCGGTGTCGCCGCCGCCGACGATGGTCAGGGCGTAGGAATTGGCTACGGCGGAAACCATGGCGAAGGTGCCGCGGGAGAAGGCATCCATCTCGAACACGCCCATCGGGCCGTTCCAGACGATGGTCTTCGCGTTTTGCAGCGCCTCGGTGAAAAGGGCGACGGTGGCCGGACCGATGTCGAGCGCCATCCACCCCTCGGGAATCTCCTGGATGGTGGTGACCTTGGTCTCGGCGGCGGGGTTGAACTGGTCGGCGACCACGCAGTCGACGGGGAGGTAGAATTTGACCCCTTTTTCGCGCGCCTTCTGGTAGGCCTTCATCGCGGTCTCGATGAGGTTGTCCTCGACCAGGGATTTTCCTACGTTGTACCCCATCGCCTTAAGGAAGGTGAAGGCCATGCCGCCGCCGATGATGATCTTGTCCACCTTGTCGCAGAGGTTGTCGAGGACCTCGATCTTGCCGGAGACCTTGGCGCCGCCGAGGATGGCGACCAGCGGGCGGATCGGATTCTGCATCGCCTTGTCGAAGTAGTTCATCTCGTTCTTCATCAGGAAGCCTGCGGTGACCACCGGGAAGCAGTCGGTGATCGCCTCGACGGAGGCATGTGCCCGGTGCGATACGGCGAAGGCGTCGTTCACGTAGATCTCGCAGCCGTTGGCGAGCGCCTTGGCGAAGTCCCGGTCGTTTTTCTCCTCACCTGCGTAGAAGCGGACGTTCTCCAGCATCACGATGTCGCCGGGCTGCATGGCGTCGATGGTGGCGCGCACCTCGTCGCCGATGCAGTCGGAGGCGAGCTTCACGTCCTTGCCGAGCAGCCTGGAGAGGCGCTTGGCGGCGGGGGCCATGGAGTACTTCTCCTTGCGCTCCCCCTTGGGACGCCCGAGGTGGGAGGCGAGGATGATCTTCGCGTTGTTGTCGAGGGCGTAGTTGATGGTGGGGAGGACGGCGCGGATCCTGGTGTCCTCGGTTATGTTCTGGTTGTCGTCGAGCGGCACGTTGAAGTCCACCCGCATGAACACCTTCTTGCCGGACAGGTTCTCGATTTCATCGATGTAACGAATTGACATGACACCTCCTGAACATTGAAAAAATAGCTTACTGGCAACGCCCTTCCGCTGTAAGGGCTTTCGCCCTAAAGGGAGGAGATTCTAAGAAACGAAAGAGAATTTGTAAACGTAAAAATAAAGACGGGGAGGAGCAGGCTCCCCCCCGTGGCTTGTTTGTCAGCGCGGCACGGCTCTAGAGCAGGATCTTCATCAGGCCGACGACCCTGTTGGAGAACCCCGTCTCGTTGTCGTACCAGGAGAGGACCTTCACCATGTTGCCGTCGAGCACCTTGGTGGAGGGTGCGTCCACGATGGAGGAGAGCGGGTTGCCGTTGAAGTCGATGGAGACCAGCTCCTCCTCGCAGAAACCGAGGATGCCCTTGAGCGGGCCTTCGGCGGCAGACTTCAGGGCCGCGTTTACCTGCTTCGCGTCGGCCGGCTTGGAGAGGGTGCATACCAGGTCCACCACGGAGACGTTGGCGGTCGGGACGCGGATCGCCATGCCGTCCAGTTTCCCCTTGAGTTCCGGGAGGACCAGCGATACCGCCTTGGCGGCCCCGGTGGTGGTCGGGATCATGGAGAGGGCGGCTGCCCTGGCGCGGCGCAGGTCCTTGTGGGGGAGGTCGAGGATGTTCTGGTCGTTGGTGTAGGAGTGGATCGTGGTGACGAGTCCCTTTTCGATGCCGAAGCTGTCCTGCAGCACCTTTGCGACCGGGGCCAGGCAGTTGGTGGTGCATGAGGCGTTGGATACGATGTGGTGCTTCGTCTTGTCGTAATCCTTGTCATTGACGCCGAGGACCACGGTGAGGTCGGGGTCGGTGGCGGGCGCGGAGATGATCACCTTCTTGGCGCCGGCGGTCAGGTGCTGCGCCGCCTTGTCGCGTGCGGTGAAAAGGCCGGTGGATTCCAGCACGATGTCCACATTCATATCCTTCCACGGGAGTTCCGCCGGGTTTCTCACGGCGAGGACCTTGATCCCCTTGCCGTTGACCATGATCCGGTCGCCGTCTACGGTGACTTCGCCTGGAAAACTCCCATGAACGGAATCATACTTTAACAGGTGCGCCAAGGTCTTGGCGTCGGTAAGATCATTGATGGCTACGAACTCAAATGCCTGATCCTGAATGGCTGCCCTAAGGACCGAACGACCGATCCTGCCGAACCCGTTGATAGCTACTCTTAAAGCCATGTGCTCCTCCCGTTAATTAAGTATTCCTTCACAATTGGGCCATAGTAACAACCGGAACTGTGCCAGTCAACATTTTTATTCAAGAAACTCCCAGGAAAGTCGATACCACACAGAAGCCCGAATCCGGCACTTCAGGAGCGGAAAAACGTGCCCGGGCCGGGTTCTTTGCCGGGGAAATAAAGCCATATAATAATTGACTTTTCGGAGCCTTATAAATTATGCTGCCGTGGACCCCGATGCGTACTTCCTTCGCTCACCTTGCCGCTGGAATAGACTATAGATGAAAATGACCCTGGAAAAACGCATCTTACTATTCTCGTTCTTGATCCTCTTCCTCACCATTTTTATCGGCTCCGGCATGGATATTATGGCGCTGCGCAAGGATCAGGTGAACGCGCTCAATCTCCGCTCCAAAGGCCTTGCCTCCGCCCTCAAATCGAACATCGAGAAGGTCCTGAACCTCGGTCTCGAACTGAAGGACATGAGCGGCCTTTCGGAGAAGTGCCGCGAGATCATCGAGGGGAACCCCGACATAGCCTACTGCGTAGTCTCAGATCTGAGCGGGAACGTGCTCTATGCCAGCGACCCGCGCTTCATGTCCTTTCCCATCAGGCATTCCCAAAAACAGGAGAAGGAAGAAGGTTCCGGCGGCGACGTCACCGTTTACAAGCGGCTGGTCACCATGCCGGTCGACGGCGTGAACAGCACCTTCTACGACAGCGCAGTCATGGTTCTCAGCCCCTACGGCAAACCGATCGCGCAGGCGCACGTCGGTTTCAGCGAGCAGGTTGTCTTCGGCAAGATGAAGGGGATGGTGCTGAAGACCTTTTTCCTGCTCGCCATCTCGCTGGTCACCTCGTTCTCCCTGATCATGCTCTTCATGAAAAAGTACGTGATGCAACCGATCTCCGTTTTGCTAAAGGGTGTGAAGCAGATCTCGGAAGGGGCCTTCGATACCCAGATCGGCGAGGTGCAGGTCTACGAGTTCAACGAACTCGCCCGCAACGTGAACATCATGTCCCAGTTCCTGAAAAACAGGGACGCCGAGATCAAGAAGAATTACCAGGACATGGAGAAGACCTTCGACGAGCTGCAGGAGTCCTACCGCAAGCTGGAGAGCCTCAGTACGGATCTGGAGCGCTCCGAGGAGCTGTACAAGTCGCTCATGGAGGACGCAAGCGACGCCATCGTCGTGATCGGGGCCGACGAGTCCATCCGCATGGTGAACAAGATGGGCGAGGAGTTTTTCGGATACGAGGCGAAGGAACTGGTGGGGCTGCCGCTCACCAAGATGCTCCTGCTTCTGAACATAAGCAACATCCCCAAGGTGCACAGGATCTTCCGCGAAGCGGCCGAGGGGGCCCACATCGCAGAAGAGATGCAGCTTTGCAAGAAGGAAGGGGGGGCGATGGTGGCCATGCTGCACGCCTCCAGCATAAAAAGCGGCTCCGAGGACCTGGTGCAGGCGATATTCCGCGACGTGACACGCGAGCGCGAGATCATACTGAACCTCGAGAAGAGCTCCGCCGACCTCGCCCGTTTGAACCGGATGAAGGACTCCTTCCTGGGGCTCGCCTCGCACGAACTGAAGACGCCGCTCACCGTCATCATGGGGTACTCCGAACTGATCACCACCGACCTCGCGGACCGGGTGGACAAGACGGTCCTGGAGATGGTGGTCAATATCTCCAACGCCGCCTCGCGCCTGGACAACATCATCAAGGACATGGTCGACGTCTCGATGATCGACGAGAAGAGGCTGCAGCTGAAGGTGGAGGACATCCAGCTGAACCGGCTCATCGAGGCCTCGGTGAACGAGCTCCGCTTCTTCTTCTCCATGAGGAAGCAGGAGGTCGCGGTCAACCTGGACGAGTCGATCCCGACCATCCGGGGGGACGCCCTGAGGCTCATGCAGCTTCTTTCCAACATCCTGGGGAACGCCATCAAGTTCACCCCCGACGGCGGCAAAATCACCATCAGCACCTCCGCGAAATACCTCCTGCGCGGCATCTCGAGTTCCGATGGGAAGCAGCCGGGACGCGAACACCACCTCTTCCTGGAGATCACCGTCACAGACACCGGCATCGGCATCGACCGGGAGGACCAGTTGCGGATCTTCGACAAGTTCTACGAGGTGGGGAACATCCAGGAACACTCCAGCGGCAAGGTCGCCTTCAAGGCCAAGGGGGCGGGACTCGGCCTCTCCATAGCCAAGGGGATCGTCGACATGCACGGAGGCGAGATCTGGGTGGAGTCCACCGGATACAACCCCGAGCGCTTCCCCGGCTCCACGTTCCACATCCTGCTCCCTCTGGCACCCGGTCTGGGCGAGAAGGCCGCCGACTACAGCAGGCTTTTGCGTTAATCAAATCTCAGCAACTTCATCTTGAATCTCACCCCTGTTTCCTGTATAAAAATAAGGTTTTTCTGTCGTTCATGAGACCGCTTTTCCGGTCTGATCTGCACAACTCTGGAGGGATGCATGAGGCTCAGCCTCTTGGCGAGTGGCAGCAAGGGTAACTCCCTTTTTCTGGAGACCGATTCCTGCCGCCTGCTGATCGATGCCGGGCTTTCCGGCCGCGAGACCATCGCCCGGCTTTCCTCCATCGGCGTCGACGCCGCCACCCTGGACGGCATCCTGGTCACCCACGAGCACACCGATCACGTGCGCGGGGTGGGTGCGCTGGCCAGGCGCCTGAAGGTCCCGGTGCTCGGTTCCAGCCGGACGCTGCAGGCGGCACGGCACGCCATAGGCCGCGCCGA
>Ga0209317_1000548_pt1 | contig 43442 bp, 38 predicted proteins | sample RifGroB2_FD_183994 | JGI IMG/M metagenome (GOLD analysis project Ga0209317, IMG submission 183994) | Soil microbial communities from Rifle, Colorado, USA - Groundwater B2 (SPAdes) (version 2) | ecosystem: Environmental > Terrestrial > Soil > Unclassified | place: Rifle, Colorado | collected... | reverse complement strand
GGCGCAAGTTCAACACCGCCGGCGTCATCTCCGGCCTCCTGGTCGGCACCATCGCCTCCATCGGCCTGGTGATGGTATCGCCCAACATGACCTACCCGAAGGTGGTAGCCGCCGGCGCCCAGAAGATCGTGGTCGCCATGGAGATGAAGCAGGCCGCCCTTCCCGCGGGCGAGGTGCTCTCCGAGATGGATACCAAGGCCCTGGCCAAGGCGAGAGTCGACTCCCTGCAGGACGGCACCTCCATGCTCGGCCTGGACAAGCCGCTCTTCATGCTGAAAAACCCCGGCATCGTCTCCATCCCGCTCGGCTTCATGGCCGCCATCCTCGGCTGCCTCGCCTTCCCGAACCGGCGCTCCGAGGAGATGTTCGACGAGGTCTATGTCCGCCAGAACACCGGCCTCGGCATGGCCAAGGCTGTGGATCACTAGGCCTTAGCTGTTAAATTTGGAAAGCATTGGGGAAGGGTAACCTTCCCCAATTTTTTTGTCCCGGCCGATCCCCCCCCTCCTCCCCTGTTCGGCCCGCGCAGCGACAAGCTTTTTCCTATCGCCGCAGCAAAACCGTTTTACATTGGAATTTTTTTCTGTAGAATCAACCACCGCAAAACAGCTTCCATTCCGGTTCGGAGCAGATATGCCCCATCAGATTCAGCCCCCTGACCCAAGTGACGCCGAACTCCTGCAGGAATTGATGGGCGAGGTGCACGATTATCTGCCGTTACTGGAAAGAGACGAGATCGGCAGGCTGCTGAAAGGGCTGAAACTGAGGGTCGCGGAGGAGTTGGAGCAACTGCGGGAGTTTTCCCTTCGGGAAGAGCGGCTGCTCGCCTCGGTGCGACAAGAAGAGGACTACGGCGCCCTGTCGCGGTACCACGAGGAATTGAACGCCCTGGAGATGGAGCGCTTCATGCGCTTTTATTCGGTCACGGCGCTGCACGAGAACTGCACCTCGTACCGCGATGTCCTGGCGGGTCGGGCCCTGGAGCTGGTACGGCAAGAGATGCCTTCTCACCCGCCCGTTCCCTATGCCCTGATCAGCATGGGGAGCGACGGCCGCGAAGAACAGACCCTCATCACCGACCAGGACTACCTGATCGTTTACGGCGACGGCGACGCCGAAAAGGCGGACCGTTACTTCAGCGACTTTTCCAATATCCTCGTGGAGCGGCTCGCCCAGGTCGGGTTCAAGAAGTGCACCGGCGGCATCATGCCTTGCAACGACAACTGGCGCGGCTCCCTGTCGCAGTGGGAGCGCCGGCTGCTCGCCATAGTGCGCTACGAAACCGAGGATTACGGCAAGAACCTGATGGACCTGATCGTTATTTCCGATGCCCGCTTCGTGGCGGGCGATCCGGAATTGGCAGGTGAACTGGTGAGCCGGATCCGCTCGCTATTGCAGGACTATTTCATGGCGCTCTGGGGCATGGCGAAGGCGGCGACCGAGATGCGGCTCGCCTTGGGCTTTCTGAAGAGGTTCTGGACCGAGGGGAGCGGCGAGCACAAGGGAGAATTCAACCTGAAGCTGCTCGCCTGGGCGCCGCTGGTCATGAATGTCAGGATCCTCGCCATCAATCAGGGGATACCGGCAACCTCCACGGTGGGAAGGATCAAGCTCCTGCAGCGCGAGCACAGCTTCTCGTCCGAGACGGCACAAGGCCTGATCGAGGCGTACCGGGTCCTCACCAAGCACCGCATCCTGCTCCAGATCAAGGTAATCAAGGGTATCCAGGACAACGCCTACTATCTGAACCCGCACTCGCTACCCCGTGAGGAGAGGGAAAGGATCCGGCACGCGCTCCTGCTGATCGAGGACCTGCAAAAGACCATCCATACCAATTTTTCGATCGTTTGAGGCGGACACTGCCCAGCACCTGTTAAACCTACTTCAATCTTCACCCGAAGCCGATGCCGTGCCATCTCCCGGCACCACAAAAGCCCGGCCGGAGGACGCCATGAGCAGTCAGCTGAGAAAGCGCCATCAGGTCAACCTGTTCCGCCCCAAGAAGGGGCACATGCGGGACGAGGTGCTGATCATATTCGCCATCCTTATCGGCTGGGGTGTCTGCACCTTCGGGTTCCAGGTGCTGGTGGCCCTAAGCCGGGGGACCGGGATCGGCAGCATCCTGACCGGTCGCACCCTCTTCAACCTGCCGCTGCACTTCTGGTTCACCGGGCAGTTCCTGCCGCTATGGTTCATCGTCCTTTGCATCATCTTCAATCTCTACATCGACAGGATCACCGAACGCCACAGCCGCAGGAGAGACAGAAGCTATGAATGACTCGTCCTGGTCCATCTTCGTCGTCCTTTGCGTGCTGATCTCCTTCATCATCGTCGGCCTGCGGCAAAAGTCGCGCAACATCCTGGAGTACGGCTTCGGGGGGCGCTACACCGGAAGGATCGGCGGGGGCGCCGCCATTGCCAGCAACTGGATGAGTGCCGCAAGCCTCATGGGTCTCGCCGGGATCATCTACCTGCAGGGGTACCAGGGGCTCGCCTACGTGATCGGCTGGACCGGCGGCTACGTGCTGCTGCTGGTTCTTCTGGCCGGCCAGATCCGGCGCTTCGGCAAGTTCACCGCCCCCGACTTCGTCGGCGAGCGTTACGGCTCCTCCGCAGCCAGGCTGATCGCCGCCGTCATCTCCATCGCCATCTCCGTCATCTACTGTGTCGCGCAGTTCAAGGGGATCGGCATGATCTTCTCTTTCATGTTCGGCATCGATTACGTCCGTGGGGTCACGTTCGGGGCGCTCGCGGTGGTCTCCTACCTGGTGATCTCCGGCATGCTCGGGGTGCCACGCAACCAGCAGCTGCTCTACCTGGTGATCAGCGTCTCCTTCATCGTACCGCTCATGTGGATCGCGCACCGGCTGGGCTACTTCTGGCTGCTGCCGCAGTTCGGCTACGGCGAGGCGATCGGGGAGCTGTCCCGCAAGTTCAGCATCGATTTCACCGCCCCCTTCGCCAGCGGATCGCTCTTTGGCTGGTGCGCGCTCTGCTTCACCCTCATGGTCGGAACCGCGGGGCTCCCTCACGTGCTATCGCGCTTCTACACGGTCCCCAACATCCGTGAAGCACGCTGGAGCGTGGTCTGGGGGCTCTTTTTCATCGCCCTCATCTACTGGTCGGCCCCAGCTTTTGCCGTGTTCGGCAGACTTCTGGAGGCGCAGCAGGGGGTCGTGCCCTCCTCCGCCGCGGCGCAAGACATGGCCGACATCATCGTCCTCAAGACTGCGGTGCTGTCCGGGCTTCCGGGTTTACTGGTCGGCGTCCTGGCGGCAGGCGCTCTGAGCGCCGCCTTCTTCACCGTCGCGGGGCTCCTGATGACCGGTGCCGCATCGATCTCCCACGACATCTACTACAGCATCATAAATCCGCAGGCGAGCGAGTCGGCGCGGATGCAGGTGGCCAAGGGAGGAACCCTGGTCCTAGCGGCGGTGGTGCTCCTGCTGGCTCTGGACCCTCCCGGATTAATCGCCGAGATCACGGCAGTCGCCTTTGCCCTGGCGGGGAACACCATCTTCCCGCTTTTTCTTCTCGGCATATGGTGGGACCGGGCCAACCGGCAGGGGGCCATCGCCGGAATGCTGGTAGGGATCGTCTGCACCTTCGCCGAGCCTCTGCTGGGAGGGGCGCTCCCGCAGGTTGCCTCCTTCTTTCCGATCACCTCCTCCGCGCTTTGCGGAGCACCGCTGGTCATCTGCGTAATGATCGCTGTCTCCTTGACCACCCCGGCGCCCCCCGAAGAGATGAGGCGCTTTTTAGAGCAAGAAGTGCACGGGCACCTGGATTAGACAGACAGATAAACAGGTTAAGGTTGAGGTTGAGGTTGAGGTTAAGACCGGATGAACCTCTTAGCCTTAGCCCTTAATCTTAGCCTTAGCCTTAGCCCTTAATCTTAGCCTTAGCCTTAGCCTTAGCCCTTAATCTTAATCTTAATCTTAACCTCAACCTCAACCTTACCCCCCCTGGAGCCGCACATGCCGATGCTGTTGGGAAACAAGGGAAACGAAATCCTCAGCTGGCGCGCCAGCTCGGAGCTGGTAACAAAGCTCGAGAAAGGACTCAGCCGCAAATGGGGGCGCAGCTCCGCGCGCGAGGCGGAGGCGTTTTTAGGCGAGTTGATCGCCTCGTTGCAGGAAGAAATTTCCTATGAGGCACAGTTCGATGAGGAGAGCAGCTCCCTGGACCGGGAGATCTCCGCCGCGAGCTCGCCGATCGATCTGCAGCCGCTGCAGGCGCGCTACCGGGAGGTCGTTTCGTCCCACTTCAGGCGCCGCAACTCGGCACTTGCACTTTGCGGAGCGTGCAACCATGTCCACGACAAGGTGCTTGCCAGGTCGGTTTGCCTCGCGCAGGAGCGCATGCTGCAACTGGGCCAAGGCAGCGCGCCGATCTTCGCCCTGCTGGTCTCCGGGGACCGGGGGCGTGAGGAAGAGACCCTGCACAGCCTGAACCGTTATCTGCTCCTGCACGAACAAGACTCCCCCCGCTTTTTATTGTTCCACCGCCAGTTGTCAATAGCGCTGAAGGAAGCCGGGATGCTGCTTGGAGACGACATGCTCTGGCACGGCTCGCTTTCGGATTGGCGCGCCCTGCTGAGCGGTGATGCGCCGCTTCGCGAGGCGGCGGATGAAGAAAACTTCCTCGCCCCCCTACCTCCCTTTGCCGCCCCGGCCAAGCAGAGCCCGCAACCTATGCCGGAGTGGAAATGGCGCATGGAGGCGATGGCGGATCTCCGCTTCGCAACCGGATATCATCCGCTGGCCGACGATGCGATAAGCGCCGCCGCCCGCGCCATGAAGGAGCAGCGCAACCGCGACCCGTTTTTCCAGCTTGCACGGCGGGTGATCAACCTGCCGCTAGCCCTCGGGCACTTCGGACGCTGGAGGCTGCAGCGCACCGGCGAGCACCAGGGGGAACTGAACCTGGAAGAGCTGGCCCTCGATCCGCTGGTGATGGCGGTACGGGTCCTTGCCGTGCAAGCTGGCGTCCATCGCGGCGGAACGGTGCAGAGAATCCGGGAACTGCTCAACAAGGGGGCGCTCAACGTAGATCTTTCGGAAAGGCTGCTGAAGGCATTTCAGTGCTTCATGCAGTTTAGGATCGAGAGCGAGATTCGCTCGGAACAAGGCGGCGCCTTCTTGAACCCCGACGAACTCAGCCAGGCGCAGGAAGCCCGGTTCAGGAACTCGTTGGAGGCAGTGCTTAACCTGCAGAAGATCGCTTACCAGAAAATGGTGGGACAGGGATAGGGAAGGGTCTTATGCGCATTTCCATCTCCGCGGGGACGCTGTTCATATTCCCGCTGAAAAAGGTGTTCACCATGGCGAAGGAGGCGGGATTCGACGCCGTCGAGCTGGTGATCAACGAGGAGTTCCAGCGGGTCAACTCGCGCCGGCTGATAAAAGATCTCGCCCAGATCCTTCCCATCATCTCCATTCACGCCCCCTTCATGCAGTTGGACGGCTGGGGCGGGCCTGTGGACTCCTTGAAGCGCTGCGTGGAGATCGCGGGGGACTGCGGCATAGGCCTGGTAAACTTCCACCCGCCGTCCTGGATGGAGATGGAGCTAAGCTACTGGCGCTGGCTGTACCGGATACAGGATTTTCAAAAGGAGATCGGCGGGAACCAGGTGGCCCTGACGCTGGAGAACATGCCCTGGACCGGCAAGTACCGCATCAACGGCTACATCCTCTCGGACACGCAAAAGATGATCGAGTTTCTCCTGGAGAGAAATCTCTACCTCACCTTCGATTGCACACATATGGGGTCCGGGCGGGCGAACTTCATCAACGACTTCTACCTTTGTTACAACAGCGGCAGGATCAGGAACATCCACTTCTCGGACTACGGCCACGGCCGCCAGCATCTGCTCCCGGGGCACGGCATACTGCCGCTCACCCGATTCCTGAACCACCTGAGAAACACCGCCTACAACGAAACGCTCACCCTGGAGCTCTCACCCCATGAGTTTCCCAAGGGGGAGCAGATCATCATCGAGAGCCTGAAGGAGATCCTCGGCTATCTGCGTCGCGAGACCGCCAAGGTTATCCCCGAACCACGTATACAGAGCATTTCGCGTCCCTGACCACCTGATGAGAGACGCTCCCCAGCAGTTTCCGTCTTAAAAACCCTTTTCCGGTGCTGCCTATAACGATGACGTCGATCTCCTCCTTTTCGGCGAAGTGGATCAGTTCCTCGGCCGGGTCGCCGTAAACGACCGCAGTCTCCATCGGCACGTCCTCCTCTGCGGCGAGCTTCTCGATGACGAAAAAGATCCGCTCCTTCAACTCCGACCATTGAGCCTGCTCGGTAATGGGACGCGCCGGGACGAAATCGGTGAAGGTGTTGCTGGGGGCGTTCGGGAGCACCAGGAGTCCGTACACCTTGCTCTTGAATTGGCTTCGGTTCCCTGCCGCCAGCCGGACCGCCTCCTCCGCAGCCTTGTCGGACAAAGGTGAGCCGTCTATAGCGACCAGGATCTTCTTGCGCAGGTTAAGCATCTGTTCTTCCTCCGGGATAAGGGGTTGCCGGGAAAACGGCTGCATAACTATAAAACATTGCTCCACCTTTTTAAACAGGTTTTTATTTTCGAGCAGTTGCGTCCCCCTCAATCGCCAACTGCTGCATTGGGATTACTCCAAGGCGTACTTTTCTTTCTTTTCACGTTGACAGCCGGGGATTACCCGGTGAGAATACCCTGTCCCGGACGGTACTCAAGGACCTGGAAACGAAGACGAACCGGGCTACCATGCGGCTCCCGCTAAACAACCGGACACAAGAGCTTGGGCAAGCAAAAGAGAGGCAAGCGATGATCGTAGGAATTCTGAAGGAGATAAAGACCGAGGAGAACCGGGTCTCCATGACACCGTCCGGGGTCGAGGTGATGGTCGGGAAAGGGCACACCGTGCTGGTCGAGGCGCTGGCCGGGGTCGGCAGCGGCTTCGGCAACGAGGCGTACCAGAGCGCCGGCGCCGAGATCGTGGCGACACCGGCCGAGATTTTCGCGCGCGCCGAGATGGTTATGCACGTCAAGGAACCGCAACCGTCGGAGTACGGGATGATCAGGGAGGGTCAGATCGTCTTCACCTACTTTCACTTCGCAGCCTCAGAGAAACTCACCCGCGCCATGCTCGCGGCCGGTGCCGTGGCCATTGCCTATGAAACCATCACGGACATGGACAACACGCTGCCGCTCCTTACCCCTATGAGCGAAGTGGCGGGACGCATGGCTGCACAGCAGGCGGCCAAGTACTCCGAGCGGGCTCAGGGTGGACGCGGCATCCTTTTGGGCGGGGTCCCCGGGGTCGCCCCTGCCACGCTGCTGGTTCTTGGGGGTGGAGTTGTCGGCACCCACGCGGCGCAGATGGCGTGCGGGCTCGGGGCAAAGGTCTACCTGCTGGAGGCGAGCCTCGCCCGCCTGCGCCACTTGGCCGAGGTGATGCCGAAGAACTGCTTTCCGCTCATGTCGTCCCCTGCCGCGGTTCGCGATCTGGTGCGTGAAGCGGATGTGGTGATAGGTGCCGTCCTGGTGCGCGGGGCTAAAGCCCCGAAGCTCGTGACGCGCGAGATGTTGAAGGGGATGAAGAAGGGAACCGTGCTGATAGACGTGGCGATCGACCAGGGTGGCTGCTTCGAGACCTCGCGCCCCACCACCCACAAGGAGCCGACCTACGAGGTGGACGGCATACTTCACTACTGCGTCGCCAACATGCCCGGGGCGGTACCGCTCACCTCGACGGTTGCCCTCACCAACGCCACCCTCCCCTATGCGGTCGTACTGGCCGGCGGGAAGTGGCGCGAGGTGATCAGAAAGCACCCGGGGATCCGGACCGGGGTTAATCTGGCCTTCGGCAAGGTCACCTATCAGGGTGTCGCCGAGGCGTTCAACCTGGAATACACCCCGATAGAATATTTCTTGAAAAGCAATTGAAAAGCAATTGACGATTGACAATAGACAATTGACAATTGACAAAAAGGGCGCCCCATAAGGCGCCCTCAACTCAACATCCCTTCAGTCAACCTCTGTCTTAATCTTAATCTTAATCTTAACCTTAACCTTAACCTCAGCCTCTATTTAGCACCCTGGCCATCTCCTGGTGGATGAAGCCGTTGGAAGCCAGGATGCGGTGATCGTAGACAGAGTACGGGAGCCCGGCGTGATTGGTAACCTTGCCGCCCGCCTCGGCAACCAGCAGTGAACCGGCAGCCACATCCCACGGCTTCAGTTTGCATTCCCAGTAGCCATCCAGCCTTCCTGCGGCGACATAGGCGAGATCAAGCGCAGCAGCTCCGGCCCGGCGCACCCCCCGCGCAGCCAACTGCAATTCCACGAAGTTGCCGAAGTTGTTCTCGTTGTCGCGCGCAACGTCGTAGGGGAAACCGGTGGCGACAAGGGAGTTGCGCAACGGAGTCCTGGTGGAGACGCTGATGGGCTTGCCGTTTAGAAATGCCCCCTCTCCATGCACGGCAGTGAACAACTCATCCATCATGCAGTGATAAATGACTCCAAGCAGCAGTTGCCCCTCACATTCCAGGGCGATGGAGACGCAGAACCAGGGAAACCCGTGAGCAAAGTTGGTGGTGCCGTCCAGAGGATCGATAATCCACTTGTACGGGGCAATACCCTGCGGGTACTGAGCCTCCTCCGCCAAAAAATTGTGATCCGGAAAAACGTCCCTGATGCTATTGACGATAAGTTCCTCGCACTCACGGTCCACCTCGGTCACCAGGTCCACCTCCCCTTTGTAGGAGACTTGGTGCTCGCCCCAAAGCCGCTCCTTTTGCATGGCGCCGGCACCTTTGGCCGCGGCTGTTGCCACCTGGAGCATTTGCCAAAGTCGTGATTCAGTCGACATCGGACACCCCGGACTCATGGTCGCCACCTTCAGCATCGGCTGAGTTCTCCAGCAATTCACGCATATGCTCCAGCAGGGTGAAATGCATCTCGTCCTCCGCCGCGATTCTCAAGAAAAGTTCCTTCTCCCAGCCTTGTAGCGCCTCCCGAGCCAGTTCCCCACAGACGCGGGCGCTGGATGCCTCGAACTGCATGGCGTGGCGGTAGCGGCCCAGGTCCCCGCCGAACCGGGATAGTGCTTGATCTTGCACGGAAAGACGGCGCAGAATGCACTTCGCGCCGTCCAGTGTGGCGGAAAAGGGCAGCTCCACCCTCGCTCCGTCTTGCAGGGCGCGCAGTGCATCGGCATGCCTCACCTCGTCTTCGGAGAACATCTTGAAGATGGCGGTTAATCCGGCAATGCCCGCCTCCGCGCCGCAGCGCTCGTAATACCCCTTCCCGTCGCCTTCCTTTCGGAGCACCATTTCCCTCGGGTTCATAATCCCTCCCAGACCCTATTATTTCCGGCTGGAAAACAGTAACAGGAAATCACGGTATTTCAAAAAGTCGGCCGACATTTTATCTTTTTAAAGGGCGTGGTGGCGAATCTAGATCGGTTTCAGCTTTTCTCAGGTAAATCTGCGTCCCATGGCCTTTGCCTTTTCACCTATTCATTCCTTCCGACATTTGAGGGTTGGCGCACGCGAAAAGGGGGGATCCAAGATCCCCCCGATTTTTCCGCTCATGAAACTGCGTGCAGCTTCTAGTTGTAGGCGCTCTCCGAATGCTGCGTCTGGTCGAGGCCTCTGATCTCGTCGTCCTTCTCCACCCTGAGCCCGATGGTCTTGTCGAGGATAAAGGCGATGACCAGGGTAACCACCACGGCGTAGGCAGCCACGGCCACGACGGCTATCACCTGGGTTACGAACTGCCCGCCGTTGCCGGAGAGGAGCCCGGTGGCGCCTACCGTGGCGAATACGCCGGTCAGAAGGGCCCCCACGGTCCCGCCGATGCCGTGCACGCCGAAGGCGTCGAGCGAGTCGTCGTACTTGAGCTTCGCCTTCAGCATGATCCCCATGTAGCAGGCCAGGCCGCCGATGATCCCCATGATGATGGCCGCGCCCGGCTGCACGAAACCTGCCGCGGGGGTTATGACTACCAGTCCCGCCACCACGCCGGAGCCAAAGCCCAGGGCCGATGGCTTTCCTGCATGGATCCACTCGGCGAACATCCAGGTAAGTCCTGCCGCGGCCGGTGCTATGGTGGTGGTGGTGAATGCCAGAGCGGCCAGTCCGCCCGCGGCATCAGGGGTGTTGGCGCCGGCTATGGCCGAACCGGCGTTGAAGCCGAACCACCCGAACCAGAGTACGCCGACGCCCAGCAGGGTGAGGGGAAGGCTATGAGGGGCCATGCGCTCGGTAGGAAACCCGTGGCGCTTGCCGAGGAAGTACAGTACCACCAGCGACGAGATACCGGAGGAGAGATGAACCACCGCGCCGCCGGCGAAGTCGAGGGCTCCCATCTTGAAGAGCCACCCTTCGCCCATCCAGACCCAATGCGCCAGCGGGTCGTACACCAGGGTGGTCCAGAGCAGCACGAAAAGGCAGTAGGCGGAGAACTTGATCCGCTCGGCAAGCGCCCCGGAGATGAGGGCGACGGTGATTATGGCGAACATCCCCTGGAACATCGCGAAGACGTACTCGGGAACGGCGCTCGGATTGGTACCCACATTCTGGAACAGGGCGTACACGGGGACGCCGTCCTCGAAGCTGATCAGTCCCTTCAGCATCACCTTGCTGAAATCGCCAACCATGCCCAGGCCGAGATCCGACCCGAAGGCGAGGGAGTAGCCCAGCACCGCCCACTGCACGCCGACGATACCCATGGCGACGAAGGAGTGCATCATGGTGGACAGGACGTTCTTCTGTCGCACCATGCCGCCGTAGAACAGGGCGAGTCCGGGTACCATGAAGAGGACCAGCGCGGCGCAAACCAGCATCCAGGCGGTGTCCCCCGTATTGAGCACCGGATCGACTTTCTGCGGTTCTTCCGGCACGGCAGCGGCTTCCGGCGCAAGCTCGACTGCGGCTTCGACTGCGGCTTCGGCGGCGGGAGCGTCGGGCGCGGCAAGCGCGGACGCCGCGGCTACAGACGCAGGCTCTGCCCCCTTTTCTTCGGCGTTTACCGCCATCGGGAGCACCAGCAGGCAGGCCAGCAGCAATAGTCTGGTAAAGTGGACGGTCAGGCGACTGGAAGCGGTGGAAACCTCCGCCGTCATCCGAGCCGCGTCCTTAACTTTTTTAATGTCGCGTATCATAACATTCTCCATTGATGGATTGGATTTGTATTGTGCCCGAGGCAAGGCTTTAAATGGCCTCGTCCCCTTTTTCTCCGGTCCTGATCCTGACCGCTTCCTCAAGAGGCAAGATGAATATCTTGCCGTCTCCGATCCTGCCGGTTTTCGCGGTCTCTTCAATGGTCGCCACGGCCTTTGCGACCAGTTCGTCCGCCACGGCGATCTCTATCTTCACCTTAGGGATGAAATCAACCACGTACTCCGCGCCGCGGTACAGCTCGGTATGCCCCTTCTGCCGGCCGTATCCCTTGACTTCGCTGACCGTGATCCCCTCGATGCCGATCTCGTTCAGGGCATCCTTCACCTCGTCCAGCTTGAACGGCTTGATGATGGCTTCAATTAGCTTCATCGCTTGCCTCCTTTTTGATGCCGGTGAATTCGTTCGCACCCACCGTGCCGTTGTTAATACCTTTGGCAAGCCGCCCGGCCTATCCGGCTCGACTTGCACATGCTCACAGTATCCCTTGGGGTAGGTCGCCCGCGCCTTTCGCGCATCCGGCGATTACTACTTCTCTTTTCAGATCTGTGCAGGCTTCGATGCCTTACCTGTTGTTCAACGTCGAAATAAACTGCCCTTTTCTCGCTTGGAAAACAGCGGCTCCCCCTTTCATTAATGACGCCTTCCACCACGACCTGCGCCATTGCCTAAACGGGCGTGAAAGCTTTTGTGCGGCACCGCGATGTGCCGTTTGACCTGATAGTTAGCACAGGCTGTGCCAGTCGGCGTTGCAACAGACAATACCCGGAATTACAGGCATTTAGCTGCCAGGCTTCAAGAGAGTCCGGAGGTTGCGTACTCAAATGCGGCAGGGGTGATTATTTATTAAGCAGTCAAGGCGGAAGGGGAAGGGGGCGCTGCCACAGGCAGCCGCTGCACAGACAGCTCGGCAGACGCGGCCTCGACCGGCGCAATCGGTCGGCCGCGGCACAAGTCAAGGCGCCCGTCTAGGCTCTATTCAACGGTGGGCAGGAACAGGAGGGGAATCTCTTCGGGGGGGACCGGCCTGCTGAACAGGTACCCCTGGTACAGGTCACAGGCATTGCTTATCAGAAAATCGAGCTGCGACTGGGTCTCGACCCCTTCGGCTATCACCTGCAGCTTCAGGGTGTGAGCCATCTCGATGGTGGCAATCGTGATGGCCGCGTCGTCGGGATCTGTCGTGATGTCCTTGATGAAACTGCGGTCGATCTTCAGCACGTCGAGCGGAAAGCGCTTCAGGTACGACAACGAGGAAAACCCGGTACCGAAGTCGTCGATGGCGAGTCTCACCCCCATCCCCTTCAAAGCCTGCAGGGTCTTCACGGTCTTCTCGGTATGCGCCATCAGCACCCCTTCGGTAAGCTCAAGCTCCAAAAGCCCCGGGTCGAGCCCGCTCTCCTTGAGAATCGCGGTGACGGTATCCAGCAGCTCATTTTTCATGAAATGCTGCCCCGAGATGTTCAGAGCCAGGGTGACCGGCGGCATGCCGGCGTCGAGCCAAAGCTTGTGCTGGCGGCAGGCATGCTTCATCACCCACTGGTCGATCTTGATCACCAACCCTATTTCCTCGGCAAGCGGCAGGAAGCGGGCGGGCTCCACCATGCCGAGTTCCCTGCTCTTCCAGCGGACCAGGGCCTCGATGCCGACCACCTTTCCGCTACGACTGCTGACCTGCGGCTGGTAAAAGACGGTGAACTCTTCGTCCTTAAGCGCCTTATGCAGTTGACTCTCCAATATGATCCGCTCCAGCGCCTTGGCGCTCATGGATTCGTCATAGATCTGGTAGCCGTTTCTCCCCTGCTCTTTTGCCTGATACATGGCGCCGTCGGCGTTTCGGATCAGGTCGTTCGCCGTCGAGGCGTCGAAGGGGTAGAGGCTTATGCCGATGCTGGTGGAGACGAACACCTCCTGCCCCTCCAGCGAGTACGGCAGGGAGACAGCCTCCAATATGCGCCGCGCCACCTTGGCTACGTCCTGGAAATGGTCGATCTCGGAGAGCATGATGGTGAACTCGTCACCTCCAAGGCGCGATACCAGCGACGGCGGGCACTCCTCGTCCGCCCTGGCGAGGCAGTCGCTTCGACGCACGCAGCGCAGGAGCCGGTCTGCCACGTCCTGCAGCAGCCTGTCCCCGACGCCATGCCCCAGGGTATCGTTGACAAGTTTGAAGCGATCCAGATCGAGGAACAGGACGGCGAGCATCCTGTCGTTTCGATTGGCGAAGACCAGCGCCTGCTCCAACTGCTGCAGAAAGAAACGGCGGTTGGGCAGCCCGGTTAGCGCGTCATAGTAAGCCAGGAGACGGATCTGTTCCTCCGCGTGCTTTCTTTCCGTAATATCCTGAATGGTTCCGGTCAGGCAGACCGGCTCTCCTGAATCGTCAAGGACCGTGACCAGCTCGGCGTGCAGGGTACGCTCCTCCCCCCCTCCCAGAAGTATCCGGTAATCGAAGCTCAAGGGGGCACGTTTGGCTACCGCGTAATCGATGGAACTCTGCACTAAGGAAAGGTCTAGATGGTGCACCGGGTCGAGGATCGGATTTCCCTCTCCCCTCGCGCCGTCGATGCTGCATATGCTGTAAACCTCTTCCGAGCAGCTGATCTCGCCGGTGGCGAGGTCCCACTCCCAGCTTCCGATATGGGCGAGGCTCTGGGCGTGGGCCAGCCCTGCCCTGCTTACCCGCAGTTGTTCAAGTGCTCCGCTGGCCCGCAGCATGTAGTTCACCCGGTGTCCCAGGATGTGCCAATTGATCGGTTTCGTGATGAAATCTGTGGCGCCCGCCTCGTAGGCGCAATCGATCGATTCCAGGTCCTCGAGTCCGGTCATCATCAGTACCGGCGTATCGCGCCCCGAAACTGTGTGCCGGATTGCGCTGCATACGGAAAACCCGTCGATTCCCGGCATCACCACGTCCAGAAGTACTATGTCCGGCGCGTACACCTCGAACGCCTCCAGCGCCTGCTCCCCCGTTTCCGCTTCCCGGACCGTAAACCCGGAATACTCCAGGGTCTCCCTGGCCAAAAGACGGACGGCCTGGTCATCGTCCACGACCATGACCAACGGGGTGCTCCGCTTCGATTTCCTGTTCAACATAGAGGGCCTCCCTGCAAGGCATCGCGTATCATGCGGTATTCCTCTTCCACCTGCATGAGCAGCGGCAGCGCCCCCTTGGTGGAGCCTGCACGCCCCAAGGTCTCAAGTTCCATGCAAACGCCGGCCAGCCTCAGCGCTCCGAGGTTGGCGCTGCTGGATTTGAAGCTGTGCGCCGCAGCCTTGAGTTTTTCCGCATCGCCGCCGCTCTCAGCCTCACGCATGGTCTGCAACAGAGTCGGGGTGCTCGCCAGATACAGGTCGACCACCTTGCGCAGGATCTCCATGCCGCGATTGCCAGGCAGCGTCCGTATCATCTCCAGCGCGCCGGCCATCTTGTCGCGGGATATCACATCGGCAGGGACGCGCGCCGCGGTTTCGCCGTCGCGGTGCAGTTGCCGGCAGATCACCCTGGAAAGCTGATCGCGGGTGAAAGGCTTGGAAAGGTAGTCGTCAGCCCCGGATTCGAGGCATGCTATCCGGTCCCCTTTCATGGCATAAGCGGTGAGTGCGACGATGGGAATGCGGGTTGCCGTGATCCCTTCCAGCGCCCTGATCCTCCTGGTCGCTTCCAGACCATCGATCACCGGCATCTGGCAATCCATGAAGACCAGGTCGTAGCGGGTCCGCTGCACCGCTTCAACGGCACAGAGGCCGTTGTCGACGACATGCACCCTGCATCCCAGGCTCTCGAGCATCCCTTTTCCGACCTCCTGGTTCACAGGGTTATCCTCGACCAGCAGCACCTGCCGGGAACTCGGCATCGTGTCGCAGATGGCGCTTTCGGCCTCGCTTTCGAGCAGCTCCATGCCGAGCGCCCCGACCAGCGCACCGTACACCCCGTTGCGGCGCATCGATTCCTTCAAAAAAAGGACCACCCCGGTCTCCCGCACCAACCCGCCCGGCGCGTCGCCCAGGCTCTCGGTCAGCAGCATGAGCCGAACCGGGCACGCGGCCGTAACGGTGCGCACCGTTGCGGCAAGCTCGATGCCGTCCGTGCCCGCCACGGCATGGTCCAGGATGACGAGGTCAAAGGGGGCGGTGACCAGTTTGCAGAGCGCGCCGGGGACGTCTTCGGCGCATTCGACTTCCATCCCCCACCCGGTCATCTTCTCCAGGAGGGTTTCCCGTGTCTCCGCCGCATCGGTCGCCACCAGCACCCTTTTGCCCCGCAGCGCCGAGCAGTTGCGCTCGGGGCGCGGCACTTCGGCGTGGGGTTGCAGCGAGGCCGTGAAGGAGAAGGTGGAGCCGTGTCCGGACCGGCTCACCAGCCGCAGTTCCCCCCCCATTAATTCGGTCAACTGCCTGGCGATGGCAAGGCCCAGTCCGGTCCCTCCGTACCTGCGGGTCATCGATTCGTCCCCTTGTGCAAAGTGGCGGAAGATGCGCTCCTTAGCCTCCGGCGCAATGCCGATGCCTGTGTCGCTTACGCTGATACGGATCATGTCGGGTTTTTGCTCCATCGACAGCGCCAGCTTGACAGACCCTTGCGGGGTGAATTTAACCGCGTTGGCAAGCAGGTTGACCATGACCTGACGCAGCCTCCCCGGATCCCCAAGGAACATGCGAGGCAGCCCCGTTTCAATGACAAAATCGAGCTCCAATCTCTTCTTGGCGGCATCCTCCATGAACATGGCGACCGCATCCGCGGTCAGCTCGTGCAGATCGAAGGGGATCACCTCCAGTTCCATGCGCCCCGCCTCGATCTTGGAAAAATCGAGGATGTTGTTGATGATGGAGAGCAGCGCCTCGCCAGAGCGCCGCACCGTATCCACGAAACGGGACTGCTCCTGGCTTAGGTCGGTGCTCTGCAGCAGTTCGGTCATGCCGAGCACCCCGTACATCGGTGTCCGTATCTCGTGGCTCATCTGCGCAAGAAACTCGGATTTGGCGCGGTTGGCCGACTGCGCCGACTGCATGGCTCTACGCACCCCCTCAAGGCTCTGCTCCAACTGCCGGTTCACGTCGCTTAGTTCCTGCGTCCTCTCAGCCACCTCCAGTTCCAGTTCCTCGGAATGCAGTGCAAGTCTCTCGTCGCGAACGGAGATCTCGGCCAGCATCTCGTTGAAACAGTCGAACAACAGCCCCAGTTCATCGTCGCTCCAGCTCTTGACGCGGACCTGATAATCCTTGCTGCGGGAGACGATCTCCATCTTCCGGGTCAGTTGGCGGATAGGGTCCGAGATGAGTCGCTGGAAGCGGCGGGAGAGGAGCCAGGCGAGGCACCCCGCGACGGCGGCGGCGCAAACGAGCAGGGCAAGGAAGAAGAATAGCAAGGGGCGAGGGTGAGCCGGCTGGGAGACCAGCCGGAGGTAGCAGACGAAGCTGAGTGTAAGGGTGAGGAGCGCCAGGGCGTTGCAGCCGAGAAGGAGCGTTATCAGCTTCGCCTTGAGGCAGCTTTTTCCCGGCCACGGACCCGTCACGGCACCCCCCTTCGTCGTGTGCCACGGCAGATTTTATCAGGCACCCCCTCGCGGAGAAGCCGTCTAATGATACCCGGGGCAACGAAGTTAAAACTCTACAATAATTCGTTTGAATTTCAAGGACGGCGGGAGGCTGCGGCAAGGGATATAAAATTGGCGAGTATGGCGTGCGAAGCCGCTTGAAACTTGCTTTCGGCATCGAGGAAGCCGGACAGGAAGTCGCTTGCAGGTGAAGAGATCTCGTCCCAGGCGGAAACGATGGCGCGGTCCACTTCCGGGTGGAACTGCACCCCGTAGGCGCTCCCGATGCGGAAAGCCTGCGCCGGGCAGGCGGCCGAGCCGGCCAGAAGGGTTGCCCCGGGTGGGATGCTGAAGCTGTCGCCGTGGAGCTGGAAGGTGAGAAAGGGGGACGTCACGCCACGAAAGAGCGGGTCCGACGCCCCCTCCCGGTTCAGTTCCACCCGGCACACCCCCTTCTCGCCATGCGGGGAGGGGGAGCTGACCACCCCGCCCGCAAGATGGGCCAGCAATTGGCCGCCCAGGCAGATCCCGAGCAGTGGGGTGCCGGCCTGTAAGGCTTGCGCCATGAAGGAGAGGACCCGGACAAGGTGGGGGTATTGCCGCGTGTCGTGCACCCCCATCTCGCCCCCCAGCACGATGACGCCGTCTAGTCCCGCCGCATCGGGGAAAGCCTCACCGGAGTAGCCTGCCAGAGTGCGGAACGGGTGCCCGGCTGAGGCGAGCAGACTGCCGCACCCTCCGGGCGGGCATTGGGGGTCGTTTTGAACGATGAGGAACATGGCTTCCTTTACGGCCGTCTCAAGTCGATATCGCCCGACTCTTGGAAGAGAAGAGGCGAGTTGGGGAAATCCTGCGCCGACAGCCTCCGTATGAGGCGCAGGGCGCGTCGTCCGGGATCCGGAACCGGGGCTTGCAGCGGTTTTTGCCGGAAAGAGTGGAGGGAACCTTTCAGGAAAGAGCCGTCCGCGGATATCTGCACGGTCAGAAGCGGCGCATAGCCGCTCTCCCGGGTCACGCTCATCCCGCCGAAGGTGGCGAAGTTCCCCAGACTGTAGGCGATCAACCGGTCGCGGTACAGCTCCATGGCGCGCGGCACATGAGGCCCGTGGGCGACGATGAGGTCGGCGCCCCGGTCGATGGCGTCGTGGGCGAAGCGGATCAGGTCGCCGCGCGGCTCGTTCAAATAGCGCTCCATCCCCGGGACGACGTGCAGCGCGTCGCGCCCCTCGGCGCCCGCATGGATGGAGAGGATCAGGATATCGTAGTGGTCGGCGACCCGGGAGATTTCCTCCAGAACCTGCTCCGGAAAGACGATGGAGCGCGGTGGCGGGCCGAACGAGAGAGAGACCACCCCGATCCTGACGCCGCGCACGCTGAACCGCGCGATTTCGCCGTTTTTGCTGGAGAAGGCGACACCCGCCTTGGTGAGCGCCTTTTTGGTCGAGGCGAAGCAGGGCCTGCCGAAGTCGAATACGTGGTTGTTGGCCAGGGATACCATGGAGATACCGGCCTCTTTGAGGTTGCGGGCGTACTCCGGTGGGGTGCGAAAGAGATAGCTCCTGCCCGGGACGGCGACCTTGGCAGGTTCGCCCCCCGCGCAAAGGGTCCCCTCCAGGTTGGCAAGGGCGATGTCGGAGCGTTTGAAAAAGGGGGCGGCCGCCGTCAGGAGATCCCTGCCGCCGTCAGGCGGGAGCCTGGGCGAGGGGAAGTCGCTTCCCATCATGATGTCCCCCACTGCCGTGATCGAGATCGACTCCTCCTCGGCGGAACCGGCCCCGGCCGAACGCGGCTCGGTGGAGTACAGCTCCGCTGAACCCGGTTCAGGAGAGAGGGAAAGGAGCAAGACGGCGGCAAGGAGCAGGGAGAGCCGAAAAGTATGGCGGGTCGAAGTGATCAGAATAATCGCCTTTCTAGCGTGATGCGGCTTTAATGCCATTAATGCGGCTATGGTTCAGTCCCCTTTGCGGAACAGCCCCTCGGCGACCACCTCGACCACGTCCCTCACCCGCACATGCCCCGCCCCTCTATCCTTCAGGCCGTCCTCCAGCATGGTCATGCAGTAAGGGCAGGCGACGCAGACCGTGTCAGGGGAGCCTTTCAGCGCCTCGTCCACCCGCGCGTGGTTCACCCGCTCGCCGATGAACTCCTCCATCCACATCCGCCCTCCTCCGGCGCCGCAGCAAAAGGAGTTCTCGCGGTTGCGCTCCAGTTCCTGGGGCGCGCTGCCGGTGACCGCCTCGATCACCCCGCGCGGCGCATCGTAGACCCCGTTATGCCGTCCCAGATAGCAGGGGTCATGGTAGGAGATCTTGCCCAGCCTCCGGTCGGAGCCGCCCAGCTTGATCCGTCCCTCCCGTATCAGACCCGAGACCAGTTGCGACTGATGCACCACCTCGAGTTCCAGGCCGTACTGCCGGTAGTCGTTTTTCAGCGTGGTGAGGCAATGCGGGCAGAGCGTGATCACCTTGGTGACGCCGCGCTCGCGGAACAGATCGACGTTCTCCCGGGCCATCCGGTCGAAGAGATACTCGTTGCCGAGCCTTCGCAGGCTGTCGCCGCAGCACTTCTCGTCCTTGCCGAGGATGCCCCAGGAGATCCCCGCCGCGTTCAGCACCGTGGCGAGCGCGACGGTGACCTGCTTGGCGCGTGAATCGAAAGAGCCGGCGCAGCCGACGTAGAGCAGGTACTCGGTCTCGCCGGCGACGAAGGGGCGCACCTCCATGGTGGAGACCCACTTGTTCCGCTCGCCGGGAGCGATCCCCCAGGGGTTCGATCTCTGCTCCATGTTCTCGAACAGGTTCAAAAGCTCTTCGGGAAAGCGCGACTCCGTCTCCACCAGGTGCCTTCTCATCTTGATGATCTTCGGCATCTGCTCGATCAGTACCGGACAGGCCTGCATGCAGGCACCGCAAGTGGTGCAGGACCAGATGGCATCCTCGGTGTTGGTCCCCTCCCCTTCCGCGCCTATCAGCGGCAGCGTTCCCTGCCTCCCTTCCCTGAGGGCATGGCTGTTTTCCAGCAGGTTCACCTTGATGGCGTGCACGATCTGGCGGGGATTCAGCGGCTTGCCGGTGCTGGTCGCAGGGCAGGCGGCCTGGCAGCGGCCGCACTCGGTACAACTGTAACAATCGAAAAGGTCCTTCCAGGTGAAGCGCTCCACGCTCCCCACCCCGAAAACCCCGCCCTTGTCGAAGGTCTCACGCGGCTGGGTGGCGGGCCAGTCGAGGCTGCCCAGGTAGCAGTTGGGGATGGCCGTCAGGATATGCATGTGCTTGCTGTGCGGCAGAAAACAGATGAATGCGAGCAGCACCACGGCGTGGAGCCACCACGAGAAGAGTTCCACGCCGCCAAGCAGCGAGGCGTAGGGCGCCAGGAAGTCCGCGACCATGCTTGAGATGGGCATGGCCGAGGCGGCAGCCTCCCTTCCCTGCGCTATGATCGCACCGTGCAGTCCAAAATAGGCCAGCATCAGGAGCGCTATCAGGGAGAGGATGAAAAACGCCTCTGGGCTCCTCGCCTTGACGTACATGCTGTCCAGGTAGGGGGGCTTCACGATCACCCTTCTGCCAAAGGAAAGGACGATCGCCACCAGGGTCAGGAGCGAAACTACGTCGAAGGCGAAGAGCAGTGGATGGTGCACCGCTTCGGGGAAAAGGGCAAGGCTCACGGAGGGGAACACGCCGTTTATCAGGAACTCGGCATTGGCAACGGCGAGGATCATGAAGGACCAGAAGATGACGAAGTGGTTCAACCCGAACGGCTTCTTGAGGACGCGCAACTGAGCGAAGGCGTAGAGCAGCATCTCCTTGACGCGGCTTAGCGGCTGGTCGAACCTCTGCTCCGGCTCTCCCAGGAGGACCAGTGAGAAGCGGCGGTACACGCTCCAGCAGAAAAAGGCCAGCGAGGCGACCAAAAGCGGCGTGAAGATGGCTGGGTCCGGCATCATAGGAGTACCTCTTTTATATATGCGGCGGCGCCGCGGTTAAGTATGGGAATGGCCGGGAAAACCCGCGCGGACCGGAAGGCGATCGCCTGAACGCGCCCGCGCCTGGGAACCTCTCCGGTCGTGCGCTGCGGCGCTACCCTGCGCGCCGCTCACGACCGGGCGGCCTTGAGCGCCTTCAGCTTGCCGGTGAGCGCGGGGATGATCCTGAACAGGTCCCCCACGATCCCGTAGCTTGCCACCTGGAAGATCGGGGCCTCCGGGTCGCGGTTGATGGCGATGACGACGTCGGAGTCCTGCATCCCGACCAGGTGCTGGATGGCGCCGGAAATGCCGCAGGCGATATAGACCTTCGGGCGCACCGTTTTTCCTGTCTGCCCCACCTGCCGGTCCGGCGGCATCCATCCCGCGTCGACCGCGCTCCTCGAAGCGCCGACCACCCCTCCCAGAACGTCGGCCAATTCCTGCAGCATGGCGAAGTTGTCCTTTCCCATCATCCCCCTGCCGCCGGAGATGATGAATTCGGCCCCCGCGATGTCGACGTCGCTGCCGCCGCCACCATCCATCAATATTTTCAGCACCTTGACCTGGATCTCGTCCTCGGTCACCGGCACCGGCTCCCTGACGATCTCCCCTTTCGCCTCGGAGTCGAAGGTGGGCATCGACATGACGTGGGGTCGGACCGTGGACATCTGGGGACGGAACTTGTCGCAGACGATGGTCGCCATGATGTTGCCGCCGAAGGCGGGGCGGGTCTGCATCAGGTTCCCTTTGTCGTCTATGGAAAGGCCGGTGCAGTCGGCGGTGAGTCCGGTGGAAAGGACCGTGGCGACGACGCCGGCCAGGTCGCGCCCGAGCCCCGTGGCGCCCATCAGGATGACCTCGGGAAGGTACTTCCGCACCAGGGCGCAGACGCTGCGCTGGTACGACTCGGTACGGTAGTGGCGCAACACCGGCGCATCCATCAGGTACACCTTCTCGGCTCCGTAACCGAAGGCCTGCAGGCAGAGCTTCTCCACGTTGTCGCCCAGCACCACGGCGCAAAGCGGGGCCTTGCGCGCCAGCGCCAGCTCCTTCCCCTTGCCGAGCAGTTCCCAGGAAACCTTGGCGGCCTCGCCCCCGGTCTGCTCGATGAAGACCCAGACGCCGCTGTAGACGGCAAGCCGCTTCCTGAGCGCGGCCTCCTCGGGATCCTCCTCCGCAACCTCGGGGGCGGCGCTGCCGGCCAACTGCTCAAGGATGCGCAGTTCCTCGGGGGTGAACGACATCTCCAGCGCCTGCACGGGGCAGACCTTGACGCACTTCACGCAGCCGATGCAGCGCGAGGCGTCGATGATCGGCTCGCCCGCGTCCGTCATTTGGATGGCGTCCACCGGGCAGACACTCTGGCAACGGGCCCCGCAGGCGATGCATTTGTCTTCCAGCAGGGCCGCCTTGCCGCGCGGCTTCTTCGGTGGTTTAACGGCATCGGTCATTGTTCATTCCTTTGGTAACACGGTGAGAGGAGAAGGGAATCGTCTTTCACTGTTCGCTTACCGTTTAAAGAGCCAGCAGGTCCTTTTCCAGCATCTTGTCGATCAGCAGTTGCGCGGCCCCTTCCGGGTCACGGACTCCGTCTCCGATCATCTCCCCTTGGGAGCGCTCCGGCGAGAAGATCTTGCTCACCCAGGTGGGCGAACCCTTGAGCCCGATGCCGTTCACGTCGAGCCCGAGGGTCGCGTTGTCCCACAGCTCCACCTGCGCGTCCGCGGACTCAAGACGCATGGCGACGGTCGGGTAGCGGGGACGATTCACCTCGCGCACCACGGTGAGAAGGACGGGAAGCGGCGCCTCGACCTGCTCGTGCCTTCCCTCCAGTTTTCTCCTGACCCTGATACTGCGCCCGGCCGGGTCGAGCTCCTCCACCCGGTCCACCAGGGTGAGCTGTGCGAAATTCAGGCGCGTGGCGATGCCGGGGCCGACCTGGGCGGTGTCCCCGTCGATGGTCTGCTTGCCGCAGATCACCACCCCCACCTCCTCGTCGCCTGCCAACCGCTCGATGGCGGCCGCCAGCACCTTGCTGGTCGCCAGCGTGTCCGCGCCGCCAAAGACCCGGTCCGACAGGAGGACGGCTCGGTCCACGCCGAGGGCGAGCGCCTTTCGCAGCGTCGCCTCGGCGTTGGGGGGACCCATGGAGATCGCGGCGACGCGAAAGCCGAAGCGATCCTTGAGCCTGAGCCCCTCCTCGATGGCATGGGTATCGTAAGGGTTGACGATGAAGGGAACCCCCTCGCGGATCAGGGTGTTGGTGACGGGGTCTATCTGTACCTGCGTTGTATCCGGGACCTGTTTTACGCATACCACTACGAGCATGGGGAACCTCGGGTTGTCTTAATGCCTTCAGGTTACAGCAGTTCTCGGGAAAAAAGTTGATCCAGGTCAAGGGACGGGCGATACCCGAAAAGAAGTTATCCAGTTACGGAAGCAGGGGTAAGCGCCGCGGCAGCCCAATTCCCCCTTGCATTTTCCCCCACGATCTTCTACCATCATGCAGCATGATCGGAAGGTCGCTCTCCCATGAAAGCGGTACCTAACGGCGTGCACCGATAAGCGTCCCCGCCTTCAGTAGCTGTCCGAACGCCGGTTGCAATACGCCGGCAGTCCCCTTATCATTTGCCAGAAAAACACCCGAATGTTAGCGGGTGGAGATACATGTCCGATAAACTCATCGAAAAAAACCTGCTCTACCTGCTGGCCCTCTCCGTGCTGCTCCATCTGGCGGTTTTTCTCATCATTAACATGATCCCGCCTGAAAAGCCCCAAAGCGCTCAAGAGACGACCATGGTCGATCTGACCGACTTGCCTGAACTCCCGCCGGAGGCCGTGCAGCCCCCTCGGATCAAGAAACCCGAGCTGAAAAGGGACACGGAGAAGCCGCAGCGGGTTACCAAGGAGATATCCCCCAAGAGGGAAGGCGAGGTCGACCGGTTGCCCCCGAAGCCGCGCAGCGCTCCCAAAGCGAGCCCCCCGGAAACGGGTCCCATAAGCCGGAATGCCGAACCGCCAGCCCCCGAAGCGGCGCCGCCGTCGCATACGCCCGTCACGCATGGCGAGGGAATCCTGAAGCCCAGGACGTCACCGCTCCCGGACCGCCCCAAGCTGTTCCCCAGTGCGACCAGGCTGGCGCGCCTGGAGGAGAGTTATCGGACAAAATACCGCCGTGAGGTGGAAGACGGCGAGACCAGATTCATGAACACCGAAGACATCCAGTTCGGCTCGTTCCTGCGCCGCCTGGAGACCGCCATCTATGGCGTCTGGCATTACCCGCAGGCGGCACTCCTGCGCGGCATCGAAGGGACCACGCCGGTCAGGATCACCTTCAACAGAAGCGGCGAGATCGTGCGCGTGGAGCTTTTGGACAGTTCGGGGAGCGGGATCCTCGATGAAGAGGTGATGCGGACCCTGAAGCAGCTTGGTCCGATCGGTTCCTTCCCCAAAGGGTACGGCGGCGAGCATTTCAAGCTGATCGCCTTCTTTCATTACGGCAACGGCGGCGGCAGATTGCGCTAGCAGCCGAGCCTCATCCTGAGAAACGCCTCGAAGTTCCCGTTGAACTCTTCCCTCTTGAGCGCCATATCCACCGTCGCCTTCAGAAAACCTAGCTTGTCGCCGCAGTCGTGGCGCACCCCGTCAAACCGGCAGCCGTATATCGACTCGTGAAGCGACAGGGTCCTGATGGCGTCGGTGAGCTGGATTTCCCCCCCCTTCCCCGGCTCCTGGTTCTCCAGGATGGGAAAGATGCCGGGGGTGAGGATGTAGCGCCCGATGATGGCCAGATCGGAGGGGGCCTCGCTCACCGGCGGCTTCTCCACCAGGTCGAGCACCTCGTAAACCCGGCTCGAAAGGTGGTTCCCCCGCACGCAGCCGTAAGAGGAAATATTCGCCATGGGCACCTGCTCCAGGGCGAGCACGGGAGAGCGGTAGCTTTCGTATACCTCCAGGAGCTGGGCCAGGCACGGCTGCTCCGAGTCGATGATGTCGTCCCCCAAAAGGACGGCAAAAGGTTCGTTACCGACGAATTCCTTGGCGCAAAGGATGGCGTGCCCAAGCCCCAGCGCCTCTTTCTGGCGCACGAAGAAGATGTTCGCCATCTCCGCGATCTGACGCACCTGGTGCAGTTCCAGATCCTTCCCTTTTTCATAAAGCAGGGACTCAAGCTCGAAGGAGATGTCGAAGTGGTCCTCGATCGCCCTTTTGCCCCGCCCGGTAACGAACAGGATCTGCTCGATCCCGGAGGCTACCGCCTCCTCCACCACATACTGCACGAGAGGCTTGTCGATAAGCGGCAGCATCTCCTTGGGAGTCGACTTCGTCGCCGGCAGGAATCTGGTACCGAGACCCGCAACGGGAAAAACGGCCTTTTTAACGCGCATTACAGGTCCTCCTTTTGTCATCAGTCAGCCCGCTCATCATCTCGGGTTCTCCCCGGCGGGAAAGCTCAGCCCCGGCAAATCGCCGATCAGTTGCCACTTCTCTTAGCAGACTCCAGGGTGTTGCTGAGGAGCATGGTGATGGTCATGGGGCCTACTCCGCCCGGAACCGGGGTGATGGCGGAGGCGCGCTCGCTCGCCGCCGCGTACTCGACGTCGCCCACCAGCTTCTTCTCGCCGACCCGGTTAACGCCGACATCGATCACCACGGCGCCCTCCTTGATCCAGGACCCCTTGATCATCTCGGGGACGCCTACCGCCGCGATCAGCACGTCGGCCTGCCCCACCTTGGCGGCCAGGTCGCGCGTCTTCGAGTGGCAAAGCGTCACCGTGGCGTTTTGCTGCAGGCACATGAAGGCGACCGGCTTCCCCACGATGTTGGAGCGTCCGACCACCACCACTTCCTTGCCGGAAAGCTCGACCCCGGACTCCTTCAGCATGACCATGACGCCGTAGGGGGTGCAGGGCTGAAAGAGCGGCTTGCCTATAACCAGGCGACCCACGTTGTAGGGGTGGAAGCCGTCGGCGTCCTTCTCCGGCGAGATCGCCTCCAGCACGCGCTCGGTGTTGATCTGCTTGGGGAGCGGCAGTTGCACCAGGATGCCGTGGATCTTCGGGTCTGCGTTCAGCTTGTCTATAAGCGCCAGCAGTTCCTCTTCGCCCGTTTCCACCGGAAGCTTGTACTCGTCGGAAAAAATACCCACGTCGGCGCATGCCTTCTCCTTCATGGAGACGTACACCTTGCTGGCGGCGTCCTCCCCGACCAGCACCACCGCGAGACCGGGAACGATCCCCCGTGCCTTCAGTAGAGCCGCTTCCGCGCTGATTTCCGCGCGGATCTTCGCCGCGATGGCCTTGCCGTCGATGATTTTCGCCATTCCTTGCACCCCTTGTTCATGAAATAAATAGTATGCGCCGCGCGCCGGACCGGTCCGGTCCTCGCCTATTTTAAGTCCGAAATAATAAGTTAAATACCGGATTTTGTAAAGGGATTTGCCCGAAAAAGGGCAAAAAAAACCCCCGTTGCCGGGGGTGAGTTGCATCTTAGTTCTAGGAAGCCGAAGGGCAGCCGGCGCAGCTTCCGCCTGACGGGCAGGCGGCCGCGACCGCCTGCTTGGCGCCGCCGCTGTTGTAGCCGTCTCCGTACCACCCCTGCCCCTTGAGGGCAAAACCGGACTGGGAGATCAACTTCTGAACCTCTCCGCCGCAAGTGGGGCAGATGGAAGCAGGCGCATCGGAAAACTTCTGGCGCAACTCAAAGGTGTTGTTGCAGCTTTTGCACTGGTACTCGTAAAGTGGCATCTCTTGTACTACCTCCTGTTAGACTGTAGCGCATGTAAGACGGCGGACCGCAGCATCAATATACGTATCCCCACCCGCTTTTGTCAAGGGGCAAGCTCCAGGCTCTGTGTCATGGCGAACAGCAGCCGGGAACGATAGATGATGCCGACCACCTTTTTGCCGTCCACCACCGGGACCCGCTGGAAGCGGTGCGTCAGGAACAGTTCCGCCAGATCGCTTACCTGGGCGTCCTGGGTGACCGAAATCGGCTGATGTTCCATGATCGCCGAGATGGGGAGATCCTTGATCCTGTCGCACAAGGAGGCGAAGAAATCAGGATCGGACCCTCCGGTCGGCGCCCCGTCGAAAAGCGCCGTGATGATGCTCAGGGGAGTGAGGATGCCTGCCAGCCCCCCCCTCTCGTTCAGCACGATCAACCCCGGCGCCGCGTTCAGGAAACTCTCGTCGCCGAAATTGCTCTTCATGGTCCGGACCGCCTCGGCCACCGTCGTTCTAACCGATATGGACGGCACTTCCGTTACCATAATGTCTTTAGCCTTCATGCATGGTCCTCGCTTTATTTAAATAGGGAGAGGAGTGAAGCCTGGTCCACCCCTTCCACTTTGATTACCTTATGCCTCGATTTGGCGCCCGCCCGGATGCTGACCCGGGATTTCGCGATACCGAGCGCCTTGGCGATCAGCTCGACGCACTGCTTGTTCGCCGCGTCCTCGACCGGAGGCGAGGTGAGCCTCAGTTTCAGTTCCCCGTCCTTGGGGCCGCAGATCTCGCTTCTGGAGGCCCTGGGCTGGACGTGGACGGTGAAGACGATCCCCTCCGGCGTCTCTGTGACGCGCAGAGGCTCTTCACTCATGGTCCAGCGCGAGCAGCTTGTAGTAAGTGTCGAGCATCCCCTTGAAGCCTGATTCGAACTGAACCTTCTCCCTTTTCAGTTCCTGAATCTGGTTATTGAGCTGGATCAGCCTTTTCTCCGCCTGGTCGATGATGCGCTCCCCCTTCAGTTCCGCCTCGGAGACCGTCAGGTGAGCCTCCTTCTGGGCGTTCGCCTTCATCTCCTCGGTGATGCGCTGGGCGGCGAGCATGGTCTCGCGCAGTTGCGACTCGCGCGCCTCCATTTCGGATATAACCGTAGCGTTGCGGTTCAGCCGCTCCTTCAGCTCTCCGTTTTCCCTGATCAACTCCTCCATCTCGCCTGCGACAGACTGCAAGAAGGCATCCACGTCCTCGGGATCGAGTCCACTGAACATCTTCCCCTTGAACTGCTGCTGCTGGATATCCATCGGGGAGATCTTCATATTGCCTGTCCCTTCATCTGGTTACTGAGCAACATCAGGTAAGTGTACGCGGTGTCGAAGACGATGATCTGCACCAAGTAAATGAGGGCGAACAAGACCAGAGGCGAGAGGTCGATCATCCCGGTACTGGGCATGTGGCGGCGTATCCGGGTCAGCGCCGGTTCCGTCACACGGTAGATAAAATTGACTATCGGGTTGTAGGGATCGGCGTTTATCCAGGAAATCACCACGCTGGCCAGGAGTATGTACTTATAGATAGTTAGAAGTCCGCTTGCCAGCTCGACTATCTTTGCAAGGGCCAAGAGAATGTTGGCTAGCAGAATCATTTATCCCCCTAAACATTGGTTTTTAGCTTGGAAAGCTATACAGAAATTGGCTTTGTTTGTCAAGGTAGGACCGGCTGGCTGTGTTTGGCTGAAAGAAGGGAAAGCAAACGCGGAAAACAGGACATACTTTAATACAGTCAAATGCAGCTGCGAATTGCGAAGCATAGGCCGGCCGGCGCTGCGCCGGCTACCGGGTGACATTTAGAGGTTGACTTAATCTGGCGGATGATTTAAAATCTCTTAGGCAAATGAGGAAGCACCACCGTCGCTGGTGGGCGGCCCGGTCTTCAAAACCGGTGTGGGGGGTGAGAAACTTCCCAGGTGGGTTCGATTCCCATGTGCTTCCGCCATACTTTATTGTTTTATTTCATATAGTTACACCTCCAACAAACAGGGGTTCCCACCGACTTTCGCTACGACTTTCGCTACAAAGACCAGCCTGCGGCGAGGCACACTTGGCGTCTTGCCGCAGGAAATCCGGACCAAAGTACTGAAGGATTAGGTCGGTGTCCTCCTCAAGCCCGTCGACATATTTGCCGTAAGTCTCGTACAGCATCTGTTTTGAGTTATGGCCCATCAGCCTCTCCAGCTTATTCATGTCCATCCTGAGCGTCATGGACCAGGCTGCAAAAGTGTGCCGTGTGGTGTATGGCCGGGTATACGGGAGTCCCGACTTTTTGAATGCCATTTCCCAGACGTTGTCTTTGAAACGGGTATGAGAATACCGCTCGCCATCGTGCATTTCGACAACATAGTCACTGGTCGAACGGTTGACCAAAATCTCGAGAACGCCCCGTAGCGCTCCTGTGATCGGGATCCGACGGGCCCGGAACTCGTTTTTGAGTTCCTCTTTTTCCCGATCCTGCACACGTTTATTGCTCACCTGAATAACCCCCCCCACTATGTCCTTCTTGCGTAACCCTGCAACTTCAGAGCCGATCATCCCGGTAAAGACGAATAATTCCGCAATTGTCCTGTAAAAAGGATTCATACCTAGTAATAGGAGCTGCCAGGCACCGTACCTGAATACTGCAGGAAACTTCTTTACCCTTCTCGGGACTATTTTCTTTTTCCTGCTGTGGATGTAGTCGAACGGGTCTGGAATATTCCAATCATATTCAGTCCTTGCGCTCAAAAGAACGGCATTCAACACGCTCAGGATGTTTCTGACCCGCGATGACGAAAGGGGCTGTCCAGCCTTTTTGGTATCCCGCCACTTCAGCGTGCGAATAAACACCTCAACAGAGACACCGTTGATATCGCGAAAGGTCATGCTACCAAAATACGGTACCAATCGGTCATCCAGTGCTTGATGATAATCAATCCGCTTGCTGTCTGAGGGGTCTTCTGCCAATACCCGCTTCCGCCAGCCCTTCGCCCCCTCTACCCCTTTATCTACGTAATCGCTAAAAGTCACGGTTTCAGCAGGCGGCAGGTAAGTGCGCTTGTCGATATTCGCATGTGCTGCTTTCAATCTCGGCGAAGCTTTTGGAAATCTTGCCGCAAAACAGAATTCCCCGCTTTCGATCTGGTTCAGGACCTCTCGCAGGTTTTTCGACGCCGCCCTTCGGTTCTCCTTGGAATCCTTCAGGCCGGTGGTTATTTCAGTCCTGAGGTCGCCGCGGTAGAAATCGAGATAAAGCCGACCGGTCTCAGGTTTGACGACAATGAGGCCAGCCGAATCACCAGAGTGGCTGATTACCTTTACCGAATGCCGCTTCACGTCCTTGTTTCTAGCCATTATACTCGCTCCTTTTTTGATCCCTCCTTTCTGGTTGGTCTTGTCCGCGCTGACAGGATAGCCTGATTTTCGTTGTAAGTCGAGCCGCAGAGTTGCTATCGAGCGCCATCACCATGGAAGCAACGAGTGCAAATCGAGGCGCCATGATGGGCTCAGTTTTACCGTTGACAATCAAAACACCTCTTCATGTCGAGAGCTACTCTTACTGTTACAGTTTACCTGACACAAGTTCGTTAGAATACATACTAAATCAGGCGGTTCAATCATAAAAGCTAATGCAGATTTTGCTGAAATATGCTAAAATAGGCTTCGTTTTTACAATAGATTCCTTAGATTGAACTTGTTAAGCAGCCAGTTGGTGGGGGCAAATACTACACTATTATAGCAAAAGAGAAAGAAGGAGCCGGCGAATGACGGTTAAGGAAGCAGAGCACCAGCTAGACCATTTTGAAAAGACCACAGGGATTTTGATACTGAACCGCACCCGACATATGATTCTGCGGGCGGTTGCCGCAGGAACAAGCTCAGTCGGATTTCATGGACTTGATGCGGACTTGACCACCAACGCAGGCATCAGGATCGCTGCAGGCTTACTTAACGCGCACCCTACCGCCTGGATGGAAATAGTTCCTGAAGTTTGTGCACCGCCAGCGACAGCAGAGCCCTCGGTCGGACGCGACCCCAAACCGCGGTTTGGCCTTTAAGTGCCATAAAGACCGATGTGCACAAGAAAAAAAACGTGCTCTGTCGTCATACCAATAGGAGAGGACGCAGAGCACGACTTTCATGGCTAAGCTGAAGAGGCAATGCTAATAGAAACGGAACGCCGCATCTTCGTCAATCACAATCCCGATGCTGGCAGGGATACCAATCAGTACCGCCGCGCGAACAAAAGCGTTATTCGCACGAAGCGTAAAATCCTCGGCAATCATTCGGTTGTATCGGCACGGGTAAGGCCCGAACTCGGCATTTATGAAGCGATTGCCGATTTTGAGTTCGAGCAAAATGCAAAAGTGGTTGGCTGCCTCTATCTCCTGCAGCGACGCTCCGGGTCTGAGGTCTTCAGACGAGTCGACCGAAGCAAGCCGGATGTAGTTATCTCCGTTTTCGGCGGTAATGTAGCTGGTTAGGCACATTTCCATTGGGTCAATCTGATGATGGTCATACACCTCAAACCTGTCCGCGTCGAAGAATACGCTCTTGTTTAACATCTCTGGCGTCAAGGTAAACGCTATGGGCCCGTCCAAAGGCTGTTGCCGCATCACCTTATCATCCTTAGCTTTACCCGCGGCTCTCAGCTCGCTATTCTGATTTTCCATCGTTCTCTCCTTGTACTGTCAAAGGTTACTTATTCCCAATGGGCCTAAACTACCTGTCGAAGACTAGACTCTTGGTGCGGAAACGCCCATGTTTGCAGGCCCGAGGCTCTCATTTTCGATCAATCCGGAGTCGCTAATTTTTGGAATCCGGAATCGGCACCTATGTAGTCCACCGCTAATTGTCAACGATTAGCCCTCTGGAAACTGAAACACCGATCAGTACTGATGCCATTACGAAGGCATTCTCCGCACGCCGGCGCGAGCGATCGTCCAGATCGTCGTCATATTCATCATTGGGCTCCCCCCCGAATATCGCGTTTATAAACACGCCATCGATCTTTATCTCGACAATATAGCCGTAAAATTCGGACTCCATGTATTCCCCGAATTCCTCATCATATCCTACGTTTTCCTGCCACGTGGCACACACGAGGTGAACGTGGTTTCCCCTATTTTCAGCGTATTGACCATAATTTATCTCCACCGAATCGAGTTCAATCTGGCTGCTGTTATGGACCGAAAACGAATCACAATCGCCCAGTACGCAGGCTTTGATCATTCGCGGCGATAACGAAAGCCGCAAAAGCTTGTCACACGACGGATGATGCAATTCTCCCTGACAATCCTTACGGGAGAAATCCCCAACAATAAGCTTTCCTGTAATTGCTGCCATTGCGATCTCCTTGTAATAATGACGCTGCTATTCAAATGACCTGGCAAGCTTCCGGTTGGTTGTGGTTAGATTCGGAGGACATGGTGGCCAGCTTTGCGGTACCGGTCTAAAAGCATGAATCTTCGTCCCACCCAGCTCCAAGAGACCGTGTACCTGAAGCAACTATATGGCCGGCGGCCGAGTGGCGGATACGCTGTGAACCTTACTGGCGTGATTGACCCGGCTCTGTCAAGTGGCGCCCATCACTCCATACCAAGGTTGGTCTTGACTTAACCATATGGTTCCGCACGTACTTTGGCCTTAGCTTGTACACCGCTTCATAAAAGCGCCGGACGTCCCGATGCATTACTTCGAAGGCTCTCAAAACGAAACTGTAATCCGCGTCAAAACCGGTAGTTTGCGGGATTAGCTGGTTAAGCCAATAGGTGACCTCCACTAGGCCTTCGTTTTCGGTCTCGCCAAGCGCTCCATAAAAAAGGTGCTCGGTCCGAAGCGTATTGGTAAGTGTGGACAGCCCCTCAGGCAACTCTTCCGGCGTCAAGCCAAGCCATGCGCAGACCTGCACCAGCCCTTTACCCCCGGCAATAACTACCGAGTAAAAGAACTGCTCGCCGCACTCCTCATGGCGAAATCTAACTAAAAAGCCGTTTTTGAGCCGGTTAAAGGTGTAGCTAGAGTCGGTAAGATATTTGTCAATCGCATCGTTTACCGAGAAATTAAGGTGGTCGCTGATCATTTGAGTCTCCCTGGAGCCGGTTTGGTACCGATACGCCCTGAGCACCTGTAGGTGTGATGAGGCGTCAGTACTTTGATTTAGTATCGGTATCGGTTTGAGCGTTAAAGCCCGAAGGCTACGGCGGCTAACGTGGTGAGCGCTGGTCTATCAGGAGCTATCCTAGCTCCAGCAGCCTCCAGTTCGTCTTGTATTGAGCCCGACTGACAGGGTTCATCCTGCCAGAATCTGGAAACCACCTCGAGGACTGTGCACAACTGGGCATATGTTAACTCCCGAAGGCGAGTTGCGAGTGCCTTGGCGTCAATACCATGCCTGCCACTCATGTCCCCGAAATGCTCTGCTTCCAGGAGATCAGACCAGAGAGACAGTCCAAAGTGCTGATGACTAAACAACTCATCAAACTCAAAAGTGTCTTTTTTCGTATCGATAATTGCGCACCATTCGCCAACGGTCAGCTCGACGTTATCGCGGGACATAATCATGCCGTAGCGCTCGCAGATGGAGTTAAGCCTCTGCCCCAGGCTACGACAATCCGCCTCCAAAGGGCCGAGAACTTCTCTGGAGTACTTGGATAAGCCGATCAGTTTCGCGACATCCTGCTGTGTCATTTCTTTACCCATTTCAGTCTCCTGTCGTGTGACGGTTGTATTAGTCGATACCTTTCCGGATTTCGCCCCGGTGAGCGGTTGATCTGAATTTGATTAATTCTGGTCCCGCAACCACGCGCGAAACCTCCTGTTGTTGGATTGTTGACCGGACTAAATCCTGAAGTAAATCAGCTGCGCATTTCTAATATCAATATGCCTCAGAGCGTTGTGTCAGGGCAAACCCCAGACAGGAAATGCTTTGACTTTGGGGGGTCCCCATTTCGTAAGTACCCGAGTTTTTTGGGATAATTATTCTGATTTTGTTGGCGTTTTGTAGGGATCTGGTCACGCGAGGGGCCGCTATGTGTCCTGAACCAGGCACGTGATTAGGGACTAGTGCAGGATGCGCACGGGTGTTCAGGTTGAATTACGTCACAATAAGGAAAACAAAGAGGGGTGCGCAGGGTGATTCTGTCATGAAGATGCCCGGCACATCCCCTCTTGAGTCGAGTTGCTATTTGGATTCCGAAGGTTGATCAAGGGGGCTTTGAGTTTTTTGCGACTCGTTAAGCTGTCAATTCTTGACGATCGTCAACTTCTCCTGTATTACCGAGGTGGCCCCTTTCACAACAGATCCAAACTAAAAAAATAAGCTTATTATTTTTCTTGACTGGGCCTGCCATTGAGAGTAGAATTGCCTCAACGATCAAGGGGGTGGGTATGGACTCAACGATGTACGCACAAGTACGCATGTCGCAACGCGGGATAAGCAGAGCCATGGTCGATTATGTCATGGAGCACGGCAAGCCTGAGCAAGACCGGGTAATCTTAGGGCGCAAAGACGCCCTTAGCCTGCTCGAATCGCTCCAGGATCAGCAACGCATCCTGAAGAAAATTCTGGACAAGGGTGGCGTTGTGGTCGTGGCTACTGGCGACAGGCTGATCACGACGTACAACTCGCAGCGTCGCGCTCACTGACGGGGAGAATGATATGAACGATTCGACGAATGAAAAAATTATCCACGAGATCATGGATATCGTCCGAGGGCCGATGACAGCATATGAAGCGTTAATATTTTCACTTCAGCTGCTGTGCTGGGCAAGAATCTCACCGGATGATCGTATGCCTGACGGCTTGAAAATTCAGTCTAAGCAGTTTGCTGACCCGAACTGGGTGCGAGATGTGTGGCAGGAACTTGGTCAGCGTCCTGGCATAATCGGCGCAGCATACTCTGGAGGCAAATTTCCCGCCCGCTTGGAGCCATCGAGGTTAGGCGCAGCCATCGCCCTGTGCATGAGCCTTGCCGGGACAGGGGTGCTGGACAATTTCGATCCGACCGATAGTTTTTCCCAGATATTTGGTAGGGAGGCGATGGAGTACTACCTTCCTTCAGAGCTGGCTGACGCAATGGCCGCCTTGGCCAGGGTTAAATCAGGTTCCTGCCTATACGCTCCATGGGACCACAGTGCCCAATTAGCCGGACGGGCAGTCGCTCAGGGAGCCAGCGCATTTATTGAAACAATGCACGACCCTATGCTGCCAGCTTTGATCAGCATGTTTGCGACTGGAGACATAGAGATCGCGCAAAGCGACCCCATCCGAGAGCCATCGGCAGTGGTGGCAGGTAAGTTGCGGCAGTTCGATGCTTGTGCGGCCTTTCCTCCCCTCGGTCTTCGCTATACATCGGAGGTGGTGGACAGGGACTGGTATAATCGGTTCCGGGATCATAGTAGTTCAGGCGCAGTGCTCGCGGTCCGCCACATAGTTGCGCAAACTAGCGGCAGGGCCGTGATTGCAGTACCTTTCAGCCTCCTTTTCAGCCCAGGAGGCGAGAGGGCGCTCCGCGAAGAACTGGTCAAACAGGGTCATATCGAAGCCGTCATTTCCATGCCGTCTGGGCTACTGGCCAACCCTTCCATTAGTTTTGCGCTCTTGCTCCTGGACATGGCAGAACGGCACAAATCAATCAGGTTCATCAGTGCGGAATCGGAACGTTTCCGCCAACCGATCCCGAAGGCAAGGGCACGGGCACGGCTCATAGATATTGACGGGATAGTCGCACGGGTTAACGGAGCGATCACGGATGAACTTGTCGCAGAAGTCACGACAGAAACGGTCCTTTCCGCCGACTGTCTCCTTCAGGTCAGCCGTTACGTGCTCCCGGAATGGCAGCGTAAAATTCAGGCTGTTATTAATGCGAATGACACCCTTTTGCTCGGAGACGTCGTTAGCATAGTTCGGCCGATGCCACCCTCTACCAGCATTGACACCTTTAATGCCTGGGAGATTATGACATCTGACCTGCCTGAGATGGGGTACATTCCCACTCCGACTAAAGAAGTGCTTGTCGACAAGAGTGGCGCCACCAAAAAACGGCTGTTCCTCCGCCCATACGATGTGCTTTTGATCTTCAAAGGCAGTGTCGGCAAAGTGGGGATCACGCCAGAAAACGTACCTGAGCCGGGAGAAGGAGGATGGATTGCCGGGCAGTCTGCCGTCGTCCTTCGGGTAAATAATCCTGAACAGGTTAACCCGAAAGCGCTGGCCATCTATCTCCGATCTGACCTTGGCCAGAGGTTACTTGAGTCGATATCTGTGCCGGGCGCTACAATACCGATGATTCAGCTGCGAGAGCTGCAGAAACTGCCGGTCATTGTTCCACCGATAAAAGACGCCACCGAAATCGGCAAAATCCTGGACGACCAGTCCAAGATTCAGGGCGAGATTGAGCAACTGAGGGCTAAACAAATCGAGCTGGCACGGAGCATCTGGACACTGGAATAACCGAAAGCGATCACCGCTCGTCCAGGACCGCACCACCGCCACCAAGAAGGTCAAGAAGCTGGTTGAGATTGCCAAGGAGCTCGGGTTCAAAGGCGTGCATGTCTTTATTGATGTGAATCGGCGTGGAATACTGGCCCAGTTTCAGGGGGAACCATTTTGTACCAGTTAATCAGTTTTACCTTGCGCTGTCATAACATGTGCTATATTGTAATCGCATTTTAATCTGGCCTTTATTTGTATTTGTGACAAGGACAGTGTGCGACCAGAAAGGATAGTCCGATGCCCATTGATCAACAGTGTCACCGGAAAATGATCAAGGACGTACGGGTGCAACTGGGGTTGAGCCAGGATGAACTTGCCCGTGCGCTGGGTATGAGTTTCGCTTCTGTCAACCGATGGGAAAACGGGAAAACTATCCCTTCGCAATTGGCCTGGGCGCAGTTCAATGCCTTTTGCCGTGAGATGGAAACGCAGGGCAAGCTGAAGACGCGGGAGGACGCCGCGTGAGCAAAAAAGACCTCACTGAACGAGACATCTGTACCAAGTTCGTCACCCCGGCGGTTACTCAGGCGGGCTGGGACCTCCTGACACAGATTCGCGAGGAGGTCAGCTTTACCAAGGGACGGATCATTGTCCGCGGCAGGCTCGTCACTCGCGGGAAGGCTAAACGCGCCGACTACATCCTCTATTACCAGCCAAACATCCCCATCGCCCTAATCGAGGCTAAAGACAACAACCACTCCGTCGGAGACGGTATGCAGCAGGGTCTTGAATATGCAGCGACTCTCGACATCCCTTTTGTCTTCGCAACTAATGGCGATGGTTTTCTGTTCCATGACCGCACCGGCCATGGCGTCGCAACAGAAACCGAATTCGCTCTGCACGCCTTTCCCGCTCCAAATGAACTTTGGGCTAGGTATCGCACCTGGAAGGGACTGGCTCCCGCACAGGAAGAGGTTGTTCTCCAGTCCTACCACGACGACGGCAGCGGTAAGGAGCCTCGTTACTATCAGCGTATTGCCATCAACAACGCTATCGAGGCCATTACCAAGGGGCAGCAACGTATCCTGCTGGTCATGGCCACCGGCACCGGCAAGACCTACACCGCTTTCCAGATCATCTGGCGTCTCTGGAAGTCCGGGCGCAAGAAACGCATCCTCTATCTCGCCGACCGAAATGTGCTCATTGACCAGACCATGGTGAACGATTTCCGTCCTTTTGGCGCCGCCATGGCGAAACTGAGTACCACCTCAAAGACCATCGAGCGGGAAGACGGTACCGAGGTTCAGTTGCCGATCGCGGTGAGCAAAAAACACCGGCGAATCGATACCTCCTACGAGATTTACCTCGGGCTCTACCAGGCCATCACCGGTCCGGAGGAGCGGCAAAAGCTCTACCTTGAGCTCTCTCGTGACTTCTTCGACCTGATCGTCATCGACGAGTGCCACCGCGGCAGCGCGGCTGAGGATTCCGCCTGGCGGGAGATCCTGGATTACTTCTCCTCGGCGACCCAGATTGGCATGACTGCCACGCCTAAGGAAACGGAGTACATCTCGAACATCTTTTACTTCGGCGAGCCCGTCTACAGCTACTCCCTGAAACAAGGGATCCGCGACGGTTTTCTCGCCCCGTACAAGGTGGTGAAGGTCCACCTTGATGTCGATGTCGAGGGCTACCGTCCCCAGCAGGGGGAGACCGACAGGCATGGACACGAGATAGAGGACCGTATCTACAACCAGAAAGATTTTGATAGGAATCTGGTGATTGACGAGCGTACCAAGCGGGTGGCACGGAAAATTTCCGACTTTCTCAGGGAAAGTGGTGACCGTTTCCAAAAGACCATCGTGTTCTGTATCGATACCGAGCACGCCGCGCGCATGAGGCAGGCGATTGTTAACGAAAATCAGGATCTGATCAGGCTGAACCAGCGCTATGTCATGCGTATCACCGGCGACGACGCCGACGGCTGTGCCCAGATCGGCAACTTCATCGACCCGGAAGCAAAGTATCCGGTCATCGTCACCACTTCACGTCTTCTCTCCACCGGAGTTGACGCTCAGACCTGCCGACTTATCGTGCTGGATCGGGAAGTCGGGTCCATGACTGAATTCAAGCAGATTGTCGGCCGGGGAACCCGGGTCCACGAGGACACGAAAAAATACTATTTCACCCTGATCGATTTCCGCAAGGCAACCAACCATTTCGCCGACCCGGATTTCGACGGAGAGCCGGTGCAAATATACCAACCGGGTGAGGGTGATCCCATTGTTCCACCCGATGACGTTCCGCCGCCACAAGATGGGGAGGATCCTGTGCCACCAGAGCCGGGCGAGGACGAGGAGATAATCGTCGATCCTGAGCCACCAATCATCATTGACCCTCCGCCCGATGGTCCACGCAAATACTACATCGATGGCGGCCCGGTCCGAATTGTCGCGGAGCGCATCGAATATCTGGACGAATACGGCAAGCTGGTCACGGAGTCTTTGCGCGACTACACGAAGAATACGCTACGCAGGCATTTCGTGAGCCTTGACGACTTTCTCAAAAGGTGGAAAGGTGCCGAGCGCAAGCAGGCCATCATCGACGAGCTGGAGAACGAGGGGTTGCTGCTGGAGCCGCTGGCCGAGGAGGTCGGGAAGGATCTGGACGCCTTTGACCTGATCTGCCACGTCGCTTTCGACCAGCCGCCCATCACCCGCCGCGAGCGGGTGGACAATGTGCGCAAACGTGATGTCTTCACCAGATACGGAGACCAGGCACGTACCGTTCTTGACGCCCTGTTGGAGAAGTACCGGGATGAAGGGGTGACTGAACTGGAAAATCCCCGCATCCTCAAGCTGACCCCCTTCGACAGGATGGGAACCCCCTTCGAGCTCATCAACTCCTTCGGCGGCCGTCCCGGATTCGAACAGGCCATCCACGAACTTCAATCAGCACTCTACGAAAAGGCAGCGAATTAATCCATGAATGTACGCACTACAGTAAAATCGATCCAGGACATCATGCGCCAGGATGTCGGCGTTGATGGCGACGCCCAACGCATCTCCCAGCTCTGCTGGATGTTCTTTCTCAAGATTATCGACGACCAGGACCAGGAGCTGGAGTTGATGCAGGACGGCTACCGGTCCCCTATACCCGCAAATCTCCAGTGGCGCGCCTGGGCCGCGGACCCCGAGGGAATCACCGGCGATGCCCTGCTGACCTTCGTAAACGTCGAGCTTTTTCCTGCACTGAAGGAGCTTCCCGTCGCCGCCCAGGACGGCCGCAGCCGCGTTGTGCGCAGCGTCTTCGAGGACGCCTACAACTACATGAAATCGGGACAGCTGATGCGCCAGGTGGTGAACAAGATCACCGCCATCGATTTCAATAACCTAAAGGAACGCTCGCACTTCGGCGACATCTACGAGCAGATACTGAATGACCTGCAAAGCGCCGGCAACTCGGGGGAGTACTACACGCCCCGCGCCGTTACGGCCTTCTTGGCCGACCGGATCGATCCCAAGCCCGGCGAGATCCTTTTCGACCCGGCCTGCGGCACCGGCGGCTTCCTCACCTGCGCCATCCGCCAGATGCGCGAGCGCTACGTGAAGACCACGGACGACGAGAAGCGGATGCAACTGGGGCTGCGTGCCACCGAAAAGAAGCAGCTCCCCCACATGCTCTGCGTGACCAACATGCTGCTGCACGGCATCGACGATGCGTCTTTTGTTCGCCACGACAACACCCTGGCCCGCCCGTATATCAGCTACGGCAAGGCGGAGCGGGTGGACGTCATCCTCACCAATCCCCCCTTTGGCGGCCGGGAAGAGGACGGCATTGAGAGCAACTTCCCCAAGCACTTCCAGACCCGAGAGACCGCCGATCTCTTTCTGGCACTCATCGTCCGTCTGCTCAAGTCCGGTGGGCGTGCTGCCGTGGTTCTTCCCGATGGCTCCTTGTTTGGCGAAGGGGTGAAGACCCGGCTCAAGGAGCACCTGCTGGAAGAGTGTAACCTGCACACCATCGTGCGGCTTCCCAACAGCGTCTTCAAGCCCTACGCCTCCATCGGGACCAACCTGCTCTTCTTCGAAAAGGGAGCGCCAACCAAGGAGGTGTGGTACTACGAGCACCAGGTACCTGCAGGGCAGAAGGCGTACTCGATGACCCGGCCGATACGCCTGGAGCACTTCAAGCCGTGCATGGAGTGGTGGGGCGGGTCGGACAGGAAAGGGCGCGAGGAAACGGAATTCGTATGGAAAATTGGCATCGAGCAGATCAAAGCACGTAACTATAATCTGGATTTCAAGAACCCGCATACCGTCGAGGTGGAGCACGGCGATCCGACAGAGTTGCTTGCCAAGCTGGAGGAGAGCGAGCGGGAAACCGCCAGTCTGCGCGACCAGCTGAAGGCGATCCTGGAAGAGGCACTGCTGCGATGAAAAATACCGCTGAACATTTATTACTCAAGCACTTCGAACAGGTCAGCGAAGCGCCCGATGCTGTGCCACGCATGCGGCGATTCATTCTCGACCTTGCGGTGCGTGGCAAGCTGGTGCAACAGGACTCGACAGACGAGCCCGCAGCGAAGTTGCTAAAACGGATTGAAGCTGAGAAGAAGCAGTTAGTAAAGGACGGTACTGTTAAAGCTCCTAATGGGCTATCGCCTGTTAGGGATGCCGAGATCACTTGTGATATTCCAGTAGGTTGGAAGTGGACGCGTCTTGGCGATTCTGTCAACTGCCACTTTGGTGGTGGGACTCCGTCGAAAGGGAACTCGAGCTATTGGGGCGGAGATATCTATTGGGCAAGTGTCAAGGACATCGGAAAGTCAAAGTATGTGGATCATACTATTGATAAAATTACCGAAGCAGGTTGGGCGAATAGTTCGTCAAATCTGATACAGCCAGGTAATCTTATCGTTGTGACACGAATGGGGCTTGGAAAAGTCTCGATCAATCGAGTCCCGGTGGCAATCAACCAGGACCTTAGAGCTCTCTCGCTTTCAAGCCTCGCGGCCATCGATTTCTATTACATCTTTTTCAAAACAGCGAGTTACGAAGGGACAGGACTTACTGTTAAAGGCATAAAGGTTGGGGAACTTCTAAACTTTCCGTTTCTGCTCCCGCCCCTTGCCGAGCAGCACCGGATTGTGGCGAAGGTGAACGAACTGATGGCGCTGTGCGACAAGCTGGAGTCTGCACACATCAAACGAGAGAGTCGGCGTGACCTGCTGGTAGCAGCAACCCTGCACGGCCTGAACAACGGCGATGCTGGCTCTGAGTCCGATGAACTCCTCCCCTTTGAGGAAAGCGCCCGCTTTTACTTCAATCATCTCCAGCGCTTAACCATACGTAGCGAACACATACAGCAGTTGCGCCAGACTATTCTTCGTCTTGCTTTCCGTGGCCATTTGGTGCCTCAAAATGCGGAAGATGTAGCGCTACCCACTTTTTCGGGAAAAGCAAAAAGCAAACCCGCTAATTTTGACGGTGATGTTTTCCGAAAGGCAATTTCGGCAATTACCCTTCCCAGTAACTGGTTGATGGCGCCATTGACTGATGTGTGTGCTGCGATAGTAGACTGTCCACACTCCACCCCGATCTGGACTAAGAAAGGTCAAATCTGCGTCCGAACAAATCAGTTCCGCCCAGGATATTTGAATTTGGCTGATGTCAGATATGTAAGCGAAGAGACTTATCAAGAAAGAATTCAACGACTGGAACCAGCAGAAGACGATATTCTATATAGCCGGGAAGGTGGCATTTTAGGCGTGGCTTGTCGAGTACCCGCAAACGCTATTCTCTGTTTGGGACAACGAATGATGCTTATTCGCTCAGGTCCCGCGGTGCTACCATCTTTTCTTGAAATGCTCCTGAACTCACCCTTAATCACAAGTATCGCAAGAGGGATGACAACAGGGGGAGCCGCTCCTCGAGTAAACGTTGCAACGGTGAAAGCTTATCCAATCCCTCTCCCACCTCTTGCCGAGCAACACCGCATTGTGGCCAAGGTGAACGAGCTAATGGCACTGTGTGACAAGATGGCGGCACAGATCACAAAGACTTCAACCAATCGTCGCCAACTGCTTGACGCTACTTTGAATGAGGCACTTTGTCGTAATTAAAGCTGACCCGAGGGGGCTTGTGATGGGAGAAACGGACCAGGAAACTACACCGAATGGGGACTTTCGACCGATCTTTGTCGATCTTGACTATGACCGGACTGTCAATTATGCGATGCAGCAGAACGACGTGCCGGTGGTCAAGGCCCTGCGGATCCGCAACGGGACCGAAGCCGCTCTCCGGGATCTGAACGTCCGAATCTCTACAGAACCTCCTTTTGCCGCGTTGTGGGAAGGCCGCATTACTGCCATTAACCCCGGTGAAACCTTCAACCTGGGGGTTGTCGATCTGCGACTGTCCCACGATCTTCTCGCTGGCCTGACAGAAAGGGTAGCCGGGTCTCTTCTCGTGGATATTTTGCAGGAGGACGCCGTACTCTTCTCATGCCATGAGCGGATCGACGTGCTGGCCTACGATGAGTGGAACGGCCTTCAATCTATCCCGGAAATCCTTGCGGCGTTTGTCACCCCCAACCACCCCGTTATTGAAGCCGTGCTGTCTGATACCGCTGGGATCCTCGGTACCTGGAGTGGGAATTCAGCCATCTCCGGATACCAGTCACGCGACCCTCAGCGAGTGGCCCTTACCGCAGCCGCCATTTACTCTGCTCTACAGCAGCGCAATATCCGCTATATCAACCCACCGGCAAGCTTTGAGGAGTCCGGCCAGAAGATCCGCCTGCCGGACCGGATACAGGAAAGCCGGCTGGCCACCTGTCTCGATCTCACGGTATTGGCTGCCTCGTGCCTGGAGCAAGCCGGGCTTCATCCCCTCGTTGTTATCACCACCGGACATGCCTTTGTCGGTGTCTGGCTAGAGGATGAGACCTTTGCCGATGTCGCCACCGATGACCTGTTGCGACTGCGTAAACGGGTAGAATTGGGCCAGATCACGCTCTTTGAAACTACACTACTGACAAGCGAGCCTGCTGTAGCTTTCGACCAGGCAGTGAAAGAAGGCATGAAGCATCTGGAGAACGAGGCGGGGTTTCGGTGTGTGGTCGACATTCGCCGGGCGAGGAAGAGCAGAATTCGTCCCCTGCCGCTGCGCATTGAGCTCGCTTCGGCCCCAGCTAATGCGGCAGCGGAACAAGAGAGCGATTCTACGGTTGCACCGACGATCCCGCAATTCACTACCCAGCCTGAAGCTGACCCAGAAGTCGCTGCCGAGACACCGGCGACCCGCCTGGACCGATGGAAACGCAAGCTTCTCGATCTTACCCTGAACAATCGACAACTGAATTTCCGAGATTCCAAGAAGAATCTCCCCCTGCTCTGTCCCGATCTGGGTTCCCTGGAAGATGCTCTGGCTGATGGAACGACCTTTAAGATCTTCCCGCGTCTCCAGGGCCTGGGTGAAGGTAACTCCCGCAATGCTGACGTCCATCGCAACCGCACCGGGAATGACTCCTTGGACGAGATGCTCAAGGACGAACTGCTTGCGCGCCGGCTCCACG
>Ga0209317_1000546_pt1 | contig 43679 bp, 39 predicted proteins | sample RifGroB2_FD_183994 | JGI IMG/M metagenome (GOLD analysis project Ga0209317, IMG submission 183994) | Soil microbial communities from Rifle, Colorado, USA - Groundwater B2 (SPAdes) (version 2) | ecosystem: Environmental > Terrestrial > Soil > Unclassified | place: Rifle, Colorado | collected... | reverse complement strand
ATAGCTGGACCAATCAATTTTAAAACCTTCATCGGCCATCAATTGAAAGACCGGGTAAATTGCGCCGGACAACATCATGGTCATGGTGCCAACCTCAAAGGACATGAGGATGTGGGGATGTTTCTTTGCCCGGTAAGCGGCAACACCGGCGTTGACTACCTCGCCGTAATCGCCCTTATTGGTAGCAACAACTTTATATTCGGTTTGCGATTCGTTGAAGGCCTTAACCATTTTTTCAAGGGTTTCGCCCCTTGCCCCGCGCATGGCGTGCCACCATTCAATGGTGATCGGTTCCGCCCAGACCTGGCCGGCGAGAAGAATCATAGTCAACATCATGGCTATGATTGGTAATCCGCGTTTTCCTTTCATGAGTCTTTCCTCCTGTGAATGTTAGAAGTACCCTCCGGAAGCCTGATGACGGCTTGTCCGATCCGTAACCAGACAACTGCCAAAAACCGCTTATATCTCGTGCGTTTCATAATCGGTTCTGAAAATGGAGTCAAGTTCTGTTGTAGCTTTTGCCAGCTGGTTTTTCCCCGCCTGTTCCCCTGCTAGTTATTGGTTTTTATTCTTGAATGCAGTAGTGTCATACTGTAAACAAGGCGATGATGTGGCGGCACAGAGGTCTATAGGTAATCCGAACGAGAGAAAAGCATGGCACAGGTAATTCTTAACAATGTGGTGAAACGTTTTGGCAAGACGGAGGTCGTTCATGGTGTGGATTTGACCATCGCGGACAACGAATTCCTGGTGCTGGTCGGTCCCTCCGGCTGCGGCAAATCGACCCTGCTGCGGATGGTTGCCGGGCTGGAAGAAATCAGCGAAGGTCGCATTCTGATAGACGGCAAGGTAGTCAATGATGTGGCGCCCAAAGACCGGGGTTGTGCTATGGTCTTCCAGAATTACGCCCTGTATCCGCACATGAACGTTTACAAAAATATGTCTTTCGGATTGACCATAAAAGGTTTCTCGAAGACAGAGATTGAGCAACGAGTGCAGGAAGCGGCAAAGATCCTTGGCATTGGAGAGCTGCTCGCCCGCAAACCGCACGAACTGTCAGGCGGACAGCGGCAGCGGGTGGCGATGGGCCGGGCAATCGTACGCAATCCTTCTGTGTTTCTCTTTGACGAACCTCTTTCCAATCTTGACGCCAAGCTGAGAAATTCGATGCGCACCGAAATCAAACGGTTGCACCAGAAGGTACGTTCGACGATAATCTACGTCACTCACGATCAGGTGGAGGCGATGACCCTGGCGGATCGCATTGTCGTTATGCGTAGCGGTCGAGTGGAGCAGATAGGTACACCGATCGAGCTTTTTGAACGACCCGCCAACACCTTTGTCGCCGGCTTCATCGGCAGTCCCCCCATGAATTTGGTTGGTGGCAAACTTCTCCGGACTGGAGGAGGGTGCCAGGCCATTTTATCAGAGGGGTTGAGGATTCCAATTCCTGACAAAGGTCAAATGGACACATTGGCAGATGAGCAAAAGGTGGTCTTTGGCATTCGCACCGAAAGTATCAGGCCCCTATTCGGGAGTTCCCGGCCGATCATGGAGGGGGAATGGAGCACCACCGGCTTGGTTGAAGTGGTTGAACCGTTGGGCGGTGAAACCCATCTGCACACCGATATTAACGGTGTAAAATTTACAGCCAAATGTGATGGGCGACAGCGGATCAGCGAGGGGACTGCAATGTCCTTTGCTTTCCGTCTGGAGGCAATACATCTCTTTGACGATAAAAACCAGCAAGGAATCTATTAAGGGGGTCGAATCTTTAACATTGACATGCTCCGCAACAAGATGAGGAATTTTCTGGTAATGCCACAAATAGAGATGTTTGAGGTCAATTAATTTCTTACGACATCAATCCTCTTCCTAATGTGTCCCCATGCGTTTTGGCCTGTGCTGTCTGTTCAAAGACGAAAAAATTGCCTTCCGGACAACCACCGCAAAGGTGCTTTCCCTTATGCAGCGCGGCGAGCAGCTGAAAAAACTGTCCGAGATCTGTCACAGTAATGCCGGGAGTCTGCTGCGGGCGGTGAAAGCCGTCCACCGTCTGGGGATAGGAGCCTTTCGTATTATGTCGCCGCTGTTTCCCCGGATGACACATCCCGATGTGGGCTATTCGCTTGCCGATCTCCCCGATGGTAATTCAATTGCCAACCTTCTCTGCGCCACCCGTTCTTTTGCCCTTCTCCACAACATCCGCCTCAGCTTTCACCCCGATCAGTTTGTTGTCCTCTCATCGCCGCACCCGGCGGTAGTAGCCAACTCCATGAGGGAGCTGGAATACCAGGCATGGTTGGCGGAGGCGGTTGGGGCCGATGTCATCAATCTTCACGCTGGTGGGGTCTATGGCGACAAATCCCTGGCCCTGATGCGTTTTGGTCAGGTGTTTGCGGATTTACCGGAAAATGTCAGGAGCCGTCTGACCCTGGAAAATGACGATGTAAGCTATACCGTGTCCGATTTGCTGCCAGTGTGCGAAAAACTCTCCATTCCTCTGGTGTATGATGTCCATCATCACCGATGCAAACCGGACGGCTTGTCTGTCGAAGAAGCGACCTTGCTGGCCGGTGCTACCTGGCGGCGTCTTGGAAGGGAGCAATATTGCCATCTGTCGTCACCGAGAGCCGGCTGGGGTGGAGGCGATGCGAAGCCGCACGCCGATTATATAAATCCGGCGGATGTCCCGATCTGTTGGCGGGAACAGATTATGACTGTCGATATTGAAGCGAAAGCCAAGGAGCTGGCGGTGGTACGGTTGATGAATGATTTCCTGCTATCAGAACCGCATTCCCGGATGTTCCCCAAAAGGCCTTGACCTGAAGCTGCTTCTTGGTCTATTTGAAGAACAGCTGATTTGCCAGTCCAACGCCCTTGCCGGCTATGCTGCAGACGTGGTAGAATCAGCAACCATTTGGGGACATTGTGTATGATTTCAAGTAAATAAAAATTCTACCTGGCGCGGTGCAGTGAAAACCGATGCCGGAATCGATACGATGTGTATGAGAAATCCGGGTTAAAGGCACCCAGCCATTTTCCCGGAAGTGTCGCGATACAATATCTTTATGGGCATACCGAAAGGGTGTGCCGTTGTCAACGTGCAGCCGCAGATGGCACCCCCAAGCTCGTTTTTTTGGTGAAGAGTTTCGGGCCGCGCATGTCGCCGCAGATCGATGCGGAATCTTGGGATGATGATTTCCCGCTTGTTTTATCGAATGGATAGAAGTGGTAATGAAATGTGGTAGGGGTAACAGGAAGCGATGGGTGGCTTTGGGGTCGGTCTGTGCAATTGCGGCGGTCTTGACGCTCCCGCTGTCCTGGTGGGTTGCTTTGATTTTCGCCGGACTGGGTCTTGGGCTGAGCGTACCTTGTTGGCTGGGGCGGTCGCGGGGAAGGAGTAGACTGGCGAATGGCATTCGTCGGCCTAGCACGAAGAAGAGTTTCGTGATTAAGCGCACGGGGAAGGGGTCAAGGAAAAACGCGGCGTGGGCAAAAGCGAATTCGACTCCCGCCGTTGTCGCAGCGCGGGGTCAGTGTCGAATCCCCCCGGAACCACGGGGGGAGATCGATCCTTCAGCATCACCGGTCAAGTCGTCTGCCGGCCTTCCGCCCGGAACAGGGCAACCTTCCAGGGCGCCGGCGGTTTTGATAGATATTGACGAAATTCGGCAACGGCTGGAAGCGAACAATGACGTACCATTGCCGGACAGAACGGACTGGACTCGGCCGGATCCGCCAGAGGAAAAGGTTCGTGGGTATCGGCTCGTCAGTGGGCCGAGCAGAGACCTGACAGTAATTACCGATGCCGCATATTGCGGTTGCGGTCCGCCTACGGACTGCTCGACAGGTGAAGAGGAAACTACGGCACCACCTGAGCCCCTCTCGCCGTATTCTCCACAACTTTCGACGGCTGACTCTGAAGCTGTGTCCGATGCCCCGCCACCCGATGAAGTGTTGCCGGGTGAGGTGCATATCGAGGAAGTTGATATTAAGGACGTCGATATCGAGGAAGTTGAGGATGTCGCCGACTCGGTGTGGACATCCGCACCACGTGCTATACCGAACGCAGAGCTGCCTTCGGAACCGGTGGTCGCTATGGTCGCGATGGGGATGCCTCTTGCCCGGATGTCGGATGAGTCGCAGATACCTACGGCATACCCGCCTCAGCCGTCCGAGCCGCTTTCCTTCGAACCTCCTGCCCCCGACCCTGGCGCTCCCCAGCCGGAAGAGGTGTATATGCCTGGAATGCCGGCCTGCCAGGGCGACGAAGGCGGCAAAAGCAACCCGTTCCAGCCGCGATTTTATCCCAGCGAGTGGCTGCCGCCACTCGACCTGCTGCACCCTGCCGACGCCCAGTCCGTTTCGATGAGCCAGGAGGATCTGATCGACTGCGGTATTCTGATCGAAGAAAAGCTCGCTGAATTCCGCGTCAAGGTAAATGTGCAGGACGCCTACGCCGGCCCGGTGATCACGCGTTACGAAGTGCAGCCGGCGGTGGGTGTACGCGGCGGCCAGATCGTCAATCTGATGAAGGACCTGGCCCGGGCTCTGGGCGTGGTTTCCGTCCGGGTGGTCGAAACCATCCCCGGCAAGACCTGCATGGGGTTGGAGCTTCCCAATCCGCGCCGTCAGATGATTCGTCTTTCGGAGGTGTTGTCTTCCGAGGCCTTCCAGGCGCATGATTCAAGGCTGGCCCTGGTGCTTGGCAAGGACATCACGGGAGAGCCTGTGGTGGTGGATCTGGCCAGGGCGCCGCACCTGCTGGTGGCCGGAACGACCGGCTCGGGTAAATCGGTGGGCGTGAACGCCATGATCCTGTCCCTGTTGTACCGGACGACGCCGGATGAGGTCCGCCTGGTCATGATAGACCCGAAGATGCTCGAACTTTCCATCTATGACGGCATCCCCCATCTGCTGGCGCCGGTAGTCACGGACATGAAACATGCGGCCAACGCACTGACGTGGTGCGTGGGGGAGATGGAGCGGCGTTACCGATTGATGAGCGCGCTCAGGGTGCGCAATCTGGCGGGCTACAACCAGAAAGTGCGCGAGATCATCGACGCCAGGAGCCTGCGAAACGATCCGCCTCCGCTGGCGCCGGACTTCTCCGGGCCGCTTTCGCCGCTTCCCTACATAGTGGTGGTGGTCGATGAGTTTGCCGACCTGATGATGGTGGCCGGCAAAAAGATCGAAGAACTGATCGCCCGTCTGGCGCAGAAAGCGAGGGCGGCCGGCATCCACCTGATACTCGCCACCCAGCGGCCGTCGGTCGATGTCATCACCGGGCTGATCAAAGCCAATATCCCGACCAGAATCGCCTTTCAGGTCTCGTCCAAGATCGACAGCCGCACCATCCTCGACCAGATGGGCGCGGAATGTTTGCTGGGCCAGGGCGATATGCTGTACCTGCCGCCCGGCACCGGTTATCCGCAGCGGGTACACGGCGCCTTCGTCGCCGATGAGGAGGTGCAGGCCGTGGCCGAATATCTCAAGCAATTCGGCGAACCCGACTATGTGGAGGGGGTGCTCGGAGGGGTGGAGGACCTGGACGGTGAGGGAGCGGAGCGGACGGCAGAGGAGATCGATCCTCTGTACGATGAAGCCGTGGAAATCGTGATCAAATCCCGCCGCGCTTCGATTTCGGCGATTCAGCGCCAACTGCGGGTGGGCTACAACCGGGCCGCCCGGATGGTCGAACAGATGGAGGCATCCGGCCTGGTGAGCCCGATGGAGAGCAACGGCAACCGGACGGTTCTGGTGCCTGCCCCGTAAACTTTACGGAAGTAAATTACCTACGGCGAAAGCCATGTTCCTTCCTCAGAACATGGCTCGCGTTTCCGGGCGGTCAGCAACAGAGATTCACGGGCAATCACCTATCCGTTTGGCCTTCACATTCATGACCATATCCTGCCCTTCGGCCTGCATCTTCATTTTCGTTTCGAAAGAATCCTTATTGAAGACCGTCTCGCCACTCGATTCTCCGGCACCTTCACCCGAACATTTCATCTTCCAGGTAACTTTATTGCCAGTCTCTTTGAGATCCGTCACGGTGCAGTTCTCGTTGCCCGCGATGGCTTTTTTCTGATCTTTGACATCTTCCTTGGTAAAGCAATGCTTCATCTGTGTCGGTGGAATCTGCATGGGCATGCCGGGCATTTCCATGGTGGTAGTCATCTCCCAGTAGCCATCCCGCATGTTCGTGGCTGCGAAAGCTACTGCCGGAACGACCAGAACGGATAGAATGGCAACGGCCAGTTTTTTCATAAAAATCCCTCCCAGGTAAGTTGTGGATTAATCCCAATAAAAAGCCTTTGTTCCCAATAGTGTCATGTCGAGCCTCAGATGTTGCAAGATTGCGCCGCAATTTTGGTTTCCTGCGAGGCACGACTGAGGGCGCATAGCAGCGCTATGTAACCGAAGAAGTAACGAAGTCAGGAAGCCAAAAGGGCCAAGATGCAACAGACGAGGCTTGACATGACACCAAGCTTGAATCGCAAAACTACTCTTTCAAGAAGGATTCCGCAATGGTTTGCACTGCCTGACGATTCTGGCGATCGCTGAACCGCAGGCACTGGATACATCCGGCTATCATTCACATTCCGTATTCTTCCTCCCTCGACGGTTGATACTCTTTCGGCAACAGTGGCCATCGCTTGATTCGCTTTCCGGGCCGTCGCCGAAAATGGATCCTCACACGAATAGTTGACAGACCTCGCGTTTTTCTTGCCGAAAATGGCGTATAGAGCGGGAGCGGGTGAGCTGTTTCCTGGCAATTTAAAGCCTGTCTTGGTCGAATTTCTGTTGTTTTATTAGGCATCTAAGCCTTATTTCCTATTTTTATGTCTTGACGATAAAAACGTTTGTAAACTCCCCTCAGCTCCTGCTAGGATCGAGCCCGTTGAAAATGTCCTGCAGACGGAACTGTTCCGCCAGCAGGAGCAAGAATATTTTTGCTGAAGGACAGAAGAATGAAGCCGTTTCTTCTTATTATCGATTCCCTGGCAATGCCGGGGAATCGGCTGGGGTCTGGAAGAATGGCCTTTATCGATATTTTCGTTTTTGCAGATTCAACGGAACATGCGGAAGACAGGGCCATTCGTTACCTCAATCAATTGGGGTGGCTGAAGATTGAACTCATGGCTTCATTTGAACGACCTGAGCCACCGCAACGCAGTGATGAAAAATGGGCAAAGGCATATCGTCAGGCCGAGTACCATGGTATTGGACTGCACGTGAATCTGTCGCCGATAGATATGGAGCCTGGGTTTTATGGCGAAACTTTTGATTGAAGTAGGAGAAATACTCATTCCGCCAACTCAGGCCGCCTCCTTCTCGCAGCCTTGGCTTCCGCCCGCTTCTTTTTGCTGTGAAGGACCTTGATAACCACTCTCCTTGCCGGCAGCGGGCACGATGCCTCCAACTCTTGTGCCGGCGAAGTTCTGCCGCGACGAGATGCACTTCCGGGCAAAATGAAGACCTGCCGGGATTACATTTTTCGATGTTTTAAACCTTCCCTACCATTGGCTAAACCGTGGTCATGAAAAAGTTTACAAAACCTGCGGCTCCGGCTAGGATTGAAAGTGTCAACAAACTCACCTGCAGACGGAACAGTTTCGCCTGGCAGGAGTGGAGATTTTTTGAGGACTGAATAATGAAGCCGTTCCTTATCGTAATCGAATCAATATCAACGCCGGAAAGCGGGTATGGATTTGGGAGGAGGGCTTTTGTCGATATGTTTGTTTTTGCCGATGCAAAGGAACAGGCTGAAGACAGGGCCATTCGTTACCTCAACCAATCAGGATGGTTAAAAGTTGTAATTTTGGCCTCACTCGAACGATATAGCCCGCCACCAGAGTGGGATGAGCGATGGGTAAAGGCATATCGTCAGGCGGAATATCATGGTGTTGGCTTTCACGCGGGCATATTGCCGATAGCGCAGCAGCCTGGGTGCCAGCAAGACAAATAGCCCAAGTTATCATTGGTTGCGGGAAGGTGACCGGGGTTGGAACCATGAGTTGTTTTCGCAATGAATTAAGAACCCACGGTCAACTTTAATCTTAATTGTTTCCCGTTTCTGCCCATTCTTGGTAATGCAACAAGCTTCTCCCTTAAGGAGACACCCTTTTGTTTTGCATTCACTCAAAGAGAAGATCAGTGTTTCTTCCGATTCACTTTGTACCACCTGCGTTAAATGCGCTGAAACCTTTTGCGTGATTTCTCTTTCAAGTTCATTTTTCTGAACATCGTCAAACTTATTGGTTTGCCACTCAAATATAAACTTCATGTCACTTCCTCTGCTTGCGGTCATTCGTGGATCCGAGATAGGTGAAAGCCTCAGTCGCTGGAGACCTTGTAGAGACAGTAACCAATCCAATAATGAGGACAACCATGAAGATTCTATCAGTCCCTCGTTATGCCCCCGCGCGTTCCGACCAGCCACTTTTGCCGGCCACATTACCTGACAAAAAATAAGGCACCTTCAGAGTAGAAATTTCACGGAAAATCAACAAAATCTGCGGAGTAGTATAAGCACCTAGTGGATTTTTAGTATTTTCGCCCATTTTCTTTTGTTCCATACAGGCTATAGTCACCCTCTCAAAAATCTTTTCTGGGGGGGAAAGAAAATGTATGAAGATGATGATTTGATAAGTGATGACGAAGTCGTGATGGAGGATGTAATCAGTTTAATCGGAGCCTTTATCGATCGCTCAATCAGCGATAGATTCTTCAATGAACCGCCTGAACCTGTGCCTCCGGCCGTTGTCCAAAGAAAGAAGCCGGTAACCGTCGGGAGACTTTGTTTCGTGATTACCAGAAACAAAAGCTCTTCCTGGGCCGAAGACCTGTCGGAAATGGTAAGCTTGGAGGAACGTACGCGCGTTTATAATTGATCTCAAGTTCAACTCCTCAACACCATTGCCCGTTCGAGGCTGAGCGGGGTTGCCAATACCCAGTTTTTTTGGCGCACCCTCTCTCCGACCTTTTTTAGCTGAAATAATTGAATAAAATATTTCAGCCTTTTCTTTTTGGTCGGTTGGATGTTACAGGATCGTGACAGTCCCTTGCAAACAGCGGCCCTGGGGGTCGAATGCACTCTCGATGAAAAGTCTGTTTGAAAATGTGCGGTTTTCTTATATAACAATCATATGCAGTTTGGCGGGACGTCAGAATCTGTGGCAGAGGAGTGTGAGTTGCCAACCAGGAAAGGAGGAGTTACAAATGGATAAGCCATATCGAACAATGCCGGACATCGAGGTTCTTCCAGCTCATTTTCCGATCCCCGGAGCGGGATTCCTGGCAGTCAATGCTTTCGTTATCAAAGCGAAGGAGCCTGTTCTGATCGATACGGGAATGGGCAAAGACAGCGAGGAGTTCATGGAGGCTCTCGAGTCGGTCATCGATCCTCGGGACTTGAAATGGGTGTGGCTCACCCACGACGATGCGGATCATACCGGCAGCCTGCAAAAAGTCCTCGAAGCAGCACCCAATGCGCGGCTTGCGGCGTTTTCTCTGGCCGTACTGCGAATGAGTACGGACTGGCCGGTACCTATGAACCGGGTTTACTGGCTGAATCCAGGCGACTGCATCGACGTTGGAGATCGTAAGCTGACCGCCGTGAGACCGCCACTGTTCGACAATCCGACGACCATCGCCGTTTATGACGACAAATCGGGAGCTTTCTTTGCCGCCGATTGCTTCGGCGCCATCATCCAGTCACCGGTGCAAAGCACTGATGAAGTTGCCGAAAGTGAGCTGGCTCAAGGTATGGTCGGCTGGGCCAGCCTGGACAACCCGTGGGTTCATATGATCAAGACCAACGAATTCAGTCAATCGCTGGAAAGAATTCGGCGGCTTGCCCCGAAGAAGATCTTATCGGCGCACCTGCCGCCGGCAGAAGGGAAGACCGAACAATTTCTTGAGTTGCTTGCAACGGTTCCGCCTTCCACTCCAGCCATCGCGCCCAACCAGACGGCGCTGGAGCAAATCCTGGGCTCTGCCGGATCGGTAAATCGATAGGATCGCGAGAGGTTTAGTCAGTCGGAACGCACCATCGTATCGAAATCCAGCCTAACACCCCAAGGGGTATAAGTACCTTCACGAAATCATTTCTAAAAAGCAAGGAATGAATTTCTAAGGTACTAAAAGGCCAGGCGGACGGTGGCCCCGAGAAACACGGTGTCGGTATCGATATCGGTATTCTCGTCTTTCAGTTCCGCCGAATCGTTGAACCGGTAGTTGCCTGAGATATCGAGATAGAGGACAGGCAGGAGTTCGAGGTTCAGGCCGGCCCTAAGGGCGTAAAAAGGTTCGTCGGCGAAATCGTCGTCGCTGTAGGTGATGCCGATGCCGACGCCGCAGTAGATGCTCCGGCCAAAGAGGACATATGCTTCCGGGGCGAAGGCGGATTCGCCGAACCGGTCCGGCAGGAATTCGACGTCCAGTTCCAGGCCGAGAAGACCTGGCCAGTACTGATACGAGGCGAGATACGCCACGCCGTCGTCGTCGAACTTTTTACTCTCAACCTCGATATCTTCGAGAGCAACCCAGTAGTTGGCGCCGACGCCGAACCGATGGTTGTTGACGGCCTGGACGGGTGCTGCGGCGAAGATACCGAGCAGCAAACCGAATAACATCGCTTTTTTCATCTCGTTCTCCTTTCAGGCTGGATGCAACTTCTTATATTTTTCGGTTAGTTACCATACTTTTCCATGATTCTCCATGGCTTATTATCGGATATTGCTTGAAAAGGAGTACACCCACTGCTAGGTTATGCAGTGTGAATTCTTTTTACTGTCCACGACAGTTTCCGGCTAAATTCTTAAAACTTCTTTTTATTTGCGAACCTTAAAAGGGGCAGGGGATCCCGCACAGTCCAAAGGCAATCGCTCTTTAGAATAGTCAGTGAAAGGAAGAGGAAAAGAAAATATGGCCTACGATGAAGGGCTTGCAGAACGATTACGGGATATATTACGGGATCAAGATGAAGTCGAGGAAAGGAAAATGTTCGGCGGCCTTTGTTTCATGGTTTCCAAACACATGTGTTGCGGAATTGTAGGTGAAAAACTTATGGCTCGTGTGGGGCCCGGAAACTATGAACAATGCCTGTCGAAGAACCATGTTAAGAAAATGGACTTTACAGGCAAACCAATGAAAGGGATGGTTTACGTAGAACCCGATGGCATAGCTGAAGATGAAGACTTAGCCTATTGGGTGCATATTTGTCTGCAGTTTACCAAATCCCTTCCACCCAAAATATAACAACGCAATCGCTGTCAAGGCTCTTTTATCTCTTTTATCGTAAACCCTGTCCCAACACTAACAGCATTAGACACTCGGAATGAGATTTTTGTTCATAATAGCAGTTCTGTTTTTCATTTCTCCCGCGAACTCCCAAAGCGCTCAAGGTACCCCTCCAACCGTAACCTATGCTATCGGTCCGCCATCAATTCCCCTCTACGAGCTGGAACCCGGCAATGAAATTGGCTGGAAAGGGTTGTTTATTGAAATAGTGGAAGAGATCTTTGCCAAGGAGCTTGGCAATAAGTTGGTTATCGAACAATATCCATGGAAGCGAGCCCAACAGAATGTGAAGGAAGGAAATGCGGATATAACGGTGTCTGTTCCGACTTCGGAGCGGCTTGAGTACGCCTTCATGAGCGACAAACCTATCCTGAAAATGTATCTCAACGTTTACACATATGCCGGCCATCCAAAACTCAAGGAGATCAGGGAGATCCAGACAGTTCAGGATATCATCGCGCTCAAACTGAAACCTGTCACCAACCTCGGGAACGGCTGGCATAAGGAGAATATCGAAAATGCGGGTGTTACAACATCTTATGTGCAGGGGGATGAAAATCTCGTGCAATTTCTGGCATTGAAAAGGGCCGACATTATGATCGACGCCCCGCTTTTCATGAACCACCTGATCAATGAGTACAAACTGGGATCGAAGATCGTGAAGACTGATGTTCTGTTTGGCCCCATAAATTTCCACTTGCTTGTGAGCAAGAATTCCCGATATGCCGAGTTGATGCCGAAGATTAACAAGGCCATAGACAAACTCGCGAAGAATGGCAAGCTCGAACAGATGGCCTCGAAATATTCTCATCTATAGGAACTCACCCTTGATGGGTAGATACAACATTCACGTAAGCAGCAGGAATAGAGAAAGGAAATAAAATGTCTCCGCTCAGTTTCGCCGATGCAGTAGAAAAGCTGTCCCATGCAGGAATTCAAAAAAAAGAAATTTACCTCATCGATCTTGTCCTTCTTTGCGAGATGGCCTGGGCAGACGGTTCAGTCCAGGAGGGCGAGCGCGAGATACTTTTCAGCCATCTCAACCATCATATCGACTCAATAAATAGACTTGCCGGCTGCAAGGTTCTTGAACATAAGGAAGCCAAGGAGCTGATTCGCTCATTTCTCGACAATCGTCCCGGTAAAGAACTTCTCGAGACGATACAGGAAGTCATTGCTCCGATCCGAATCGATCAAATCAACCGAGCCAATGCCGTACGCACCTGTCTCGGTATCCTGAATACCTGCCTCGATATTGCTTCAAGCTCGGTGACCAAATATCCCTATGGACTTACCGAACGATTCACCCAGGAAGAGAAAGACTATTATCACAAGATAACTGCCATACTCACAGGCAGAAGGACCGGTTATGCGGCATATAACGGACAGTCAATTGACGGCGAATGAGCATAAGAGAACTTTCCCTCGGCCGTTGGATCTGCGAGTTTAGAAAGGGGATCCCGAGGATTGTCGGCCGGTATTTCACCCCCGTGAGGTTAATCGCCTGCAAGACCAGTTGCGGAATTGTACTATCAATTGCGCTCATTTCGCGCTTTTGCGGTTTTTGCGAACGGGGGTGGGTTCTCTGCCGCAAAAACTTGATCCTATCCACTTGTGGTGGCTTTTATCGGTTATAGTATTATACAATATCTCTGGCTTTGTTGCCGGGGCCGCTGGGTTGACCTTGGGGGAGAAGCATCTTGATTTGCTCATAATAGGAGATTCTATGTGTAAGAAATTAATACACTTCTTCTGCATCGCCATTGCTTGTTGTGCCGTAGGAATCGCCCAGGCCGACGATTGGAAAGACGAATCCGGGAAAGGAAAACAAAAGGAATATAAAGAATACCAGAAAGATATAGACAAAGAGCGGAAAAAGGACTGGAAAGAACGTAACAAGGAGAGGAAAGAACGCGGAAAAGAATGGAAGGCTGAGCGTGACTATGGAGGTCAATCCTATTTCCAGAGACAAGGCTATTCCCGTCTTAATATTCCTCAAGGTCACTACCCACCTCCAGGTGAATGTCGCATATGGTTTCCAGATAGACCACCTGGGCACCAACCGCCTCCAACAAAGAATTGCAGCCAGGTTCCTCCGGGAGCATGGGTAATTCAACATCCGGAAGATGATCAGGATCACGTTCACGTTACAGCTTACGAAATCGAGAATCCCGGCAATATTATTGCAGTTGGGGAATTTGAAATTGGTACCGGTCTTTTTGTGCGAGTTATTCTTGACTATTAGACATTCCCGGACTCTGGCGGGTGTGGCAACTTACGAGATTTTTCATGCAGCAATGAAACATTTGAGGAATAAGGGATGCCAGACAGCAAAACAAAAGGCGGCATACTGAACGGCCGCCTGGTATTCATCAAGGAGTTTTTAAAGCATCCGCTGCAGATAGGATCGATTATTCCAAGTTCCCGTTACCTGGAGCGGCGGATTGTGGAGGCGGCCGGGGCTGCTTCGGTCGATGTCATCGTAGAATTGGGCCCCGGAACGGGCGGCGTAACCCGGGCAATGCTGCGTGCAATGCCGCGGCACGCCAGGCTTCTGAGCATTGAGATCAATCCTACTTTTAACAAGCTGGTCGGCAAGATTAAGGACCATCGGCTCATCGCGCATCTGGGCAGCGCAAGCGAGCTCAGGGAGATAATTGCCCAGTATGGCCTGGGTCCCCCGAATGCGATAGTTTCCGGCATCCCTTTTTCCACCATGAGCCCCAGTGTCGGATCGCAAATTCTCGAGACGGTTTCGTCTGTGCTGCCGCCCAACGGCCGCTTCGTGGCCTATCAGGTGAAGAATCAGGTCGCGATTCTGGGTCGGCCTTTCCTGGGAACAGGGCAGATTTCCACTGAGTTTCTCAACATCCCGCCGATGCGCATTTTCCGGTGGGAGAAGAATGCTTGATCGGTTGCGTGTCGGTTGCGGAATTTCGCGCACCGTTGACCGTTAGGCTTGCCGAGGATCGGGACGGGGTTTTTGCTCTACGGGACGCATTTCATAAAGGATCGCCGATTTGAATTTCTGTAGCCAGTGCGGTAACAGCGTGACGCTGCACGTACCACCAGGTGATGACAGACCGCGATTTATCTGCGATGTCTGTGCCACGATCCATTACCAAAACCCGAAAATGGTTGTCGGTGCGGTTCCGGTGATGGATGGGAAAATTCTTTTGTGCAAGAGAGCGATTGAACCTCGCCGCGATACATGGACAATCCCGGCGGGGTGGCTGGAGAATGGCGAAACTGTTGCGGCGGGTGCAGGACGTGAGGCGGAAGAAGAGGCTCGGGCGAAAATCGACGATCTCCAGCCGTACGTTCTTGTGGACCTCCCTTTCATCCACCAGGTGTATTTCATCTTTCGTGCCCGCCTGCTTAATCGGGATTTCCATGCCGGTGTCGAAAGCCTTGAGGTCAAACTCTTCGCTCCGGAGGAAATTCCCTGGGATGACCTGGCTTTTACGGCGGTCTATGAGGCATTGAGGTTCTTTTGTAATGATCTGAAAAAGGGGAATTTCCCCTTCCGAATTCTGGAACTGAGCGACCCGTCGGGACCACAGAGCCCTGTAAACTGCACTGGGTCCGAGGGTGCCGGGAATCGGCTTATATGGTGAGAGCCTATGACGACATGTAAATGGATATCCGGCATGTTTGCCCTTCTCCTGGCCTGCGTCTGTCCTCCAGCGGCAGACGCCAGATCTGCGGTGGAATCCCTTGTCCGGGACAACACCCGCTTCGCCTTCGATCTGTATCGAGATCTCGCCGAGGCCGAAGGGAATCTTTTCTTTTCGCCCTATAGCATTTCGACAGCCCTCGCCATGACCTATGCGGGTGCACGCGGCAACACCGAAAAGGAGATGGCGGCAACGTTGCGTTTCACCCTCGATCAGGAAGAGTTGCATCCGGCGTTTGCGACGATGGAAGCGCAGGTGAATGCGTCGCAAAAGGAAGGTATCAGCCTGAGTGTCGCCAACGCTCTCTGGCCGCAGAAGGATTACCCGTTTCGGGAAGAGTATCTTTCTCTTGCCAAGCAACACTACGGCGTACTCGTGCAGCCGGTGGACTTTCGCGGCGCCCGTGAATCCGCACGCCTGACGATCAACAACTGGGTGGAGGACCAGACCCGGGAGAAAATAAAGGATCTCATTCAGCCTGGCGATCTGTCGGACCTCACCCGTCTGGTGCTGGTGAACGCCATCTACTTCAAGGGGATCTGGGCAGATCAGTTCAAGGCGGAAAACACCAAAGAAATGCCCTTTCATGTGACGGCGGCGAGGACAATAAGGGCCCCGATGATGAGCCGGCAACTGGAGTGCCGCTACGCCAGCCTGCCCGAGCTGGATATTCTGGAGCTGCCATATGTTGGCGGCGGTCTTGCCATGATTGTCCTGTTGCCCAAAGAAATCGACGGCGTCCGCAAGGTCGAGAGCGAGCTTTCCGCAGATAACCTTGCCCGCTGGCTGGGCGCACTCAGCCAGCGGGAAGTTCAGGTATTTTTGCCGAAATTCAAGACGACGAGTAGGTTCAGCCTCAACGACACGCTTTCGACGATGGGCATGATCGATGCCTTCAGCGAAGCCAGGGCCGACTTCTCGGGCATGGATGGCCGGCCGGGCTGGCTGTACATCGGTGCCGTCATCCACCAGGCATTCGTGGAGGTGAACGAGGAGGGGACGGAGGCCGCAGCCGCGACAGCCGTGGTCATGAGAACACAAGCTATTGGTGCGCCTCCGCCGACCTTTCGCGCCGACCATCCCTTCGTTTTCCTGATTCAGGAGAAGCAGACCGGCAGCATTCTCTTTGCGGGAAGAGTAACTGATCCGAGTACTGCCGGAAAATAGCAGAGGATGCGGTTCCGCCTCAATGTTTTTAAACTATATGACATGAGCTTGATAATGCTGAAAAAATCAACATTTTTCCTTCTTATTTTTCCATTGCTCACATGTTCTTTTTCGTGGACAGATGATGCCATTGCCGAAAGAAGAGTTGGGTATTTCGAGCACAAATATAAGGGAATATATCCCGGCTATAGCTCCTTGGAGACTGTGTTCAAGGCGCTTGGAAAGCCGACAAAGGTGGAAGCAGCCGGAGGAGGCAAGAATTATTTTTATCCTGAAGCGATAATCAATTTCCCCGGAGGAGGAAATCCTAAGGTAAACACAATCCAGATCTATAATGACAACTACTATAAGAGTCCGAGCGGAATTCAATTATTTGATGAAGTGAGCAAGGCCGAGAAGTCAATTGATTCTCCAAATGACGGATCCACGATATTTGATAAAAAGAATGGCATCGTCTATTGGCATGATGGCAAGAAGATAACCAAAATTGTACTCGTCTATTCAGCATATATTGACTGAACGAAGCTCTCGAAATGGCGGGCAGAAAAAGTGCAGGATTGATAATGTTTCGCTACGCGGATGCGGAGCTGGAAGTCCTCTTGGTCCATCCCGGAGGCCCCTTCTGGGCAAAAAAGGATGAAGGGGCCTGGTCGATTCCTAAAGGCGAATATGAAGAGCACGAAGCCCCATTTGAGGTAGCCAGGCGTGAGTTTCAGGAAGAGACCGGATTTAAAGCGATAGCGAATACCTTCATCCAGCTCGACCCAATCAGGCAACCGAGCCGGAAACTGATCAGCGCCTGGGCCTTCGAAGGCAACTGTGACCCAAGTACGATTGCCAGCAATACTTTTGTTGTGGAATGGCCGCCGCGCTCCGGGAAGCAAGCCGAATTTCCGGAAGTCGATCGTGCGGGCTGGTTTTCTATTGATGCGGCGATGAAGAAAATTCATAAAGGCCAGCTGGGGTTCATCGAGCAATTGTGCATAAAGCTCGGTTACCCACCAAAACCTATGCCGTCTCAATGAGCGACTACACCGATTTTCCGCAAAAGGTAAGACCGCTCTTTTTCTCTACATGACGCCAATGCCGCCCGGCGAGGTCGGGGTGAACCGGCCGCCCAGAGTGTACCGGGAGCCCGGCGAGTAGAAGGTGCTGCTGGTGGCGATCCTGTTGCCGACCCAGGTCTTGCGGTGCAGGGCCAGGCACGGTTCCGCACTGTTGATTTCCAGCAGATCCCTGATCCAGGGCTCGGGGATGAGTGCCTCGACCACATGCTCGATGGCGGCAACCGGGGCGATACTGAGCAGGTATTCGCTGACCGTCACTTGAGTGAAATCCTGTTCCAGAAAGTGGGGGGCGATCTCCGGCCGGATGTAGCGGCAGGCGAGTTGGATCGGCACGTCGTCTTCCTTGTGGATGATTATGGCGTGGAAGACCGGGGCATAAGGAGCAAGCTCCATGGCGGCGGCGAGCGAGGGCCTGGCTTTTTCTTCCTCCAGCAGGTGAATGACGCAGGAATAGCAGCCGCCCCGGGCGCGAATCTCGTCGGCGATGGACTGGATGGTAAAGAGGGCGGCCTGGGGTTTTCTCACGGCGACAAAAGTGCCTTGGCCCTGCCGGCGGCTGAGCCGCCCTTCGGCGGTCAGTTCGCGCAGAGCCCGGTTGACGGTCATCCTCGAAACGTTCAGGGCCGCGACCAGCTCCGCCTCCGATTCGATCCGCATGCCGGGCAGCAGGGAATTGCTGTTGATCCGGTCGAGGATATAGTCCTTTACCTGCTGGTAGAGGGGCGGCTCCGTGATGTTTTGGACAGGTTTCCCCACGGCCGCTATCCTGCAATTCCCGTCAAACCGGTAAAACTCGGCAGGAGGTCGGCTGCAATCAGATGGTTGAAGGTTCCCGCCTGAACGAGTTGCTGGGCCTTTTGAATGTCCGGGGCGAAATATCGATCCTGATCGTAGAAGGCGACCACCTCCCTGACCTTCGCCTTCGCCGTTTCAAGCAGCGGCGAGGATTTGAGGGGAGCGCGGAAATCGAGACCCTGGCAGGCGGCCAACAGTTCGATGGCCAAGACCCCCGCGGTATTGTCGGCCATCTCCAGCAGTCGGCGGGCAGCGAAGGTGGCCATGGAGACATGATCCTCCTGGTTGGCGGAGGTGGGCAGGCTGTCCACCGAAGCTGGATGGGCGAGAGACTTGTTCTCGCTGGCGAGAGCCGCGGCGGTTACCTGAGCGATCATGAAACCGGAGTTGAGGCCGCCTTTTTCGACCAGGAAGGGCGGCAGCTTCGACATATGGGTATCGATCAACAGGGCCATCCGCCGCTCGGACAGCGCCCCGATTTCGGCGATGGCGAGCGCCAGGTTGTCGGCGGCCATGGCCACCGGTTCGGCGTGGAAGTTGCCGCCGGACATGATATCGTTCTCTTTGGCGAAGACCAGCGGGTTGTCGGAGACAGCGTTCGCTTCGGTTACGATCACCGCCGCGGCATCGCGGATCTGATTGAGGCAGGCACCCATCACCTGCGGCTGGCAGCGCAGGGAGTAAGGATCCTGGACCGCCTCGCAATCTTTATGGGAAATTTCGATTTCGCTGTGGGCGAGGAGCTGTCGGTAGGCGGCTGCCGCATCGATCTGTGCCTGATGTCCCCGCACCTCGTGGATCAGCGGATCGAACGGCCGTCTGCTGCCGAGCGCGGCGTCGACGCTGAGGCTGCCGGAGACGAGTGCTGCCGCAAAGAGGTCCTCGGCGGCAAATAACCCTTCCAGGGCAAAGGCGGTGGAGGCCTGGGTGCCGTTCAGGAGGGCCAGGCCTTCCTTCGGTCCGAGGTTAATCGGGCTAAGCCCGGCGATCTGCAGCCCCTCCGCGCCCGGCAGTTGTTTACCTTTATGAAAAACCTCCCCTTCGCCGAGCAGCACCGTGCTCATATGGGCCAGCGGCGCCAGATCGCCGGAGGCACCGACCGACCCTTTCCGCGGGATGCAGGGGTAGACCCCGGCGTTGACCAGGCGAACGAGGGCGTCGATCACTTCGTAGCGGATGCCCGAGTAGCCGCGCGCCAGACTGTTGATTTTCAGGATCATCATCAGCCGCACCGTCGATTCCTTCATGAACTCGCCTACTCCAGCGGCATGGGAGAGGACGATGGAGCGTTGCAGGTGTTCGAGCTCGCTGGTCGGGATGATGGTCCGCGCCAGCAGGCCGAAACCGGTGTTGATGCCGTAGATTACCCGGCCCTGCTCGATGAGATTTCTGACCGTCCGCACCGAGGCCTCGATATCCGCCCGGCATTCTTCAGTAAGTTGTACTGTGACCGGTGTCTTTGCGATCGTGCGCAGTTGCGTCAGGGTAAGTTTGCCGGGGTGGATGAGTATCTCGGTGGTCATAATTCCTCGTATTGGTCTGAAGGTTGCCCGGAAGCCGGGCCACATGTATTATTTTGGTCAAATGTATATACAATAACAGCAGAAATCAACTGAAATCGTCTTATGCAAAACAACTTGTATATACAAATTTGTCATGGTAGAATTACGTAAGACTCTATCTGAAGAGTGATTGATGCGTATAATAACCTGAATACGAGGAGCAGATATGTGGAGCAACAGCGAGATAGCCGGGGCCATGAAAATCCGGCTGGACGATGAACTGCCGGAAAGGGAAGAATTCGTCGCGGACATCAGGCGTGCGCCGGACCGCGGTTTCAGGCTCACCAAGAGCCAGACGGAGACGGCCCTGAAGAATGCCTTACGCTACGTTCCGGAACGGCATCACACGATTTTGACGCCAGAGTTTCTTGAAGAGTTGCGGACCCGCGGCCGGATCTACGGTTACCGCTTCCGCCCCCACGGGAGGATCAAGGCAAGGCCCATCGATGAGTATCAGGGCAACTGCCTGGCCGGCCGAGCCTTCCAGCTGATGATCGACAACAACCTCGACTTCGAGGTAGCCCTCTACCCCTACGAGTTGGTAACCTACGGCGAAACCGGCAGTGTCTGTCAGAACTGGATGCAGTTGCGGCTGATCAAGAAATACCTGCAGGCGCTGACCGACGACCAGACTCTGGTCATGCAGTCGGGCCATCCCCTGGGTCTGTTCAAATCGAGCCCGGACCAGCCGCGGGTGATCATCACCAACGGCCTGATGGTCGGGCTCTACGACAACCCGGACGACTGGGAAATAGCCGCCCAGATGGGAGTCTCCTCCTACGGCCAGATGACCGCCGGCGGCTGGATGTACATCGGGCCCCAGGGTATCGTCCACGGCACCTACAATACGCTCCTGAACGGCGGGCGGAAGATGTGCGGGGTCGCTCCGAACGGCGATTTGGCCGGGCTCCTCTTCGTCTCGTCGGGCCTCGGCGGAATGAGCGGCGCGCAACCCAAGGCGGCAAAGATCGCAGGCGCAGTGTCGATCACCGCCGAGGTCGATCTCTCGCGGATCGAAACCCGCTACCGCCAGGGCTGGGTCGATGTGGTCTCAAGCGATCTCGATGAAATTCTCGCCTTGGCCGAGAAAAGCCGCGCCGCTAAACAAAACACCTCGATCGCCTACCACGGCAACGTGGTGGATCTCCTGGAACATCTCGCGGCCCGTCAGTTTCCCGCGGAACTCGTCTCCGACCAGACGTCCTGCCATGTGGTCTATGACGGCGGCTACTGTCCGCAGGGCATCGACTTTGCCGAGCGCACCCGGCTGCTGGCCACCGACCGGACCAAATTCCGGCAGCTGGTGGATGTGAGCCTGCGCCGCCATTACCAGGCGATTCAGAAGCTCACGGCCCAAGGCTCATTTTTCTTCGACTACGGCAATGCCTTCCTGAAAGCGGTCTTCGATGCTGGGGTGAAGGAGATCGCCAAGAACGGCGTCGACGCCAAGGACGGCTTCATTTTCCCCTCTTATTTCGAGGACATCATGGGGCCGATCTTCGACTACGGATACGGGCCGTTTCGCTGGGTCTGCCTGAGCGGGAGTCCCGATGACCTGCACAAAACCGATCGCGCGGCGATGTCCTGCATCGATCCGAACCGCCGGGCCGAAGACCGCGACAACTACATCTGGATCCGCGATGCCGAGGACAACCGGCTGGTGGTCGGCAGCCAGGCCCGCATTCTCTATTCCGATGCGGGAGGCCGGACCGCCATCGCCCTCAGATTCAACGAGATGGTGCGAAACGGCGAGGTCGGGCCGATCATGCTCGGCCGCGATCATCACGATCCGGGCGGCACTGATTCGCCTTTCCGGGAAACGGCCAACATCAAGGATGGCAGCAACGTCTGCGCCGATATGGCCACCCATTGCTTTGCCGGCAACGCCGCCCGGGGCATGTCTCTCGTCGCCCTGCACAACGGCGGCGGCACCGGCATCGGCAAGGCCATCAACGGCGGCTTCGGCATGGTGCTGGACGGGAGCTCAAGGGTCGACGACATCCTCCGCTCCGCCATGTCCTGGGATGTCATGGGCGGGGTCGCCCGGCGCAACTGGGCGCGGAACGCAAACGCCATGGAAGTGGCCATGTCTTACAACAAAGAAAACGGCAACGGCGACCAGATCACCATCCCCTACCAGACCGACGAAGGGCAGGTGGCCGAGGCAGTAGCGAAGTTATTTACCAAAGCTTGAGGAATGGAGGACAGCATGTCGCGACAACTCTTTGGCAATGCGAGGATCTATACTCCGGTGGACGAAGGGCGGCCGCGGGCCGGCAAGGCCCAGAACGAGCTGGCCCACTGGCCGCAAGGGGCGCTGCTCGTGGAAAACGGCCTGATTGTGGCATTGGGTGACGAACGGGAGGTCTTGGCCATGGTCAGTCCGGCCGAGAAACTTGCCGAAGTCGACTGTGGCGGCCGGTGTCTGGTGCCGGGCTTTGTCGATCCCCACACTCATATGTGCTTTGCCGAACCGCGCGAGGCGGAATTCGCCCTGCGCCTCACGGGTACGCCTTATCTGGAAATCCTCCGCCAGGGCGGCGGGATCCTCTCCTCGGTCCGCTCGCTTGTGGCGGCCGGCGAGGACGAACTCTACGAGAAGACCTTGCGGCGCGTCGCCACCGCCCTGCGTTTCGGTACCACGACTCTGGAAATTAAGAGCGGCTACGGCCTGGATACGGCAAACGAGCTGAAAATGCTGCGCGTTATCGACCGGGTGGCGAAAGAGGGCGTGGCCGATGTGGTCGCCACCTTTCTCGGCGCCCACGCGGTGCCGCCCGCCTACCGTGACAATCCTGCCGGCTTCATCGATATGGTGATCGAGGAAATGCTGCCCGCGGTTCGCCGCCAGGGCGTAGCCCGGTTTTGCGACGTCTTCTGCGAGGAGGGTGTTTTTTCGGTGGCCGACAGCCGGAGGTTGCTCGCGGCCGCCGGGGCCATGGGTTTCGGCGTCAAGCTCCATGCCGACGAGGTCCACGATCTTGGCGGGGCGGGCCTGGCCGCGGAACTTGCGGCCGTTTCGGCGGATCATCTGCTGGCGGCAAGCGAAGCAAACCTTGGGGCAATGGCCGCGGCGGGGACGATTGCCATCCTCCTGCCCGCCACCGCTTACAGTCTCAGAAAACCCTACGCCAAAGCAAGAACGATGATCGACCGCGGCCTGCCGGTGGCCCTTGCCACCGACTGCAATCCGGGGTCGAGCTTCACCGAATCGATGCCGTTCGTCATAGGTCTTGCCGTCCTCAACATGCGGCTGACTCCGGCCGAGGCCTTGACCGGCGCCACGTTGAACGCCGCCTACGGCATCGGCATGGCGGACCGGGTGGGGAGCCTCGATAAAGGCAAGCAGGCCGATTTTCTGCTGCTCGACGGCGAGACACCGGCCATCCTCGCCTACCATGCCGGGGTGTCATCGGTTGCTGCTGTCTATAAGAAAGGTCAAAAAATTAAATGCATACCGAGCGGGGGGGCCTTTACAAGGGAGATTCAATGAAGAAAATAGTCGAATGCGTGCCCAATTTTTCAGAAGGCAGAAATGAAGAGACCATTGCGGCGATCAGCCAGGCCATCGAAAATACCAAAGGTTGCACCCTGCTCGATGTCGATGCCGGAAAATCCACCAACCGCACCGTCTACACCTTTGTCGGCGATCCGGAAAGTGTGGTAGAGGGGGTGCTGGCGGCAGCCCGGGTGGCCACCGCCAGGATCGACATGCGCACCCACCGCGGCGAGCATCCCCGCTTCGGCGCCATGGATGTCTGCCCCTTCGTCCCGGTTACCGGGGTGACCATGGCGGAATGCGTCGAAATTTCAAAGAAATTTGCGCAACGGGCGGCGGAGGAGCTGGGGGTGCCGTTTTATCTCTACGAGGCGGCCGCGGTCCATGACTATCGCCGCCACCTGCCGGATCTGCGCCAGGGTGAATACGAGGGCCTCGCCGAGCGGCTCAAAGACCCGAAGTGGCGGCCCGATTACGGCCCGACCGAGTTTGTACCCAACTGGGGCATCACCGCCACCGGGGCACGGAATTTTCTCATTGCCTACAACGTCAATATCCTCGGCACGCCCAATCAGGCCCACCGCATTGCCCTCAATCTGCGGGAGGCTGGCCGCGGTGAGGATCAGCCGGGGCGCCTCTCGGCGGTGAAGGGCATGGGCTGGTTTGTCAAGGAGTACAATATGGCCCAGGTGACAGTGAATCTCCTCGATTACCGCGTGACGCCGATCCATGTCCTGTTCGAAGAGGTGAAAAAGGAGGCCGAAGCTCTGAAGGTGGGGGTGGCCGGGTCGGAGATCGTCGGGCTCGTTCCCCTTGAGGCCCTGCTGATGGCCGCCGAGTATTACATCGAGAAGGAGAAACTCTTCGTCTACGAGGAGGATCAAAAGATCCGGCTGGCCGTCGACCGGCTCGGCCTCAGTTCGGTGGCCCAGTTCACGCCCCAGGAGAAGATCATCGAATATAAGGTTGCCGAACCGCCCAAGGAACCCCTGGCCGGGATGACCGTGCGCGGCTTCATCGAGGAAATCGCCTCCCGTTCTTCCGCCCCCGGCGGCGGCTCGTCCTCGGCGGCGATTGCCGCAATCGGCGTGGCACTGGGTTCCATGGTGGCAAAACTCACCCATGGGGTACGGAAATTCGAGAGTGCGCAGCCGCATCTGGAAAAGGTGATACCGGTTCTCCACGACCTGACCCGCCGCCTCATTCCTATGATCGACGCCGACACCTCAGCTTTCAATCTTTACATGGAGGGATTGCGCATGCCGAAGGCAACCGAGGAGGAACGTGCCGCCCGCCATGCCAAAATGCAGGCCGGGTTGAAGGAGGCCATTCAGGTGCCGCTGACCACCATGCGGTTTTCCGATAATGCCTGGGATGGTCTTGCCGTTGTCGCCCGACACGGCAATCCGGCCTCGGCCTCGGATATTCAGGTCGGTGCCCGGGCTCTAGAGACCGGGATCTGGGGAGCCTACCAGAATGTCCTGATCAACATGCGCGAGCTGGAGGACGAAAGGTATAAGAAGGAAGTGCTGGCCGAGGCGGACCTGCTGCTTGCGAGAGCGGAAGAGCAATGCGCCGAAATTCTTGCGATCATTGCCGGGAGGTAAGCACTCGATACTTTGCAGAATATGGCGGCTGCTCATGGCTTCCCGCTGTGCGAAAATGATGAAACTGGTAATCAGTATTATTCATACAGAGATATCGTCCTTTAACATCCTGCAATGATATGGCTTACCAGTAGTCCACGTGCAAGCTGGCCCGGGCGAGGCCGGCCGGCATGATAAAAGCTGGAAATTCCGTGAAGACAACGCTATGATTGCGATCTTTTTGACCCCTGTTTGGGACTGCAGGGGTTTTCATGGTATCATTCAAAATGCTTCAATCAGCCGAACGTATTCGCCGCCATCCCGCCATTAGCCAATTTTAAGAAGAGAACATCATGTCAAAGAATCTGTATGTTGCCGGCACCGAGCCGCGCAGCGGAAAATCGGCCATCATTCTCGGCCTGATGGAGTTGCTCACAAGGAATGTCAAAAAGGTATTGTTTTTCAGGCCGTTGGTCGATGTCGATCACGCCGCCGGAGAACGGGACAACACCATCAATCTGATCAAGAGCCAGTTCCATCTCTGCACCAGTTACGAGGAGATGTACGCCTTTACTGTGACGGAAGCGAGTCAGCTGATCGCCATGGGCAAGAACGCCGAATTGCATGAAGGGATCCTTAACAAATACAATGCATTGATGGAGAAAGCCGACTTCGTCCTCTGCGAGGGGGTCGAGATCGAGGGAACCGCCTCGTCCTTTGATTTCGACATCAACATGGATATCGGCAGCAACCTCGGCTGTCCGGTTATGCTGGTGGCCGGGGCGAAGATGAAGACGGTGGACGATGTCATCCGCACGGTCAAGGTGTACCATGAGTCCATGGACGATCGCGGCGTAAAGCCGGTGGCGACCATTATCAATCGGGTCGATCCCAGCAGCCTGGAGGCGCTCAAGCGGCGGCTCCAGGCCGAGCAGATATCGACCAACCATCTGGTCTACATCATCCCCAACAACGAGAACCTCGGCAACCCTTCGGTGGGCGAGGTGGCGAGACTCCTCAACGCTGAAATCCTCTACGGCGAAAAGAATCTTACCCGCCATGTCCGCAGTTTCACCATTGCCGCGATGCAGCTCAGGAATCTCCTGGCGCGGATCGAGTACGGCTCGCTTGTTATCACGCCGGGCGATCGCTCCGATGTCGTACTTGCCTGCCTGGCCGCCGCCCAGTCCCGAACCATGCCCAACATCGCCGGCATGATGCTGACCGGCGGACTGGTGCCGGAAGAGCCGGTCCAGAAAGTCATCGAGGGTTTTGCCGACACGATACCGATTATCGCGGTTCATGAAAATACCTTCCAGGCGGCCATCCGGGTGGACAACATCCACGCCTCCATTACCCCCGACAACACCAGGAAAATCACCCAGGCCCTGGCGGTCTTTGAAAAGCACATCAACATGGATGAGCTGAGCGACAAGATCATCAAGACCAAGACCACCATCGTCACGCCCAAGATGTTCGAGTCCCGTCTGCTGCAGCGTGCGAAGGTCGACAAACAGCGTATCGTCCTGCCGGAAGGGGAGGCGGAACGCATCCTGAAGGCGGCGGAGATCCTCCTGCGCCGGGAGATCGTCGATATTACCCTCTTGGGTCGCGTCGACAAAATCAAGGAACGCATCAGAAGCCTCGGCCTGCATCTGGACAAGGCCACTATCATCGATCCGAAGACCTCGCCGCTGTTCAACGACTATGTCGAGACCTACTATGACTTGCGAAAGGATAAGGGGATTACCAGGGACGTTGCCCGGGACATCATGGTCGATCTCAACTTCTTCGGGACCATGATGATCTATAAGGGCCATGTCGACGGGATGGTTTCGGGCGCGGTCCATACCACCGCCGATACCATCCGTCCGGCCTTCCAGTTCATCAAGACTGTGCCGGAATGCTCGATCGTTTCAAGCGTCATGCTGATGTGCCTGAACGACCGGGTGCTGGCCTACGGCGACTGTGCGGTCAACCCGGACCCGACAGCGGAGCAGTTGGCCGAAATCGCCCTCAGTTCGGCAAAGACCGCCGCCCTCTTCGGCATCGATCCGCTGGTGGCGATGCTCTCTTATTCATCGGGCAAATCGGGCAAGGGGCAGCAGGTCGAGAAGGTCCGCCGCGCAACAGAAATTGCCCGGCAGAAAGCGGTGAAGGAATATCCGGGCCTTCCGATCGAGGGGCCGATCCAGTACGATGCGGCGGTCGACATGGAAGTTGCCAAAACCAAGATGCCGGACAGCAAGGTAGCCGGCCGGGCGACAGTTTTTATCTTCCCCGATCTAAACACCGGCAACAACACCTACAAGGCCGTCCAGCGGTCGGCCGGCGCGGTGGTGGTTGGCCCAATTCTCCAAGGTCTGAGAAAACCGGTGAACGATCTTAGCCGGGGCTGTCTGGTGCCGGATATCGTCAACACCGTGGCGATCACCGCTGTGCAGGCCGCAGCCCAGAAGCCTCTGAAGAAATAAGGACGAGGCGCGGGGAACGGAAAATTATGTAGATGCTTTCGTGCACCATAAACGGCTATTGCCCGCAGGGCCCCAGGTATTTGCCGGTAATGGTGTTCGAAGCCGTCATCGCCATGGGGCCTCCGCTGATGGTGGTGTCGATCTTGCCGCTGAAGAGCACTCCGCTGTACGTGATCATTCCCTCGCTTATCACTTCGGTGCCGTTGTCCTTGCATACCATTTTCCAGGTTACGGTATCGTCGTTGGTCTTTTTTTCGGTGACCACGCAGTCACGTTCGGGATGCTGCTCCTGGGGAATCGGATTCTTCTGCGTGAGGCACAGGGTGCTTGCCATTGCCGGTAGCTTTATGGGTATGCCTTTCAACCCCATTTCCGTGTTGATCTCCCATTTTCCTTCTTTCATGTCGGGCCCCATCTGACAGGCCGTCAGCAAGAAAGCCGCACCGACCACGAATATAAACGCTGCTGCCGTTCTTTCCATCATCTCTCCTTATGCAGTACTCAATGTGAATGACAAATAGATATCAAATGCAGTATAGACCTGTCCTCAGCGTATGGCAATCTTTTCGAATATGTTGAAATCAATAGGGAAAAGTCTTGGAAATGCAGCCCGGACCGGCAAGGGGGAGAAAGGTCGGCGTGAAACGGCAAAGCCCCGGGAGACGAACTCCCGGGGCTTTGCCGAAATTTTAAGGAGACTTCCCGGACTCTTTATTTAAGAGCCCCCGCCTTCATCCTGGCGACCAACTCACGCAGGTAATTGAGCCAGCTTTCCATGCCATCGCCGGTCTTGGACGACAGTTCCATGGTTCTGAGCTTCGGATTGAGCTTGAGGGCGTCGCCGACCGCCGCCGGTACCGGAAAATCGAAATAGGGCAGCAGATCGGTCTTGGTGACCACGAAGGTGTGCGAGCTGGTGAATGCCTTCGGATACTTGGCCGGTTTGTCCGGGCCCTCCGGCACCGACACCAGGACCACGCGCTCGTGTTCGCCCAGGTCGAAGGTCGAGGGGCAGACCAGGTTGCCGACATTTTCGATGAACAGCAGCTCGATATCATCGCCGCCGGGTTCCTTCTGCAGCCGGTGAAAGCCCTTGTGGGTCATGGTCGCGTCGAGATGGCAGGCCCCGCCGGTGGTCAGCTGGATCACCGGCACGCCCTTGGCACGGATACGTTCGGCATCCCGTTCGGTTTCGATGTCGCCTTCGATCACCCCGATACGGATTTCGCCTTTGAGCGCCTCAATGGTGTGTTCGAGGAGCGTGGTTTTGCCCGAACCGGGGCTGCTGATCAGATTGAGCGCCACGGCACCGACCTCGTTGAAATGTTCTCGGTTGGCGCGGGCCAATGCATCGTTGGCGGCGAACAGGCTGGCATGGACCGCCACGGTCTTGCTGTGGCCGTGGTCGTGGTCATGGCTGTGGCCATGGTCGTGGTTATGGTCGTGGTCGTGCACGTCGGAAGGGCTGGGGCAGCCGCAGGTATCACACATGTTCTTACCTCACTTGAGATTTGGCAAGTGGGGTCAAATCTTTAACGTGGACATTTCCTTGAGCCTCTTGATTTCAAGGAGGAAAACAGGAATAAATGTCAAGGTTAAAGATTTGACCCCATCTCGCTTGCCGTTTTTTTAAGTCACTATTCCATCTCCACCTGGCGGAGGATGAGATCGTCGCCGCCCTGGGGGAAAAGCAGCAGATCGCCGCAGGCCGGACAGCCGTCCGGTTTGCCGTCGGCGGTTTCCACCACGTGGCCGCACTGGGTGCAGGCGTAGCGAGCCGCCGGGGTTTCAATAATAAGGTTGGCGCCCTTTACCAGCTCGCTCTCGGCCGCCAGGATCTCGAAGCCGAACCGGAAGGAGTCGGCTACGATCCCGGACTGCGGACCGATCTCCATGGTGACGCTGAGAATTTTGCTGGCTTCATTTTCGGCAGCCAAATCGCTGAGTTGCTGGAGCAGGCCTTGAACTAACGATATCTCGTGCATGATTTCCTCAGGCGGATTTCCTGGTGGCCGGCACACCCAGCTCGGCCAGCCGGGCGAGAATCATTTCGGCAACCTCCACTTTGCGAGCGGCCACCTCGGGCGAGAGCTCCACTGAATCGCCCAGGGTCTTGGGGATCACCGTGTAAAACTCGACATGCTCGGGAGCACAATCCCGCAGTTTCGAAATCTCGAGAATCTCCAGGATGCCAAGCTGATGAGGCGACATCCGCATCTGGAAATTGCCGGCCTTAACGTCATCCAGGGAAAAGAAATGAAACGATCCGGGTTCGCCTGCCATATCGACCACATCGATGACCAAAACCGGATCGCACTCCTCCAGGAAGGGGGCCATGTAGAGGCCGGCGGTGCCGACATCCTGAATGTCCACCCGGTCGGAGAAGTTGTAATGTTCCTCCAGGTAATGGACGACATGGACACCGAAGCCCTCGTCGCCGACGATATAATTGCCGATGCCGGCAATACCGATTTTTTTCTCTGTATTCATAGTCACAAAAGATTCCTGATTAACATATCCGGGGAAGAGGCATGCCGTGAAGGGGGGTGACGACTCTTGTCCCACCCACCGGGGTATTGACGATCACCCTGCCGGCGCGGCCGGCGACCAGACGACCGATGATTGCGGCGTCTTTCCCTTCCTTGGTAGCCCGCATCACGGCCAGGGCCTTCTCCGCCTGATTGCCGCTGACGATGGCGAGACACTTGCCCTCGTTGGCAAGATAGAGAGGCTCAAGGCCCAGCAGCTCGCAGGCCGCCCGTACCTGGGGCCGGATCGGCAGGGATTCGTCGGAGAGTTCGATGGTCAGACCGCTGGCTGCGGCTACCTCGTTCAAGGTCGTGGCCACGCCGCCGCGGGTGGGGTCGCGGAGGGTGTGGACATCCCCCGGCAGTTCCGCAAGCAGAGCGGCCACCAGGTTGTGCAGGGGCATGGTATCGCTCTGCAGGTCGCCCTGAACGGCGATGCCGGCCCGTCGGGTCATGATGGTGATGCCGTGATCGCCCATGGTGCCGGAGAGCAGGACTGCATCGCCTTCCTTAGCATTTTTCGAAGAAATATCGATATCCTTGGCGACAAAGCCGATGCCTGAGGTATTGATAAAGATCTTGTCGCCCTTGCCCCGGGGTACCACCTTAGTATCGCCGGTGACGACAGGAACGCCTGCTTCCCGGCAGGCTTCGCTGATGGAGATGATGATCCTCTCCAGTTCGTCGAGGGCAAAGCCCTCCTCCAGGATGAGGCCGAGGCTGAGACAATAGGGTGTAGCCCCGCGCATGGCCAGATCGTTGATGGTACCGTGAACCGCCAGTTTGCCGATATCGCCGCCAGGGAAAAAGATCGGATCGACCACGTAGCTGTCGGTGGTAAAGGCCAGCCGACCCCGCCTGTTCTGCAGGATGGCGCTGTCCTCCAGACTGTGCAAGGTCTTGTTGTCGAGATACTTCAGGAAAAGGTCGGAGATCAGCTGCTGGCTGGCGAGTCCGCCGCTGCCGTGATCGAGAAGGATGGTTTTTTCGGCCATTGATTTTTTCGTTCCCTCAGCGTGAGAAGCTATTCGGTACCTTAGAAATGTGAACTACTCGTCCCGTCCGTATTTGTAGTAGGCGGCGCAGGTGCCTTCGCTCGACACCATGCATGGTCCGATGGGGTTGGCGGTGGTGCAGCGGGTGGCAAAGAGCGGACATTCCCTCGGAGTGCTCATCCCTTTCAGGATATTGCCGCACATGCAGCCCTTCGGTTCTTTCGCTTCGGGAAGTTTGATGTCGAGGCGCACCTCGGCGTCGAATTCCGCGTATTTATCCCGGATCTTGAGACCGCTGGCAGGGATGCGGCCAAGGCCGCGCCAGTCCATGTCGGCGGGCTCGAAAATCTCGGCGACCACCTTGGCCGCCCGCAGATTGCCCTCCCAGGATACCGCCCGGGGATAAACATTCTCCACTTTAATGTCGTTGTTGCCGACCTGTCGGGCGAGGAGGATGAGGCTTTTCAGGAGATCCGCGGTTTCAAAACCGCTGACCACACAGGCGAGATTATATTTTTTGGCCAGCGGCTCCCAAGTGCCGGCGCCGATAATCGAGGAGACATGGCCGGGACAGAGGAGGCCGTCGATCTTCAGGGCCGGGTCGCTAAGCAGCGCCTCCATCGGGGCCGGCATGACCTTTTGGGTGGAAAAGACCGTGAAATTCTTGACCTTGGTGTTATGTGCGGTGAGGATAGTGGCGGCAATGCCGGGGGTGGTCGTTTCGAAACCCACACCCAGGAATACTACCAGTTCATGGGGATTTTTCACTGCGAGATCGAGAGCATCCATCGGTGAGTAGACGATATCGACTTTTGCGCCTCGGGAACTCGCCTCGGCGAGCGACCCTTTGGTGCCGGGGACGCGGAACAGATCGCCGAAGATGGCAACCCGTACACCCGGTCGGTCGGCCATGGAAATAAAAGCGTCCATATGAGACGCCGAAGTAACGCAGACCGGGCAGCCGGGCCCGGAGACCAGCTCCATGCCGGGCGGCAGAATAGTCCGCAGTCCGTTGCGGAAAACGGCCATAGTGTGGGAGCCGCAGACTTCCATGATCCGCAGCGGCTTGGTCACCGCTTTTTTCAATTCCTCGACCAGCGGTCGAGCGAGACTTACATCCCGATATTCATCAACATATTTCATACTACGTACTCCTTTAGGACAGCAGTTCTTCCGGGGTTTTCTCCGCAAGTTCTCGAAGGAGTGCGATGTTTTTCAGGGCCTCTTCTTCTACCAGGGAATGGATGGCAAAGCCGGCGTGGACGATTACATAGTCGCCGACCGCGGGCCAGTGGTCGACTATCTCGAGGCGGACTTCCCTGCTGATCCCGTCGGCATCGACGGTGGCGAGCTGGTGGGTAGTGAAATCGTCCGGGTCACCCTGGACGCTGATTACTCTCATGGGGATGGCGAGACACATGTCGTAAACCTCCAATTATTGTCTGACCGAAGGAAACAGCACCGTCGTTGACCGGCAGCATGTTTCCCGTAAAAACCTGTAAGCGGATCTGTTTCAGGGTATGAAAGAGACCCTCCAGCAGTAAACTGTTCTGCATGCAACCGCCGGAAAGTACGACATGTCTTATGCCTGTCTGATGGGCGAGAATTTCGATGAGTCTCGTTATACTGCTGATCAGGAGGGAATGGAAACGCAGGGCGATGATCTCTTTCGATTCGGCCCTGGCTATGCCGTCGCGGACCATCTTAACAAATTCCGGTGAACTAATCTCCCATTTTCCATTTGTCTCGTAGAGAAAAGGAGATAAAACGGTGTGCGATTTAGGCGAGAGTTGCGTAAGCCATGATACAGTCTTGGCCTTTTTGGCCAATGCTTCCAGTTCCATGGCGGCCTGGCCCTCGTAGCTGATTTTCTGCCTGAGACCGAGCAGTGAGGCCACCGCGTCGAACAGGCGGCCGCAGCTGGAACTAGGCGGAGACTGAAAGCCGCCCTGCATCATTGAGGCAATGGTCGCCACCTTGGTCTGGTCGAGTTGGGCAAGAGCGGGCGGCAAGCGGTCAGCGGCGAGACCCTCAGGGCCGAAGGTCTGAAAGAGGGCCGACAGTCCCATCCGCCACGGCTCCGTGTTGGCGGCATCCCCTCCCGGCAACAGGAGATGGCTGAGATGACCGAGGCGTTGAAAGCCGGTCAACTCGGCGCGCAGGATCTCTCCGCCCCAGATGGTGCCGTCCTCGCCGAGGCCGGTGCCGTCCAGCACCACAGCAAGAATCGGGCCGGATAGACCGTGTTCGGCCATGACCGCCACGGCATGGGCATGATGGTGCTGTACCTTGTATAGCGGCAAATCAAGCTCGGCGGCAAAGCGGCTGCTCAGATAATCGGGGTGAAGATCGCAGGCGACCGCCTCGGGTTCCAGTTGCAGGACGCTTTTCAGGTGGTCGATCGATTCGAGATAAAACTCATATATCGGAAGACTGTCCAGATCGCCGATGTGTTGACTGGTAAAGACACTTTTTCCGCGGCCTAGGCTGAAGGTGTTCTTGAGGCCGGCACCGCAGCCGAGGATCTTCGGCAGGGGCCAGTCGATCATGACCGGCGAGGGCACGAAGCCTCTGGCTCGTCGCAGGATAAGGGTATTGTCGCAGGCGACTTTGACTACCGAGTCGTCTACCCGGGTGACAATCTCCCGGTTGTGCAGCAGGAAATTGTCGGCAATGGCGGCAAGTCGAGCCAGGGCATCTTCATTCGCTGTGCAGATCGGCGAGCCGCTGACGTTGCCGGAGGTCATGACCAGGACCTTTGGGCAGTCCGGCATCTGGAAGAGCAGATGGTGCAGCGGCGTATAGGGCAGCATGACGCCGATTTCTTCGATGCCTGGTGCAAGGCCCGCTGTCAGGCACGATTGATCTTTCTTGACGAGCAGAACGATGGGCCGTTCCGGCGAAGTGAGGATCTTCTGCTCGGTCGAATTCAGGTGGCAGATTTCCTTTGCGGCTGCAAGATCGCGGACCATCACGGCCAGAGGCTTATCAGGCCGGCCTTTCCGCGCGCGCAGCAGGGCCACGGCCGTATCGGAAGAGCCGTCGACCACCAGGTGGAAACCGCCTAAGCCCCGTATCGCCAGAATCTTCCCTTCGGCGAGCAGGGTGGCAGCCGCAGCCACCGGGTGGGTCTTAGTAAGAGCCTCGCCGCTGCGCTCGTGCAGGGAGACTGCAGGACCGCAGGATGGGCAGGCGTTGGGCTGGGCATGAAATCTGCGGTTGCCGGGATCGTGGTATTCGACCTCGCAGCGGCTGCACATCGGGAAGACCTTCATCGAAGTCTTGGGCCGGTCATAGGGGATTGTTTCGACGATGGTAAAGCGCGGGCCGCAGTTGGTGCAGTTGATGAAAGGGTAGTGGAAACGGTCGTCGTCGGGATCGAGGAATTCGTTCAGGCAATCGTCGCAGATGGCAATGTCGGGCGGGATGGCGGTATTAGCTGCTGCACTGCCGGCTACGCTCGGTAGAATGAAAAAGCCCGGGGCAGCTAAAGATGAATCATGCCAGCGACTTTCCACTGCAGTGATTCTCGCCAGCGGCGGCGCATCGTTTTGTATCGCGGTTACAAAAAAATCTAGCCTCTCGTGGGGTGCCGTGGCAGTGATGACCACACCGTCGCCGGTGTTGGTCACCGTGCCGGAAATCCCCAAGCGAGAGGCCAGATTGTAAATGAAGGGTCGAAATCCTACGCCCTGAACTGTTCCTCGGACAAGTATTTCGACCCCTTGCTGCTTATGCTTTGTGTTTGAACTTCGCACCGGTAAAGATCGAGGAAATAAGTCCCTCGGGCTCGTTGGCGTCATTCCAAATGCAGAGATAGAGATGGATGACGGCAAAGATCATAAACCACCACATGAGCAGGTGGTGCAGGAACCGAGCGAATTGCTGGTTCCCGAACAGCATAACACCCCAGCCCTGCCAGAAAGAAGCTTCCGGATAGAGCATGAAGAAACCGCTGAGCACCATGATGACAGCGGCGATGAAGGTGAACAGGTAGGCGAGACCGGCCAGGATATTGTGGCCGAGACGTTCGTCATGCTTGTCGCTGATATAGCTGTACTGCAGCAGCGTCATTTTCAGGTTGTTGAGATTTCGCTTGGTAAACGGCAGGATATCCCAGATTCTTTCCTGGGCGTTGCCGAAAATGTAGAGGAACAGCCTGATCGCGACTGCCGCGGAAAAGGTATATGCCGCTACGTAATGGATGTAGCGCATGGTGGCCATGGGGAAGCTGAGACTGCCCTCGATCATGGTGTTGGTCCACGGATTGTTGATGTAGAACCCTGTCGTTACAAGAAAAACGATAGACAGAGCAAACATCCAGTGGAACAGCCGGAGCAGTACGCTCCAGCAGTGATGTTTCTCGTATGTTGCCATTCTATTTTACCTCCTGCGGTTTGAGCCGGAAAGAAAAGTTTATAGTTGCAGTGATTACATTGCTTTCACTTTCACTACTTCCTTACCTTCTGGATCGAGCATATGGACGGCACAGGCGATACACGGGTCGAAAGAATGGATGGTCCGCAGGACCTCTAGGGGTTTTTCCGGATCGGCAATCGGATTGCCCATCAGGGAAGCCTCATAGGGGCCGAGCTGACCTTCCGCATCCCGAGGACCGGCGTTCCAGGTGGAAGGTACCACCGCCTGATAGTTCTTGATCTTGCCATCTTCGATGATGATCCAGTGGGACAGCAGACCGCGCGGGGCTTCATGAACGCCGACGCCGCGCTGTTCGCCCTTCGGATACGACCACGGGGTGTAGATTTCATAGTCTCCGGTGGCGATATTGTTGACCAGGAGGTTCCAATGCTTCATACAGAGATCGGCCATCATGCCGGCGCGGACGGCGCGGGCGGCGTGGCGGCCGATGGTGCTGTGGAGTATTTCGGGTCCGACTTTGACCTTGGCCACGGCACTGACGCCAGCCAGGAAGCTGTCGACCGCCTTGACGGTTGCCTCATGGCCCTGGGCATAGCCGACCACCATCTGGGCGAGCGGACCGACCTGCATCGGTTTGCCCTGGAAGCGCGGGGCCTTGAGCCAGGTGTACTTGCCTTCATCCTGGAAGTCGGTGAATTTCGGATCGGTGGAGGATTCCCATGGATGCTTGGACCAGTTGCCGTCGTACCAGGCGTGGGCGATGGATTCCTGGACGTTCTCCTTGAAGTACGGATCGGCGTGGGCGGTCATCGGCTTGATGGTCTTCAGATCGCCGTTGAAAACGGTACCGCCGGGCAGGTCGGCCTTGGTTGCGGCGGCATCGAGGAACAGATCCGGTGCGGCCAGGTAGTTGGTGACGCCTGCGCCGTAGGGCAGCCAGTCGGCATAGAGGGCACCGACTGCGGTGACGTCCACCATGTAGACATTCTTAATGAAAGAGGAGACTTCCTCAACCAGCTGCTTGATGAAGTAGAGCCGCTCCATGGTGACGGCGGTCTGATTCTCGGGGTTGATGTTGGTGGTGACGCCACCGACCACGAGGTTCTGAACATGGGGGTTCTTGCCGCCGATGATGGCCAGGGCCTGGGTGGCCTTGCGCTGATAATCGAGGGCCTCGAGATAATGGGATACCGCCATCAGGTTCGCCTCGGGCGGCAATTTCATGGCGGAGTGACCCCAGTAAGCATTGGCGAAGGGGCCGAGCTGGCCGCTTGCCACCAGAGCCTTCACTTTCTCTTTCACGGCGGCGAAACGTTTCGGGCTGTTGCCCGGCCAGTCGGACAGACTGTCGGCGAGCTTGGCGGTGGCTACCGGATCGGCATTGAGGGCGGAAACGACATCAACCCAGTCAAGGGCCGACAGCGCGTAAAAGTGAACAATATGGTCATGCAGGCAGTGGATCGTCTGCACCATGTTGCGGATAAGCTGGGCGTTGAGCGGGATCTGGATGCCGAGGGCGTTCTCGACGGAACGAACGGAAGCAAGGGCATGAACCGTGGTGCAGACACCGCAGATACGCTGAACGAACATCCAGGCATCGCGGGGGTCGCGGCCCTTGAGGATATTCTCAAGACCACGGTACATCTGGCCGGAGGACCATGCCTTGGTGACCTTGCCTCCGTCAACTTCGATATCTACTCTAAGGTGACCCTCGATCCGGGTAACCGGATCAACGGTGATTCGCTGAGCCATATGTAAAACCTCCAAAAGTGATTACCGGGCGGGGAAAATGAACTTTCTTGCCGGTAAAAGAAATTTCTTTATCGTTTCATAACATCCCGAATTCACGAGATTCCGATTATTCCTGGTCCTTGCCCTTGATCAGCCGTTTGCCGATGCCCACTGCGGCATGGATACCGACCGCCGCGGCGGTGGCGCCGAGGATAGTCTTGCCGACCTTGTCGGCATCTGCAATGATGCCGGAGCCGGGGATTTTCACATTCGGCAGTCTCTCGTAGAAGGGTGTCATGGTATCCCAGAAATTAGGCTCGGTACAACCCGTGCAGCCGTGACCGACACTGACCGGCCAGACCCCGACGTCGTTGAAGCGGACCGCCGGACAGTTGGAGAAGGTCTCCGGGCCTTTGCAGCCGACTTTGTAAAGACAGTAGCCGAGCTTATGGAACTCGTCGCCGAACTGCTCGACGAAACGGCCTTCGTCGAAGTGCGGACGACGTTCGCAATGGTCATGAATTCTGCGGCCGTAGGCGAAGAGCGGACGGTTCAGATGATCGAGAGCGGGCAGTCTCTTGAAGGTCAGATAATGAAGGATGGTGCCGAGGAAGGAAACTGGGTTCGGCGGGCAGCCCGGGATATTGATGATCGGCTTGCCGCTGACCAGATCCTGCACTCCGACTGCACCTGTCGGGTTCGGTGCCGCGGCCTGGACGCCGCCAAAGGCCGCACAGGTGCCGATGGCGATGATCGCCGAGGCCTTGGGGGCAACTTCGGCGAGGATATCCACGGCGGTTTTGCCGGCGATTTTGCAATAAATTCCGCCATCCTTAGTGGGGATCGCACCTTCAACCACGAGAATGAAGGGGTGTTTCGAAACCGTATCATGCAGATTCTGCTCGGCCTGATGTCCGGCGGCGGCCATGACCGTCTCGTGATAATCGAGCGAAATGATATCGAGAAGCAAGCGTGCCAGGTCCGGATGGGACGACCGTAGCAAACTTTCGGTACAGCCGGTGCATTCCTGGAAATGTAACCAGATCACCCTTGGTCGCTCTGCCGTTGCAGCGGCTTCGACGAGTTTCGGGATCATCGCATCGGACAGTCCTAAAGCGGCTGCAGCCATCGTGCATCCCTTGAGGAATCCGCGCCGATCAAGCTGCGGATCCAGAGCGTTGTTTACTGTGTCTGCCATATCAACCTCCTATTGCTGTGTGACGACAAGTGTGCGCCATCGCGCGGTTGCTTCGATCTGGAAAAGCACCGAAGAAGTGAAAAAAAGCTGGGTACGTATTGATAAATAAAGCCGGCCGGCTTTGGGTATTCGGAGAAGCATGTCGTCCGCCTTGGCAGCGGCGGGCGAAGGGAAAAGGGGCAAATATCCGCTTTCGGGGAGTTGCGAACTTTTCTCTTCTGGTGGGAAGTTGAACGGCAGCAGACAATTTGGGCCTGTGCGAGCAGGGGGCTTGACTTTTACGGGAGAAAAATATGAAAATGGTATGCAGAAATAGCAGCGGGGCAAAACTCAGAAGCTGTAGGAGCAAGTGTTTTATCGCCATTTGTGCAAAATGTGCGTCATTGTTTGTGGTAAGCGCACAATTGAGGCTTGTGCAAACAGTACCTCTCACCGTGAAAAGTGCCAAAAAATAACACTTTTGTAGTACTGGTGCAAGACTATTTTCTATAAGCCGCAGAAGCTAAGAGAAAAACTTCAAGATCAGGGCTGAGTGTGCACAAATTGCACAATTATTGCCAATGGACCTGCTTTGCAATCGTGGGAGAGGCTGGGCGCAGTGTGCAGAGAAAAACGGGCAGGATACACTTTGCCCAGAAGATTCCGGCTGATGGCCGATCAACCACAGAGATGGAACGTGCTCAGCACTTCCTGAAGGGGGAATCGAGAACTACTTGGAGGCGGGAAGGGACTACTTTTTGAAGCCGAAAATACCGCCTTTGGTCTTTTTGGCGAAGGATGGTTTGAATTTTGGTGCGGGCGCCCCTTCTTCGTTTTCCTGACGGTCTGGTTGCCAGTCCGTCTCCGGTTGACGCTGGGGACTTTCCCGAGCGATCAGCGTCTCGTCGATGGGTTCTCCGGTTACCGCCTCCTGGTAGAAATTATAGAAGAGCAGGGCTTTTCTGAAGAAATGCTTGTTCTTCAGCCACTTTGGCCAGCCGTTTGGCTGGCGGTGGTGGATGAGCATGGCAAGGTGGACAAACAGATTGACCATCTCCTGGCGCAGGGAGCGCCGCAGGTTGAGGTCGATGCCGACAGTGTGATCGATTTCATCACGGATCTGTTTTGCCAGCTGGTAGAGCGCCCCGCTCTTGCGGAATTCGCTGAACAGATGCCAGCGTGATTCCACCCAGGGAATGAAAAAGAGACCGAGATAGAAATAGTCAGACTGGCGGTGTATTCCCCGGTTGACCGCCATGGTGTTGGCCCGATCGATGGTTCGCAAGAGCTGGAAAAGGAGTTGCTTCGATTTTTCGGAACTCTCGTCGTTCCGGCCAAGTGTACTTCGGTATATCTGAAAGAGACTGAAGAAGATGCCGGAAGAGATTGCCAGCTGAGACCATGGCGCCATCGCCCCGCTGTATAGATCCCTGAGGATCTCGTCGCGCAGCCGCGACGGTGGACAAAGCGAGAGTTTGTCGCAGTTTTCGCAGATGGCGTTCCAGGTTTCCTCCTCGATGGTGAAATTGTTTCTTGCCGCATGGCGAATGGCCCGCATCATCCGCACCGGATCCCTGCTTATCCTGCGCGTAGGGTCGCCGGCGATACGGATGATCCCCCGATCGAGATCGTCGATGCCGCCGACGTAATCGAGAATTGTGCTCCCTTTGATCTCGAAAAAAAGGGAATTGATGGTGAGATCGCGGCGTCGGGCATCCTCGCTCAAGGTGCCGAAGGTGTTGTTGGGAGCCAGGATCTCTTCCGGTCCGTCCAGGTCGTGCTCGCTGAGCGACCGCAGAGTGCTGATCTCGATGGTCTTGCCGCCCTTGAAGAAGACCTGGACCAACCGAAAGCGGCGGCCGATGGTGTTGCTGTTGGGGAAGAGTTTTCTGAGTTGACCGGGTCGAGCATCCGTGCTGATATCGAAATCCTTCGGAGTCTTACCGAGATAGAGATCGCGCACGCCGCCGCCGACCAGATAGCCGGCAAAACCGGCATCGCCCAGTTTCTTGAGGATAAAGAGCGCGTCGCCGTCAATCAGCTCGGTGCGGATAGGGTGCTCGTTTCGGGTTACGATCCGGACGGGAGGGGATGAAACGGCAACGGGTGGTTCAAGTACGAGTTCTTCGTCGATGAGGGAGTTCATGGAAAAGAGGGGAAGCGTCAGGTAGCAGGGCAAAATCCTCGCCCTTCCTGGTACACGGATTCGGCCTGTGTCTTGAATTGTTTGAATATTTCAGCAACGGAGAGGATGTTTTTCATTTTATAGGTATTTTCGCCGGAGAAAATGAGTCCGTCGCTGGTGTTGCCGTTGCGGGCCATCATCAACCGCTCGTTGATACAGTAATGGTGGTCGCATTTCTTCAGGCAGAGCTGCGGGCACTTTTTGGTTGCCATGTCTACGCCTGAATTTATCGCCTGGACAAAGGGGTTGTTGAGGGCCCGGCCCGGCATGCCCACCGGCGACGAGGTGAGGACGATATCTTCCTTTCTGGCATTGAGATATGCCTCCTTGTAGGCATCTGAGATATCGCATTCCTTGCTGAGCACGAAGCGGGAAGCAATCTGAACTCCGTCGGCCCCGTATTTGTCCATCATCTCAGCCATTTCATAGCCGTTTGTTATGCCGCCGGCGGCGATCAGCGGGATGTTCTTGATCACGTCGCGGATGGGAGGGAAAATCTCCCGTAGCGGCTTATCGGTGCCGAGATGCCCGCCGGCCTCTTTGGCCTCGACGATGACCGCCGATGCTCCCAGCTTTTCCGCGAGCTTGGCGAGCGTTGGGCTACTGACGATCATGACGATCGGCGTGTTGCTGTCCCGGCCGATCTTGAAGATATCCCGCGAGAAACCGGCGCCGGTGATGATCATGTCGATGCCGGCGTCGATGGAGCTCATCACCAGCTGATAAAAGTCCTTCATCGCATACATTATATTGACAGCGACGATGCCCTTGGTGGCCGCTTTGGCCTTCTTGATATCGGCATGAAGCTCTTCCGGAGGCAGGCCCGAGCCGCCGATGACACCTATTCCGCCGCACTCGGCAACCGGCACGGCAAGCGCGGAGGTGGAGACACGAATCGACATACCGCCCTGAATAAGTGGGAACGCGGCTGTGAATTTGGCGATATTGAGTGACGGTAGCTTCATTCGGAAAAAACTCCTTTTAATAGGCATTGACTATTGAGAAATCAGATAATGCATCTCTTGCTGGTTTTTGTCAAGAACAGTGTGTCCCCTGCGTATTTTCGCAAGGAGCCGGGAAATGGCGAAAAAGCAGGGTAAAAGCGGGAAAATCGGCAGGAGTGGAAGGGTGATTCCCGGGGCGAACTTGACAAAACCACAAAGTTGCAGTTAAATTCTCAGTTTTTCATAGAAACCTGGATATCGATCAGATTATTGAGGAATACTTGTTGCTGGAGATTTACAGTGAAGATTCAAGCCCTGAAAGGGTTCAAAGATATTGTGCCGGGCGAGGTTGAGCTCTGGCAGCACCTGGAAAAGGTGGCACGGGAGGTATTCGCCCGCTTCCATTTTGCCGAGATCCGCCTGCCGATCCTGGAGGAGACCGAACTCTTTGCCCGGTCCATCGGCGAAGCCACCGATATTGTCGAAAAGGAGATGTATACCTTTACCGACAAAAAGATCACAATGCGCCCGGAGGCTACCGCCTCGCTGCTGAGAGCCTATATAGAACATGGGTTATACGCCCAGAAACCGGTGCAGCGGCTTTTTACCATCGGCCCGATGTTCCGCCACGAGCGTCCGCAGAAGGGAAGGCTCCGCCAGTTTCATCAGATGGACATCGAGGTGCTCGGCTCGGAAAATCCTCTGGTCGACGCCGAACTCATGGCGATGGGGGCGATGCTCCTGAAAGAACTGGGGATTACCGTCAGCCTTGAGCTGAATTCACTCGGCTGTCCCGATTGCCGTCCCGCCTACCGCGCGCAGCTCGTGGCCTATATTACCGAACGGTTGCAGCACCTCTGCAGCGACTGCAAGCGGCGGAGCACGACCAATCCGCTGCGGGTGCTGGACTGCAAGGTGCCCGCCTGCCGCGAGCAGATGGCGGAGGCGCCGTCAATCCAGGATCATCTGTGCGGACCGTGCAGAGATCATTTCCAAAGGGTACAGGCCGGTCTTGCGCAGTTGGATGTACCATTCAGCCTGAACAAGTTCATGGTCCGCGGCCTCGATTATTACTGCCGGACTACTTTCGAATTCATCACCTCCGATCTGGGTGCCCAGGCCGCTGTCGCCGCCGGCGGCCGGTACGACGGGCTGGTCGAGACCCTGGGCGGCCCGAAAAATACTCCCGGCATTGGTTTTGCCATGGGCATGGAACGGCTGGTCCTGCTGCTGCAGCAACAGCAGCAAGCGGTCAGCGAAGGACCCGGAATCGATCTCTTCATCGCCGGGATCGGCGAACAGGGGGTAGAGAAGGCCTTCGGCCTGGCCCACGCAATTCGGGCGGTCCGATCCGTGGCCATGGATCATGACGGCAAGAGCCTGAAAAGCCAGATGAAGCAGGCCGACAAGGCCGGGGCTCGGTTTGTCCTGATCATCGGCGATACCGAGCTGACCTCGGGCCTCGGAATTTTGCGCAATATGCGGACCGAGGAACAGCAGAATGTGGAACTTTCGTCTTCTGCTCTTATCGATTGCTTGAAAACGAATAAATAATGGAAACTGCTTTTGGTAATCGCAGAGGTAGTGTCAGAGAAAAAAAATTAACTGATTGATAAATATGGAATCGATGGGAAGGTTGAGCCGGACTCATTTTTGCAATGACCTCGGCATTCAGAATGTGGGCGAGGTAGTGACGCTGATGGGCTGGGTCCTGCGCAGGCGTGACCATGGCGGTGTAATTTTCGTTGATCTGCGGGACCGCCGGGGGCTCACCCAGGTGGTTTTCAATCCGGAGATCAGCCCCGAGGTGCATGCCAAGGCGCACCAGCTGCGCAGCGAGTGGGTGCTGGCGATTGAGGGCAAGGTGGTGGCGCGACCTGGCGATATGGCCAATCCGAAACTTGCCACCGGGGCGATCGAGGTTCTCGTCACCGAGCTGCGGATCTTGAACAGCAGCGAGACGCCGCCCTTCCCCTTGGATGAGGATACCGAGGTTTCCGATAACCTGCGCCTGCAATACCGGTATCTCGATCTCAGGCGGCCGGAGATGGCTGCTAACCTGGTGATGCGCCACAAGGCGGTACAGGTCGTCCGCAACTATCTGAATGAACACGATTTCCTGGATATCGAGACGCCGATGCTCACTCGCTCCACCCCGGAAGGCGCCCGCGACTACCTGGTGCCGAGCCGGGTCAATGCCGGCAAGTTCTACGCCCTGCCGCAGTCGCCCCAGTTGTTCAAGCAGCTCCTGATGATCGCCGGCATGGACCGCTACTACCAGATCGTCAAGTGCTTCCGCGACGAGGACCTTCGCGCCGACCGCCAGCCGGAGTTCACCCAGATAGATATGGAGCTGAGCTTCGTCGACGAGGAACAGATCATAGCCATCAACGAAGGGATGATCGCAAAGCTCTTCAAGGAAACCCTCGGTCTCTCGCTCGCCCCGCCATTTCCGCGGCTGACATTTGCCGAGGCGATGAACCGTTTCGGCACCGACCGCCCCGATGTCCGTTTCGGCATGGAGCTGGTCGATCTGACCGGGATCGCCGCCACCTGCGGCTTCAAGGTCTTTCGGGAGATCGCCGACAAGGGCGGCACGGTGCGG
>Ga0209317_1000544_pt1 | contig 43740 bp, 53 predicted proteins | sample RifGroB2_FD_183994 | JGI IMG/M metagenome (GOLD analysis project Ga0209317, IMG submission 183994) | Soil microbial communities from Rifle, Colorado, USA - Groundwater B2 (SPAdes) (version 2) | ecosystem: Environmental > Terrestrial > Soil > Unclassified | place: Rifle, Colorado | collected... | reverse complement strand
GGCTTTTACGGCTCGAAGGGGCCGTGAAGGAGCCTGCGGAGAAAAGGTCGATTGATGTTGATAAACCCTAAAGTGCCTTAACCGAGAGACCGACTGTAAACACAAATATCGTTCAGGGCACACTATAGATGGGGGCAGGTCCTTCCTTCCAGTCCAAGCCTCGATCAAGCAAAAAATGCACCTGCCATCCTTGATATGTTATGAAAATAGCTATAGCTTTTAGTTAGATTAGATAAAAAACTAACCTTGGCTGTAAGGGGTACTCAAGTACTGCCTTGCTAGATCATGAATATCATTGTACTCTGGGTATTCTAAAACCTTTTTGTAATAATTTACAGCTACATCTCTTTCCCCAATGAGATCGTGAATCCTCCCGAGAGAAAGATAACTGGAACAGTAGAAAACAACTTCTTCTGAAGGAAGTGCGATGACCTTCAAAAAGGCTTCGATTGATTTTTCTAGATTCCCAATGGAAAAGTGAGACTTTCCGGCCATCCAATATGCTTCTGGATCATTAGTATTCTTTTTAAGATAGTCTTCAATATAAGAGAGCGCGGCAGAATAGTCCTTACTGGAGAAATTTCTGCGTGCCGAACATAGAGACGGATCTGACACAATCTCAGCCCTATTCTTGCTTAGAAAGGTAGCGATATAAGCCTTCCATTCCTTCTCCATACCAACAAGGGGTTTATTGTAGATTTTATGAAAAAAATCAGCTATCGCTGCGGGGTCACGTTTTACAGAAGCCTTATAAAGATGTATGAACCTTCTCCAACCATAATAGCTAATTAGATATTTTACAAAAGAGGCGGATTGCATGAATGCAATAGAAAAGTGAAGGCTCTTAAAGGTATCTTTTACAAGGAGATCTGTTAAAGGCACTAAATCATTCAGGTACAAAAGCTCAGCGGCGTAAAACTCGATGCTTTTTTTAAAAGATGTTCCCATCAGTGTAGCCAGTCCCTCACCAAATAAGTGTACCGCAATGCCGAAAAATCTATGTGTCAGCGCATGAACCAGTTCATGGTGACCGGCATAGCTGCTTGTACACAGGTCGTCGTTGTAAATAGTGTGGATTGTACCATTAGCGCAACAGTAATCACCTGATCCTGGATCTCCTGTTTTTGAATCTATTTGATGAACGAAGCACAATATTTTTGCCTGCCTTTTAGGGTGTATCTTTAGTGTATTGACAATACTTCTATAGGCGGTTTCATGAATATTGATTAACTTCTCTATATCCCTTTGAGCATGCGAATCAGGCCTGACGCATAAAATATGATTCTCAGACACTGTATAGAGCCATCTATTATCTTCAGGATACTGCTTTCTCCATTTAAAGCCTATCGCATTTCCCGAATCATCAAAATCCAGGCACCCCTTTTCTATACGACCCCTGTAATTGTCTCTCGTCAGGCAATAACCGCCGACTTCAGATATTTCAATACCGCCGTAGTAGCTTGAAGATGTCATGGCGATTGCGACAAATCTTGCCCGGTTGAATGGGCTGGGGAACACGATAGAGAGTTGGAGTGCTTCTCCTGAATAAGAGTTTTCGCCTATGATGATTCTCCCATCTTCGATTTTAATAAGATTATTCTTAGCTATGTTATCCGGCCAACCATAAATTAGAAAGGAATTATTCGCCAACTCATGATTTGTTATTTCTTTATACGGTTTTACTATGAATTCAAAACTTGTTGAGGTTTTGTACTCCCACAACTTAACATTTCTCTGCCATAATTCCTGAATATCTTTACCGAAATTCTCAAACTCATACAACGTAGTAATTATGAGAGGTTCATCGCCAAGCCACTCAGCAGACAGCAGCTTTTCATCCATCACATAGTTCGGCGTGATGTTTTCCAAGAAAGCCTGACTATCTATCGGGAAAAAGTCTATTGAGGATGTGTCATCTATCGGAGATGTCATTTTATACCCGCACTATTTTTTAGAGGAGCTTTTGACAATTAGGGGTGATGCAGATTACTAACTGGCTCGGGACAGGATAACATTCATTTTATACCACGTTTCACCATAAATCATAAACAGGAGAATCAAATTAGCTGATTTCCTTTATCTCCTTACCTGAATGTGATTTGATAATGGCAAGAGCATCTGTCAGCGAACTTGCCTTCCCAATACTACGATCAGAACTTGACAATAATCCAACGTCTACTTTATAGACATAGAACCATCCGCTGTACTCTGAGATCTTATAGAGGTTAGCTCCACCACCTTCTACCACAACCCTTCTATCTTTGGACATATGTGCACGCCTCCCATCTCTTAATCACTTTTTTCACTCTCAGAGTCACTTTGCAATAGATTTTTTTTGGCTTTAGTAAAGAACCTGCAATCATATCATTAAATTGCATCTTCATTAAAGCCCAACTCCACGGCCTTAAGGTAGTCCCATCTCGCCTCTGAATGGCGTTTTAAAGATTTGTATGCCATTCCTCTATAATAGTAAGCGCCCCCGTTTTTCGGGTCCAGCCTTATTACAGCGGCAAAATCTACGATTCCTTTCTCAAATTCACCTCTTTTGCAATAAGCATGTGCTCGGTTCCAGTACTGGAATAATTTATATTCGAGTGTGTTATCGAGTCCGATTGCCTCAGTATAATCTGCGAGAGCCAGATCGTATGAGCCAAGCCTGACATGACAGATCCCGCGATTATTATATGCGCCAGCATACGTCGGTTTAAGCTCTATTGCAGCTGTAAATCCTTCTATAGCCTCACAGCTCTTATTCAGATCGCTTAACAGGCAGGCTCTGTTATAATGATAAAGTGCCTCATCGGGATTCAACTGTATCGCCATATTATAATCGACCAATGCCTTATCTGTTATCTTTAAAGCGGAATAACAATTTGCTCTTTTATTATACGCATCGTCATATCGTTCGTTAATTTTCAATGCTTCTGAATAGTCCAAAATAGCCCTATCCGTTCTTTTAAGTTTTTCGAAGCACTTCCCCCTTTTAACGTAAGCAAGGGGGCATTTTAAAGTTCTTAAAGCTATCGAAAAATCGCTGATAGCTCGTTCGTACAATTTAAAATGATGGTAAACGCAACCTCGCCTGAAATGAAAAAGATATTCACCTGGAGAAATCTGTATGGCCTTTGAATAGTCGCCGATAGCGCTCCTGTACCTTTTAGCAGCCTCATAATAATAGGCCCTCCAGAAATACCCATACTGATCTTCTGGTGCCAGGCGTATCTGCTCTGAATAATTTGAGATATTTTCAAATATATTGTAGAGCTTGCCAAGCCTATTTTCTTGCTCTTGATTGATTTTTTCACATGCTTTGATTATAGGTAAAATCTCGTCTATATCCCCCCTGCATACATCACAGATATGACCACGAACAATCTCTCTTTCAAACCCGCATACGCGGCACATCCGGATATTCAGCTTAGCCTTTAATTGCTCGATTTTCTTAAGCAGTATATTCATAGCGTTGCCTGCAAGGAGCCTCTCATTTAAGTTCGGTACTGATTTTAGCTATCACGCTTTCGCCAGCCTTTACTTTTTGCCCTTCCGTGACAATAACACTTATATCGTCTTTACAAGGAAAAATCATGTCAACCTGCGACCCCATTTTTATCATCCCTATTCTCTGGCCCTTTGTCACCTTTTCTCCACCCTTCACCCAGCATTCGATTCTGTTTACGTATATATCGGCAATTTGTATTACGAAAACAGGTATCTTACCGATAATCGTAACAGTATTCCTCTCATTTGTAAGAATATGCGGACTGTTGGTTTCATAAGGTTTCCTCATAAAAAGGACTCTCCACCACATCGCCGTCATGGGAAGGTTCCGCCCTTTAGTATAGAAAACATCTCCGACCTCACCATCTATCGGGGCACGGTTCACGTGGACGCTTGTCGGGTGCATGAAAATGCCGACGATATAATAACTATCCTGGGGAATGCTTGTCTTGAGTACCTCTTCCAGCCTGATTTCTTTTTTCTTTTTGATCGCAATCGGCACCGTGCCGTTTTCAAATTTCCTTACATAAACCACTGTGCCATCGGCCGGAGATACGATAGTATCTTCTCCAACAGGGATGATGCGTTCAGGATCCCGGAAGAAAAAGAAATATCGCCAATAGACAAGAGCGCACAGCGGAATAAGTATCATTATCGCAGAGGTCAAAGTGGTCATTGTTTTTTCATGCAAAAGTTGTGGCAGGCATGTTCACGGCTTTTTTAATCAGGTCCTGAACCTCTGCATACATTACCAAAGAATTCGGCGCAGGCGCATCGCCCTCTTTAAAGATTGTAGAGTCGAAAATGGGTTCACCTAACGGCTTAAAGCCAAGCTGCCTGTACAGTCTTGCGGAATGAAGAAATGAGTCGATCACCACATGGGTAATATCCATATTGGACAATACTTCCTTCAGAAAGCTGATTCCATTTATGGCTACGTATCTATTCCTAAAATCCTTCAGGCATGCAAGGCGGGAAACTTCCGCAAGCATTATCTTTTTACTCCTTACATGGGATATATCTGCGTAGGCGTCGATGGGCAGCCCTAATTCTGAATCCGGAACGACCCTTAATGATGCGACAATTTGACCGTTGCACTTTGCAATTAAAAAAACGGCGTTGTGGTCAAATGTGTCAGCCCTTATTTTCGAATACCCAAGCTCTACCGCAAATACATGCTCCATAATGTCTATGGCGGCATGCCTTTCGATATCATTTTCCGTGATTTTATAGATAATATCCATTGCCAGTACCTGACTTATGAGTGCGGAGCTAAAACCTGTATCCGAGGCTTAAGCCTACAGAGTGCGCGAGGTTTCGGTATTCGCCGCTCAATATGTCGTTTTCAACCTTTCTATCCTCGTAAATCGTAACTAAATTCGCCGCGTCTATGACGAGCTTATCGAACCTGTACCCCAAGCCGAGGCTTATATTGTGCTGGTCGGAATCAGGAAACCCGGGCTCGAGGGTGTGGTCGGGAACTGGGTTATTCTCGTACACATACCCCCCTCTGAGAGATATACGCTCCGTAGCCTTATACTCAATACCTGCCTTAATAGCCCAGACGTCCTTCCAGTCCTTCGCTTCGGTTGAGTCCGTAAACCCCGCAGGCGCAACCTCGTTCTCCAGATCGACATTGAGGCTGTCATAGCTCGACCAGCCGGTTCTCTCAAAATCTATCTCAAAAGTTGCTTTTTCAGACGGCTTAAAAGCGGCCCCTATGGTCAGCACATCCGGAAATGTTATGAATGTTTTGGCGTTTGTCCTGTATGATGCCCCTCCGAATAACGGCTGAAGCGCCGGTGCGATTGTAATCTATCTTAACTTCGCTCCGGTATGACGCGCCCAGTCTAAGCCGCTTATCGGGTATGATAATAATCCCGGCGTTATACCCCCAACCGTCGCCATTCCCGTCGAGGATGAACGGCGCGTCTCCCCCTCCTACGCTCGACTGGTCGACCATCTTCTTCATGACGACAGTTGACCTCATGAAATCTATGCCGGCGCCCAGCATGAGCCATGACCGCACCCTCATGGCCACCGTCGGGTTTATGTTTATCGTCTCGCTCTCGCTGTCCGTGGCCAGATATCTCGTCAACCCGGTATCGCTCCATCTCGTCCCCATGCCGAACGGCGCATAAACGCCCAGACCTAACGCAAGATTCCTTAACGGATACGCCATGCAAAGGTGCGGCGGAAGGAATACCTGATCTTCGGTTTCCTCTTTTGCGCCGGTTTTATTATCAAATGTGGTCGATGGTGACATGGCAGTTGTCCCAAGGTAGACAGCCGCGTCATTCAACCCTGCCAACCCGGCCGGGTTATAATAGACCGCCGAAGGGTCATCCGCCGTTGCAACAAAGGCGGTTCCCATACCTACGGCTTTCGCCCCTTGCGTGGTTATGGCAAAGCCAGATGCAAAAACCTGCGAAGAGAGACCCAACAAGATAAGCAAGAAGATATATACGGTCTTCAAGAGTTTCACGTAGTTTTTTTATAGATCCAAATTCGGCAAGCGCGAGGAGATCTTCTATCTAACCGAGATTTTTAGCCCAATATGAAAATCGGGAGTCATTTTCATCTATACCGATATCTTTGAATCCGGCAAGCTTGAGTAATTGCCGCACCGAATGCGCTTTTCTATGCGTTTTCGTCAAGATGGTTTTGTATCCATCCCTATGAACATCTTTTAGAAGATTGAGATATAATATCCCCACAACAGGCAAGCCTATGTATTTAACGAGCCAATCCATGAACGGAGCTTCAAACGGAAAGCGACGGAATCTCACTATGAACAGAATCTCACGGGCTCGACCCAAGGCCCCTCCCTTTCTCCGGACACCTGGGACTGTGCCAAGCAGGTCAATACAGAAAACAGGCCTGTCCTTGCGCAAATATTTATTCTGCGAGATCTCCTCATCGCTTAGAGAATAACCGGTTATCCAACCGACAGGACTGCTTCCCTCCCAGGCTATATAGCCCTTGAAATCCATGACATTGAAGTCTTTTACGTAACTGCGAAAACGCTCCACCGACCAAAAAGGTTTCAATTCAGCGCCGCACCGGGGACATGGCATTTTATTATCTGGGAAATTCATGATATCGGTAAAATCGTCTATGTCCTTGCAATTCGGACAGATGAACCTTTCCTTCCACGGATGGCGCGAAAAGAAACGCGCCGACATCCTTGCGAAAAAATCGTGCCCGCCTGCCAATTCGTACTCCGACATCGTCATAAACTTTACGGAGATATTGTCTTTACTGTTAGTTCCGATATCAGAAACGCGTGGCTCGAAAAAAGTCTTTTCTCCTGAAGCCATACTCGACAGGCCGTTGCGGAATTTGAAGTATCCAGCGGTCGCCATTGCCACGGCAGGGATGTTTAGCAAGGCGACAAGAGTGATCGGCCATTCAACCAATGCGATACCATAGTTCAACCAGGCAAGTTCGTTGAAAACCACGGCAACTATGAGCAACATTGAAAAATCCTTCGCGCTCCTCGACTTCCAGATCATAAAGCCCTGCCTGTAAAGCCCGGCCGTTATGGCAAAACTCGCAATCACGGTGATAATCCTGCTGAACTCAAGCCAACTCATGTTTTGTGTACCGCTCCTTTAAGGCCAGGCGCCTCATGTTGACGTCAAAAGCCTTTTTCACTAACTCCACACCCGTTAATCGTCTCCGCAGATAATCGGAAAAATTGGTGTAGTGCTCTATAGCTTTAAGTATCAATAAAAAACCTCAAACTGGCCTTCTCCCACTCCGAAAAAGTCTCAACCTGATTGTGTTCGACTGCTTTCTTTGCAATTCGGATGTAAGGAGCTGCTGTCAGCGCACAGCCCACTTGCATGGCATTAATGCTTTGCCGCCGAAGTCCTACAAATATTTGCTTATATTCCACCTTCAGGTTCTGTCCTATTCTTTGAACAGAACGGATGAGATTTTCGAGCACTGCTGTTTCCTGGCACGCAATGGATACTTCCTCTTCAGATGCTATCAACGTGCCATGGTCCTCCATGAAGAGGTCAGCGTTTTTATCACGGTCGGCGGCGATAGCCAGAGCTAAAGCGCCATATATGATGCATGGCCCCACATGATAGTAACTCTTATAAGCGCAAACGAGGTGTTGCCCGGGCGCTACTGGAAACCTCCTTCGTTCAACGGTTCCATAAAGTGCTTGGGTCGCATCCATGAGCGGCTTGATGTCATAAACGCCCAGGTGGTTCCTTCCCTCCAATAACACATGGCGCATCTCTTCTTTTTTGGCAATATCATAGCCCCAGACCAGTCCATTCAGCCCATTGAATGAAGACACTGCGATCATGTTTGTCTGAGTTATGTTGGCATGACTGCTTTCGGCTTTGTCAAAAGCTATTGTCCGATCCAGCATTTGTGAGCCTTGATGGGAACATCCGATGTCGGCAACGCCAATCCCGATAGTGGGAGTGGTAATGTAACAGTCCGTCGGTTGCATTCCGCTGGATGAGCAGTATTGCTCATAAGGGCTGATGGCGTTTTGCAGGATGGATTTAATACTTTTCATCGTTGGCTCTGCTCAATGATTTTTTTGTACCGGAGAGAATTCCGAGCGCGGCCCAGCGCAATTTGTTCGATTTCCGAAACAAGCATACGACAGGGATAGCAGGCCTCTCCCCAATGTTTGCGCAATTCACCTTTAATCTCTAAGGGCCAGCCCAGTTTACGGTATATGCCAATGTTAGTTGTGGTGGCCTCAACCCATAACTCAACGATGTTGCGTCGCACACAGAAGCGCCACATCTCGACGCAGACAAGCCAGAAAAGATTGTATCCTCTGTGTTTTTTATCGAAGGCTATCAATGCAATATTCCCCACATTATCACGTCCGCGCAGGTCAAGTTCAGGCCAGACGGTCATGCATGGGAGCCCTTCATCCGAGTTGCCGAGGACCAAATGAAGCGCACCTGCCAATTTATTGTCGAGATAAAGCGCAAACCATACCGAGTTCTTCGGATACGCACGAAGCTCGTTCTCGGGTAGCCAGGATTTTTCACCGGCTATTTTCTCAAAGAGGCAAAGCATCCTTTCTATTTCTTCTTTGTGGTTTGCATAGGTAAGAAGATCAACCCTTGCATTTCCCTTTTCATATAGTGTTATCAAGTCCATATTCCACCACCAACTGATCCTATAGTATGTTTTTCTCTCATCATCCTTGATTTATCGACACCAAGAAAAAAATCCAATTATTGCCCATAGCTCATAAGCATTCAGCTGCCGCCTCACTCAACACTGATACGCAGTAGTCGAGATCACGTTTTCGATGGGATGCGTTGACTGCCGCTCTTAGCCGTGCCGTGCCTTTGGGGACGACCGGATGAGGAATTGCCTGCACATATACACCCCGTTTATGGCAGTGGTGCGCCATCCTCCATGCGCGCCAATCGTCTCCGCAAATAATCGGGAAGATAGGCGTGGCGCTATCCAGAAATGACAAATTCGCCTTTGTAAGTTCTGCGGCAAAGTAACGGATATTGTCGTGTAGGCGTTCAACCCTCTCCGGTTCCTGTTCAATCAGGTCAAAAGCAGCAAGGGCGGCCGCGGCGGCAGGAGGCGGCAACGCACCCGAATAAATGAATGCCCTCGACTCGTGGCTCAAGAAGGTGCACAACTTATGGCTTCCGGCGACATATCCACCATTGCTCGGGATCGCTTTGCTAAGCGTACCCATTTTAATGTCAATGCAGTCGGACGGCAGTCCGAAATGCTCCTCTATGCCGTGCCCAGTGCGTCCTAAAACGCCGGTCGAGTGGGCCTCGTCCACCATCAGCCACGCCCCGTGCTTTCGGCACAGACGGCTGATATCAGGCAGGTTGCATATGTCGCCGTCCATGCTGTAGACCCCATCAACGACAACCAGCTTCCTGCTGGACGATTTCGCGCCGGTCAGGCATTCCTCCAAAGAGGCCATGTCGTTGTGGCTAAAACGGATAAACCTGGCGCCTGACAGCTTGCAGCCGTCGACAATGCTGGCGTGGTCGAGCCTATCGCAAATTACTGTGTCATGCCGCCCTACGAGAGCAGCAATCGTAGATACATTGGCATGTAGCCGCTGGTAAAGGTCACCGCGGCTTCCGTCTTCTTAAAGACCGCGATCCGCGCTTCAAGCCGGCGATGCAGATCAAGCGTTCCGGCAAGCAGTCGAGCCCCATGCGCTCCGGTGCCGTATTTTTCTATGGCTTGGCTTGCAGCCTCGTTGATTTTCGGATCTCCGTTCAGCCCAAGATAGGAATAGCTCCCAAGCATGAGCATCTCGCCTCTGTCAACGACTGCAACGCGACAGTCCGGCTGATATGACTCAATCGCCTCCAAATAAAAATAGAGCTCCCGTTCATGAATCGGCCACCTTGTTTGAAGAACATCGTCCATCGACACGGCCTGGCCGGAATCTGTCAGTTGTTTTATCTCGGGCATTTTTCATAGACCTTTCAACTTATTTGAGTATATCTGCCTATCTTTGAACATCTCACCTAACTTGCGTAACGCACTTAACGGAAGTTCAAACGACTCTTTTTCTCTGCTGTAGACTACATCCACGACTACCAGCTTACTGCCGCCTCAATTGTCATGTCGCACGGTCTTGTTAGGCCATAGTCTATATTACGGGATCATGCCCACCATCGTGAGGAGGCCTACACCTTAACAAACGACTTATTGATAGTTTCAGCCCTTTCCGCACTCCGTATTTTTTAATGGCTTCAACTGCGTACATAGAACATGACGGATTAAAAATACAAGCACCCTTGAAGGGCGCTGATAAGTACGCCTGATAGAAACGAATTGCAAATATGAACAATTTAACCATACCCAAAATGTCGATAGTGGGGGTGGATTTTAATTATTCCACCCCCACTAAAGGCCTGTTATTTATTTGTAATCAAACCGCAATTGTTTGCCGAAGAGTCCCAGAGCTGACACCTTGACATCATGCAAGGCTGTGGTTCTGAAACGATTTTCTCTTTTCCACCAAACAAGGATGTAAGACACCCCGCTGGTTTTGTTACTTCAATCCATGAGAAGGGACAAAGACCTATCACCGAACCCGTGCCTGATTCTTTTGCCATATTTTATTCCTCCTTCTGAGTTTTTTCCGCGCTCGTCAAAAGTCCGTGAGTATAATGCTTTGCTGCATCCGCAAAAAAAAACCAAATCTTTTTCTCTTGGATCGAGCTCAAGCGTTTTATCAATAACGACACCAACCAGGCCACTATCGCTCCTGACGAAACTGTCTATTCACCACATGGCTCGGTGACCTCAGTTGTAGGGGCTGTCTGTTGTTGATTTAGTACGTTGAGGTGAGAGGAGCGACTAGCTGACGATCCATAAGTGAAGGTACATCCAGTTACAATATTTTTGTCTAACACAAGAAGCAAAGAACTGTGCTCTCCCTTATTATCACGATGCCCTACAAAGTTACCCGCAATCGGGATATAGGAAGCAGCGTTTGGAGTAGATTCGAATGATTTATAAAAATACTGCCAAGTCTCTTTGCCGGCGCGGATGTTCTTCGAGAAAGGCTCGTCAAACATCCGCAGGATTTCAGTCTTCGTTGTGACACCTTTCTTGATATTCGTTATATAAGTAGTCTCGAATTTCTTGCCAGTTACCAGAGAAGGAGCACACCCCGATAAAAAAAACAGTATTGCAAGGGCCAACAGTGATGCGGTATACGGATAAGACATGATTTTGTTCATAAACTAACCTCCTGATGAGTTTTATTTAACTTCAATACGGGACGAATTCCACGCTACTTGCCGCGCGAAATCTCGTTGTTTTGATTAGACTAAAATCTTTAAATTGCGTTCTCTGTTCCTAATCTTCAAGCAATAACTTCAACGCCTTTGCGACATTGCGTATTTTCGCAGGTTTCTGACTCTTTAAAAGCTGCATTATTTTCTCCAGATGGCATAGGTTCTCAATCTTCTCCGAATCTCCGTCGAGGAGGTACGTGAGAGACAATTCAAGGGCGTGGGCTATCCTGCGTACAACCGCCAGAGAAGGATTCTTTTCAGCCCGCTCTATCTGTCCGATGTACTTGTGGCAAATGCCCGCGAGTTCGCCAAGCCTTTCCTGAGTAATATTCCTCTGCTTTCGAAGAAGCCTTATCCTTTTTCCAAGTTGTCGTATGAAGGCGTCTTCCATGCACAATGTCCGCGAAAAATATCCCTGTGTTTTTTTTCATTGAAGGTTTTCTATCAGTATCATGCAAACAGGCCGACGTACCATTTATGCCAAAACCAGTTTTTCTTTTTGATGTGAGCCCGTGCTTTCTGTAAATCGAGAAGTGCTGCAATCGCTACGACATTTTCCGTACTAAACAGATACGTTTTCCCAATATGCTCGCATTTGAAAATGCGCTTGAGCTTATTGAAATAAGGTTTTTCAACAACGAAGTACCAGAACCTGATTCCGTTCTTTTCGGACCAGCGATACATCTTGCGATAGAGCATGGCTTGGACGATTTGCCCTTTTCTACTGGCTATGTAATCCTCGGACAGGGCAAGGCGCGAGATTTCCACCGTGTCCGGGTCTTTGCGGATGTCCACCCCTTCTATAAGCGGCTTAAAATCTCTTTCGAGCATGAAGACTTTTTCGTTCCTGATCATCCTGCTGTAGGCAATAAGCCCCCCCCCCTGAATATTCCAAAATGGATGGCATCCTTATCGTAATTATCGGACTCGAATTCTCCGCTGCCTATGTGCACCCATTTCAAAATATCGCCGAAAATCCTCTTTCGGAGGTTATAAGCCTGATTCAGATCACCTGTGTCTGAAATAATTTTTGCCGTAAATGTGTGCGCGTATACAAAGAACAAATTATAGGAGAGCCGGTCGATTACCTTTTTGAGAAGAAGAGATATACTTGAAATTAATTCTCCGGCTACCAAGCTGACTGATTTCGACATCAAGGTTGATCTCTTAGGCATTCGCAATCGGGCAAGTTTTCAAAATGGTCCATTACCATTGTCTACCGGCACGCATTCAAGAGACTCCTGACCTCCGCTGTCGAGTTCAATCTCAAGTACCCCTTCGATATCTTCTATACAGGCTTTTTCAATTCTGACTGGTCGCATTACAGCCCCTTCTATCCACTTGCTAATTGCTTGAAATACAGACGAAGAAAAACGCGATTACGTTGCTAAACTCAAAAATAATTGACTTAACCATCTGAGGAAAAAAACAGGCCATAGCCATAGATGTACGCAGAGGAATGCACCTATGTCAGCGGAAATCAAGCAATTATATAGTATCGTAAGGTTTGCTTAAACCCACGATAGTTGATTTTTTAGACGTTTTTGGTGATTAGAGAGGAACTATTGATGGCTTTGTGGGAATGAACTGGACTGTATAATACTCGAATCCTCTTATAAAGTATTGTCCAGGACTTACTGTATATATTTCTCCGGGTTGCAGCTTGGTGAGCTGATCGGTGATTTCGTTTTCTTTCATGGATATCTGCAACTAAGTCGCGTTTTTTCTACATCTGCTGCCAGATATTCAGTGATGGTAACCATATGGCGGTGAGCGGGCCGTGTATCCTGGCTCCGGTGTCGATGATTATTCGGTTTTCATGGATTTCCGGCCTATCTGCAATTGTATGGCCGTGAACAATGATCTTGCTGCAGTCTTTAATTATTTTTTCAATTCATCATTCAGAATTCCATAAAGCATTAAGTCTTCGAGTTTTCCCCATTTTATAATATGGTTTCTGCGACAACCTTCATACCTCATTCCCAGTTTTCTCATGACACGTCCGGAGGCTGGATTCCGAGCAATATGGCATGAATATATGCGCTTCAGGCTTAACACATTAAAGCCGTAGTCGAGCACGGCATATCCGGCTTCAGTGCAAAATCCAAGATTCCAGAAATGCTTGCCGATCCAGTACCCAAGTCCCGCCTGATGGTCTTTAACTATCCCTATCAGACTGATGGCGCCAATAAGTACTCCGTCAATCTTTCTTGTTATGGCGAAGTAGACGCCTGTTCCTCGTTCAAACTCGTCCTGGTGCTTGGAAATCCATTGCTCTGCCATACCATTTTCATATGGATGCGGGATTTTACCAGTCGTATCTGCGATGGCGCGGTCTCCCGCAAGACGCTGAATGTCTCCAGCGTCACACAACACAAAAGGCCTGAGAATTAATCTCGATGTTTCTATTGTCGGATATTGGTTCATCTGTACCTATCCCTCCGTATTCCAGCTAAAAAACTTCATACTTCTCTAAAAGGCCTTTTGCTTATTCAGCAGCAACTCTTATAGCAGGACTATGAATGCAGAAGGTTCATATAATATCCTGACCATCATAATTTCACCCTTGCAGACTTCTGTCTAAAAGCAGGTCTATATATGCGTGTGCAGTCAGCGCTGACTCGGGTATCTCGAGTATCGTCAACAAATCCCCTGCCATGCGCTCACATTCGGCTCTTGAGCAACCATCGCCGAGGACAACCTCTAGCTCGACAAAGGTCCCGAGACCAACGACTTCATCAAGATGTATTCGCGACCGCCCTATAAGAAAGACTTCCCGCCGCTTATTCACAACGCCTTTGACGCCTAAGGCCTTCCTCAAAACAGGAAGAATGGCTGTAGATAGACTCGCGCACCGGATGTAAACAGAAAGAGCCACATAGCTACTTCGCCCAAAACTCTCCAACCTCCCTTCTACTCTTAGACGTCAGTTGAGGCATCTATCTCAGCCACAATTATGACAATATCACCTTCCACAATCTCTGCATTCGTAAACCTTATACTATTCCAGAATAAATCAAAATTTGTCTTTAAATACGATCTCTAAAATTTTATTAATTTTATCAAGCGTTTCGTTGTCCCGTCCGTGGAGGATTCTATTTATTGAGGCTAACCTGTCCAAGTCTTTCTCCTGTGCTGAAAAGGAGCTCAGGAGAATGCCGGCGTGGATATCGAGAGCAGTGGCGATCTTCTGAAGCACAGCTACTGTAGGGTTCTTCAACCCCCTTTCGATCTCGCCGATATATTTGCAGCAAATGCCAGCCTTTTCGCCAAGTTCCTCAAGGGTAAAACCCTTCACCCTTCGGAGTTGTCTTATCCGACTGCCGAGATCACTCAAGACACTATGCCTTTATAGGCTTGTGTTACTCTATTTTGAGTATTTTCCGGGTTCAATTCGATCTCAACCTGTTCCTTCCTTCTTGCAAGATTCTGCCTGTTCAGGTCGTTTTCCTTCTCCAGGCGCTCGACAACGTGGATGTAAGGAAGCCTCTCTCCATGCCCCGAGACCTCAAAAGGCTTGGTCTTCATTCGCGTCGATTTCTCATATATTCTTTCAGCGCTCTTCATTATGCCTCCGTCTCTCATTAGTTTATATTTCTTGCTTCCTGCTGTTAAATAGGAAATATTGACCGTTAATTTTTTGATTATTATTATTTGCCAAAACCTGAAGATTTGTACGACATATACTGTGATAGTACTCTCTTAAGGTATGTCTTAGTCTCCTGAGGAATTACTGTTAAGTCTTCAGGCTTCATTACCTGCCCTGCTATACGTGGCCCCGCATTATATGCTACAAGGGCCTTCTTTACTGATCCGAATTGTTGGATATTGAGAGCGAGATACCTTACACCAGTATCGATATTAGTGCTAGCATCCCATAGATCGTCAGGTCTTACTCCGAGTTCCATGGCGGTCGCAGGCATTACCTGCATAAGACCTATGGCCCCTTTGGGACTTACGGCTGTTCTAGCAAAGCTGCTTTCCACATGTATGAGGGCCTGTACAAGAGCCGGGTCTACATTGTAGCGGGCCGCTGTCTGTTGTATAATGGGGTTGAGGCTATGCTGGGTCGAGATAATTGACTTCATATTAGCCTGCAGATCTTTTCTCAATGTTTTTCCTATTAAATCTGCCCTTTTACTCTCAATATCGAAGCCACACCTTCTTGCCATGTGGCTAAAATCCTGTTCCATGACATTATTTCGTATCTCTATAACGAAGAGTTTACGAATGATAAAGTCCTTCTCGAACTCGTCGCAAGCCTCTACAAGCGAAGGGAAAAGGCAGAAACAGGAAAAGAGAAGCGTTATCGTCCTGACCGCAAGACTGTTCTTCATTCTATCCTCCTCATGAACTCGCTCACCAAATAGCAGCATCACTTTCACGTATTTTCCAGCAAGTCTAACTTCTTTGTTTTTCTGTCTTCAAATACCTAGCCAAAAAAAAGCGTGTGTATCTGCAACACTCACAACTGACGAACCCATCTTCCTGAGTCTCTGCTGGGCTTATTATCAGCGGGTTGGATCGGGAAGGATGACTTTCTTTTCGTCCTTCTCCTCTTTTATTTCTGCAAGAAGCTCCTTCGACATCCTGTATGTCTCAATCCTTAGCATAACGATCCTCTCGATCTTCTTTTCAGTAGGGTAGTCCTGCTTCTGACCTAAGGCTACCTCTTTACGGGGTTGCATCTCCAATTCATCTGTGGTGTTCCAAGAGAGAGAAGTGGGTGAAGTGAGGATCCTCCATTCGACAATAACCAATAGGGCCAATACAACCGAAATGCCATAAAAACACCTATAAGATGTCCTCTGCCTTCTTTGATTCAGCATATCTGATGCACTCAATAGCCTTCTCCTTATACGTATAGGCTGACCCTCGTCTCTTTTAATTTCATCATCCACCTGCCAGTTTGAAGATATCGAGCGTAAGGCCGAGCGCGACTCTCTTTCCTCCCCTAAGTATCCCCTCCTCTATAAAGAGGCTCATCCTTTCGCCTGTCTTGTACTCTCCGGAGAAGCGCGAGAAATCCTCCGTCCTGTACCCAGCATTCCCTATGGCCTCGTGGATTGCCCCCATGAAGGCCGCCTCCTTTTCCACCGGGAGGATTACGACACAGCGGAGGTCATCGCCCTTGAAGGTACGGCGAGCCTTTGAAAGAATCACATCCACGATGTCTTCATCGACTATCTCACGAGGCATCGCTGCAAGCCCACCGACGTCGATGCTACCCTCCTTGAAGCCTATGAAAGAGACCCCTAGTCCGTCGATATGCAGCACCGCTTCAGCCACGAGGCTCCTCTTCCCGGCATCAGCCACGAATATACGGGCACCAAGCCCCTGCATCATGGCTATATACCTCGAGAATCCAATATTCATGAAGCCCAGTTCCAGAAGAGGCGCAGGACTTTTTCCTTTAAGGAGTTTTAATCCTTTTTCTGCATGGGACTTTGTTACCTCGATTATCTTAATGTTTTTCTCTGTTACTTCCTCATGTCTTGTCGGAAGTTGTTTCGCCAGCTCCGGTTTCTTCGATTGCATTGCAGGGACCGGTAGTTCCTTGACCTCCTGAGCCTTATCAGTCTTACTCGACGCTTCAAGTGGCCGCGTTTCCATCACGGCTGTGATCTGTACCCTATGGACGGTTTCTGGCTCTTGCATGGGTTTAGTCTTGAGAGCCACAACCTGTGGTCTGGTGTCATCCAAGACGCTCCACTTAATGGCGAAGGTGAGGACAAGAACCAGAAGAGTGAATGTGAGAATCGCCTTTCTGGACATCACCCTACTCCATCTCTTCGAGAGCTGAAGCCGCCTTGCCATAAAGAGACTCGATCTTTTCCATCTGCTTATCATCATAGGTCACAGCCCCACCCTCCGAGATACCATCTGACCTTGTTGCAAGAGGATCGCCGAGCACGCTTCGACCATGCGAAGCTTTGGCGCTGATAGTCTCGCCTGCAACCGTAGCCTGTCTTGTGATCTCTTTATCTTCCTCGTCAACAAATGGAGAGGAATCGAGCTTTTTCTGCGTATCCATGGGCTCGCCTTCTTTGCCAGAACTCGGCGCAGTAGCCTTCTCCCTATTCTCGGGCTTACCTGCTGTATCACTCTGCTTGAGGATATTTTCGAGGAACTTACCTGTATCTTCTTGCAAAGAAAGAGGGGCTACCGCTGTCCGCCTGTCGTATATTTCCTTGCCAAGTATTATGGTAACTGCACAGAGCCCTATGAGTATTATTCCCCTGATAACGTTGTACATATTAACCTTCTCCTTTCTGTTTTTTAATGAACACGTAGTAGATTTCCTTTACGCCAGCCTGCTGAAGCTGGCCGAGTATCTTGACCGTTACCGAATTAGTAAGATCCTCAGCAAGCCTTAGCTCCACGCGCCTAGTCCCCTTATCCTTGATCAGCGCTGCCATACCTTGAAGGTCGGTCTTCTCATCGCCCACGAAGTACTCAACTGTTCGGTCAGGCTTGCTTCTCGCTGAGACGAAAGTTGCTCCTTCTCTTCCAATCCCCGCTACGCCCTGGTCGTCCTGCGCCAGGTTGACTTCAGGCGTTCTCGCCTCTTTATCCCTGGTCTCTGCCACTGAACTGACGTTGTTTTTAGCAGTTTTGAGAAGAAGCGCAGTAGATATTAGAAAAACTAGGAGGAGCGTCGCAAACAAATCCGTACCCATACGAGTGCTTATGCTCCCATTCTCGTTATAAAAATTGCGCTTTATGTAAGACCATGAATCTTTCATATGATGACCTCCTTCTTTCCGGTCCTCATGCTTTTTTTCCAAGGAGAAAATTCTCGAACACCTCCCTGGTAAGATAGGCTGCAATGGATAAGACGAGACCGAATACCGTCGAGCCGAAGGCACTAGCCGAGTTATTAAGAAGGGTCTTCAGCATCTCACTCTGGCCCAAGCCTGGGTCGATATTCGCCATTACCTCTACAAGTGACAATGTAGTGCCAAGAAAGCCGAAGGCCGGTGCAACGACCTCTATAACACTGAAGGTTCTGTAAAGCCTTGTGGGGGCGTCCAAACAACCCTTACGATAGGTCTGGACAAGCCTCAAGGTAACGTAAAGATGTAACCCCGTGAACAGTGCCAGAGGGAAAATAACTGGCCCCACGTAGGCATACACCCGATGCCATGCCGCTCCAACCACAAACCAAAGCGGTCCAAGAAAATCTCGAATACCCATATTCCAGGTAATCAGGGCCAGGACTTCTGCGGAGACCATGACTAGAAGCCCCATTGCAACCCAGCCAAAACTGACACTACCTATTCTTGCCACGGCGAACCTCCTTTTTTTCCTCACGGTATTGTCTCTCCGGCGAGAGCATGTCGTCCCCTATGATCCGCTGAAAGACATGCGGCGGTACCGTATCCACGGTAAGTGGATATGTGAGCTTCCCATATAACAGTCGGTTCCTTTCGAGAAAGTCAACCTCATTGCGACAGATGGAGGAGACTTTTATTTCAGCCTCCAAGACAAGCCCCACAAGCGGTGCTAGCGTCTCCTTGTGCTCGCCTGAGAGCCACGCCCTTGTGAGCCTCAGGGCATCCCTGTCGCGCTCGGCAATCCAGCCCTGAACGATGGTGTTATACTCGCAGGAGCTTGCACCGTACGCCGTTGCGTTCAGCAGGATCATCCCCAGCATGACCGAAACGATAACCTTCTTCATATCCTTTCTCCTTTCATGTTTTTACCTCAACCCCTTGCTCCAGGACTGATCCGGCATGGCATTGGCATTAGCACTGGCACTGCCCCCGGACGAAATCCCATTGGTCAAAATGTCGAGGTCGTTGTCCGATTCCTTGAGTATCTCCTTCAAGGGCCCCAGCACCTCATCACTGATGGAGTTTATGATGGACCGGCCGTCTGCGAGCCTTATGGTCGCAAGCTCTGAGATGGCTATCTGGTTTATCATCTTAAGGATGCTGGATTTATCCTGTATCATCTCTGTCATGATGTCTGTTTGGAGATAGAGCTCCTCCATGTGAGTCAGTAGTTCTCCGACCTTTACCATCAATGCCTGTCGCGTTGTCGCGTCAGTCAATCGGCTCTTCCTGAGGTCATTGACGTAATTGTCGAGGAGGAGTGCTGTTCGCCGCGCAGCACGTAGCCGCTGGTTTATTTGTGGGTCTGTTATGGCCTCTGTGTACTCACCGAGAGAAAGAAGCAGACTGTTGCTTGACTCGAGGAACCCGCTCGTATCCCGGACGATTTTCTCAGTAACCCGCTGGTCCAGCCCGGTGCGGCCGGACATCATGCCATCCCTCAACGCGGCAAGCGACTTGATGTGGTCGGACGCTGTAGACCTTACGAGCTTGAGCTCGCCAAAGGTATGCTTGTAAATCCTTGCGAGCGCGTAGCTGAGTTCCGCGTGAACTTCCTGGCGGTCTATTGATCCATCTTTTGTCTTCATGAAGCGCTTTTTCAATTCATCCTTATCCTTGATGGCTTTAAAACGTTCTAACCGTATCTCTTTTACGTCCCTCTGAAAGTCCTTTTGTCTGGTCTCTATCTTCTTCATCGTCTCGAAGACAAGGTCTCCAATCCTTTCGCCAGCGTACGAAGGCGTGGCAATGAGACCAGTCATGACCAAAAGGGCCACAAGGACTATCGTGGTAATATGAGTCTTTACCCTGTCTTTACTCTCCATTGTGTCCTCCATTACTTGTTTAGTTGAATACCTGCTCCTGCCCTGCGGGGACAGGGTAGGAAAGTCGCCTCTCCTCCATCATGTCAGCTATGTTAAGTAGTGTAAGGGTGTCATCATCTGGGTAATCGTACCCCTCGATTAGCTCTTTCACGCGCGTCATTGTCTTAAGGAAGCCGTGCCTGTCTCCGGCCCAGAGCTGACATTTGGCAACGGCGACTAGCGCACCTTTTTCCCTTGACTTAAGTCCGACCTCCTTGTAGATTCCAGAAGCCTCCATGAATAGTTCGGTTGCGCGCTCGAAACCGCCCCTGTTGAAGAACTTGAGCGCCGCCTTCTCCGCTTCAGTTGCATTAGCCACCTTCGTGGCGTTCACCCCGTCCAGCAGGGTGTCATCCTTCCTGAAGCCCTGGTTCGAGGCGCAGCCCGAGACGACTGCAAGAACTGTGATTAGTATGAATATTTTCCTCATCGTGATCCTCCTTAGGTTTTTGTGTTGAGCCTATTCGCTTGACTTCTGCCCTTCGACCCTACATATTCATTGGCGCGAAGGAGCCTGTTGCAAATGCGACAAACGATGTCGCGCGAACAAACATCTAAAAAAAACCGGATGGTCAATGACAATCCATCCGGCCTGCATAAAACCAAGTTCAAATACTAAAAGTGCCTATGACCTGTCAATGAGGGCGGCAAGCTCCATCCAGATGAGGGCTTTGCCCCTGCGGCGTTCTTTCTTATGATCCCGCTTCTTGCCATCCTTCATGGCTCCAGCCGAGACTCTGAACATTGCACTAACGGCATAGGGGTTGCGCAGCCGCACGAAGGCTTGGTCCTTTATATTCTTCTTCCTCTTCATATCATCTGCCCTTTGCCCTGTGACTCTCCATAACAACCTTTAGGCGATACATCCTGCCGTCGATGTGACGTGCAAGCGTCTTGCAGCACTCGTTTACGAGCACGTCTATGGAGCAGTAATTCTCCAGCGCAGCCTCCCTTATCCCGCACTCCGCGAGCAGATACCTCGCGGCCTCGACGACCTCGAAGGCCGGAGGGACAGGATGGCCGTAGTTGTCCACGAGCCTGCCGGCACGCCTCTGTATCTCGCGCAACCACGAGTCGACCCGCCTGTTCCACTCTTCCTGGAACCTCTCGGGATGACGCTCCGCAAGCGAAGATAGAAACTGAAGCCTCCATGCCTTTCTCCTTTCCGCTGCCTTACCCATAGGTTTCCCTCACTGACAAAGTAATCAGCCCTCTGTCCTTATGACCTATTCGGCCAGCCTGTTCCAGCCTTTCGGTCTCGCTTATTTTCTCTTAACAGAGCTGACTTCCGTATTCACCTAACCATCAGGGCGTGAAGAGATCTGTCACAGGTGCTACGGAAGATGTCGCAAACATAGGTTCGGAAGCGCCGTCGCGGTTTTTATCTGACTGGGCATCAATTCTCTTGCCTCGATATAATCTTGCCATCCTTAGCCCTAAACCAATAAGAAAGATCTTCCACTTGTCTGGTTCTCGCTGCTGTATGGGAGCTTCCTCCTCTGCCTTCTGATCCTTCTTTTATTTGTCCTTCTCAAGGATGCGCGCATAGTACCCATCGCTGATATCTTAAAAAAAGTCGCAACTCTATCGATTGAGGACGCCCACTTGCTGTCTATTTATATCTCCAACACGTCCATCAGAGAAAGCAACAACTGTGCCAAAATACTTATCCAAGCAAAATATAGAAATAAAGCATAGTCAAAAGGCCATGGAATTCGCGCCACGGATATTTTCCTTGCATCCCTGTTATCTCTGATAACGAATTCGCTTTCTCCGAGTGACGTTGGCTTTTAATCCATAATCCCCATACCTATTTCCACGCGACATTCTCCGTCCCGGCCGCGACCCTTCATTTCGCGCCTTTCTAGTGAGAACCCGAAAAAAGGAGGGACAACATGTATATACCGTTAAAAAGGTTCACGCAGATAGCCGAAGCCTTCTACCTGGCACAGCGTAACGTGAGCACCATAGTGCAGAAGAAGATCGACATCGCCGCGGAAGAAGCCCTTCCTCTATAAAGACGGCCGCTACGGGCTTCACGACCTGCTTGCTTCGTTGAAGGACAGAGGTTTCCAAGTGAATATAACCACCAACGATTCTCTCCTGGGATCGTTTGTTCCGAGAATAAGGGGTCTTGCGGATAGAATTAGGGTTAGCCTCCACAGCGCCGATCCAGACGCCTACGGGAAGATTACGGGAAGGGCGGTTTTGCCTGAGGTATTAAAGGGTATACTGAAGGCGAGAGAAGCCGGCATCGATATTACCCTCAACAGGCTCCTCTTGAAGGATTATCTCGAAGATGTTCCAGAATACTTTGATTTTGCCGTAAGGAAAGGGTTGAGGGTGAAGCTTCTTCAGCGTCATTTCACCTCGTCAGATTTCTCGTCTTTCGAGGCGGAAGACGAGTTGATGAAAAGTGTTGTTGCCTCTTACCTCCAACCCTTGGTCGAAGGAAATCCGTTTCTGATCGATGCGGACCCACTTTCGCCGAGAAGAGTTTTCCCCTTGAAGAACGGCGCACGTGTGGAATTGAGGCTCCCAAACCATAAAATCATATCGAGGTTCTCGTACTGCGGTACATGTTCGCTCAAGCCGAGGTGTGAGAAGAGCTCCTGCCTTCTGCCCACATCGGTCAAGTTTACACCGGACAACCGGCTTGTATTCTGCTCCGTGACCAACCGTCCGTCCATCGACCTAAACAAAGGGCTTCTTGACGGTTCCGTGGATGAGGTTGCCAACGACCTTGAGTCCGAGATGAAGGCAAAGGGGCTTTATCCGGAAGGGTTCTACCTCCCCATAAGGGTATCGTAACAAGCAAGTGTAACTTCAGGTGCTTTTTCTGCCACGGAGATGGATATTCGAAAGGAGGAGAGCGTGCTGCATAACTTCATGACCAGGAAGGTAAGGGACAGCCTCATAAAGCGACTGGAAGAGATAAGGGTTCAACGCTTGCGACTCGCCAATGAGCTCGAGGTTGCGGCCGGCTTCGGCGACCTGCGCGAAAACGCCGAATACGACGCCGCGATGGAGCAGCAAGGAAGACTTAACAGGGAGGCCGAAAACATACGCAAAAGGCTTTCCAACGCGACCCTTATAGAAGACCTCAATATAACCGGCGAGAAGGCCTCTATCGGCACCGCAGTCACCGTGTGCAATCATGAAGAGAGAAGAGTATATGTAATCGTGGGCTGTCCGGACGACGAGAGCCCCATCCCCGGGGTCAAGGTTACCTTCAACTCGCCGGTTGCCCGCTACCTTCTTGGTAAAGTGGAGGGTGATATCGTCTACCTCGGTTTTAATGGCTTTAAGGAGGAAGTAGAGATAGTTAGTATTGAAAAGGTATTTGTGTGATAATAGAGAGTTCGGACGTTTGACCTTTTGATATTAACGGTCAGAAGGACCAGAAAACTGGATTTGGAGGTGAATACCTGCAGAAGTAACCTGTATGAATGTAGTTGCAGAGGTGAGCATGGAGTTCGGGATGCTGTTTCAATGCTTTTATAGCGAGCTTTATCCTTTTACTTACGGCCTGCCTAGCATCTTCCCCCTCGTCAGCGAACTCCCTATTCTCGGAGCGTTGACCGTAGCCGTAAGCACGCTCAAGCTCCTCAATAATTTCTTCTCGTCGCTGTTTCAAGATAAGCGCACGACCGGTATCGTTATGATATTCGGCATCTTCTATTTCCGCTTCGAGTTCTTCCAGTTGAGTCCTAATAAATTCCTTGGCCTCATCGGTGAGTATTTTATCGCCGTCGCCACGACCAGAAACTGGCAAACCAGCTTCTTCCAGCTGTTTGCCGCTCATCTTACTATAAGGCGAACTTTTTGGAGTAATTTCAGCTTCTGCCCTCACAAGTTCCATGGAATGAATATTCTTACCTTGGTGTTTCAACAGGCATGCTATATCATGCATACCTTTGATATTATTGAAAAATTTAGTAGTTCCATTGAAGGTGACCACCCATTTATTCCCTTCCATGCTGAACCTGTTATAAACATCGCATAGCTTGAGCAACTCTTCAAGGCGGAGCTTTTCCATGTAGACGGCAATGCTTTCAGTCACGGAGACATCCGGATGTTTATTTAGACAGAGATTCCTGCCGGGGAAAAGCTCCTGCAGGTATGTATCCAGCGCCATCTTCAAGTGCTTGCGCTCGACTTCGTCGGGTATCACGACCTCAAGCTCCTCGTCATGCTGGAGGCCGGTTATAACCACCACACCATTACAGGCTTCTAGCTTGGATGCAAGACGGAGGACCGCGCGGCCGTCGGCGCCTGGAATCGAGGTGTCCGGCATATCTTCTGTGGTCCTGGGGTGGGTACTGCCGAGGTTTATGTCGCAGGAGAGGATGTGAAATTTATCGTTCTTTACGTTCTTTATTCTATTGATAGCGTCCTGGCCGCTACTCGCTGTTTCCACAACCGGCGACATCTGGGCAAGGATTTTCTCATACATCTGGCAAAGGGCGCGCCTCCAATTGGGGTCATCCTCTACTACGAGCACTCGAATTTGTGGCTTATCAGGCATCAGACTACTCCGATATAAACCCTTTGAGCCTTACGAACATCCCGGCCCTTATTGCCTTACATGTGATCGCAACCGGCGTGCCAAAATGTCCGCCAGTGAAAAACAAATCTCAAAAAACAAAATATAGCAAAAAATCCCCTTTCACACAGTGAGCTGACAAACTATTTTTTTGGAAGACTTGTTATCTCAGGTGACAAATTTGTATGCCCGAATTCAACCTCGAAGTGCAACGAAGGGAGCAGCTACTTCGATTGGTTTTTTGAAGCCCAGGCATTTTCTGGGCCTGTTGTTGATTAAGAATTCGATTCTGGCGATCTGCTCGTCGCTTATCTTACTGAAGTCTGTGCCCTTGGGCAAGTACCACCTGATGATGCCGTTTACATGTTCGTTGGTGCCGCGCTGCCATGAGGCGTAGGGACGCGCAAAGTAACACTTCGTGCCTATGGCTGCTGTAATCGCCTCGTGCTTGGCATTTTCAGTTCTGTTGTCCAAGGTCAAGGTCCTTCTGGCCTTTTCAGGAAGGCCCTTTAATCGCTTTGTAACGGCCCTGTAGGTTGCTTCGGCTGTCTTGGCGTCGAGCTTGGTCAGCATAAGATACCTGCTCTTGCGCTCCACAAGGGAGTTGAGGGCAACAAGGCTCTTTCTGGATACTAGACTGTCGCCTTCCCAGTGGCCGAACCGGGTGCGGTTCTCCACCGATTGCGGCCTCTGGTCTATAGGTATCCTGTTAGGTATCTTGGTTTTACGCTCTTTTCTGCCTATGCCCTTGTTCCTTCGCTTACGGTGTGCCCTCCTGAGGCACTGTATAAGCTCCTGACGGTCTTTGGTGTCGGGATGATAGACGTACTGGTAAATGGCCTCATGGCTTATCGAAAAGCCCGGCTGATCGAGTTCGATTCTCCCTGCTATCAGCTCAGGCGACCAGCCGTCTTTGAGCATGGAGCGCACATAGGCCTCGATGCGCTCGTCCTTGAGCCTCTGATGCGTGTTGGCCTTTTTCTTTCTCTCTTCGGCTCTGCCGTGTGCCCTGTAAGACATGTAGAGCCGGTACGCAGGCGTTGCGTTGCGCTTAAGTTCCCGTGAAACGGTGCTCTTGCTCCTTCCGAGGGCTTTGGCTATTTCTCCGAGGGACTTCTCCTCGGCAAGCATGTTGGTTATCAAGTCTCTTTCAGACAAAGACAGGTGAACATATTCTCTTTTTGGCATAGCCACTTAGGATAGCATCTTCCTTCCTGCTCTCCCAAGTGTTGCACTTCGCTATTGAACCGGCGATTGCGTTATATCATCCTTTTGAATATTTTTCCAACTTTTTGAACTATACTCCGACAATCGTCAACTTCCAAAGATCTTTCTGGAGGATATTCTTCGATAAGGTCGTTCACCAGCTTGATATCCCCATGAGGGTTTCCCAACAGAACTGGCCAGTAGACTTTCCGGAAGTCCTCGAGTATCTTTTGGACCGTGCTTACGGCCTCCTGCCCATCCGTTTTTCCCAACGCCTTCTCAAGTTCGGCAATGTTTTTTTTGATCCGTGCGATAATGCTCTTATCAAGAAGGCACTTCCATTCCTCGATGAACAAATCCCCGATGTCCCGAAGCTCATTCAGCAATTCTGCCAGTACGAGCGGCAAACAGACTGCCGCATGTCCAGATACCTTCCCGAAACAAAAACCCGATATCGTATCTCCAAGCAGGCTCAACTCAAGCAATCTCGCTCTTTCGTCATGGTTTTCCATGACCCCGAGGTATCTACTTTCCCATAAAAAATCGGTACGGAGCCTATGTACCTGCCGTATGGCATCCGTGGCATTAACACCTTTATTCCCTACGGATATGACCAGCGGACAACGCCGCAGTAGAGCCTTTATCTCCTTATTTCCACTCTCTATGCTAACCCCATCCGGTTTTCTGTTCAGTAGAACATTCCAATCAGACAATTGCGGCCGCTTGGTGCTGAAAAGACCGAGAACTGAGCACATTGCCTCAGCCACGGGCCCATCACCCAGCACGAGAACTTGCTCATCCAACATCGTTTTTGAGCCCGAAGTGAAATTTTGTATTCATAGCCGAGACAGCAATTTCGTCTTGTGTAAAACACTCCGGAAAAAGCATATCCCACTGCTCCTGGGATACAGAGGCCTCAGCTACATCCATTCCCCTGATATCATCGAATTCCACACGCTCTACCTTCAGGATATTCTCCCAGCAACCAGATGATTTTAGCAAGATCGAGCAGGTAACCATAGTAATTGCAACCGCGTTTGCCAGCCGGCAGCTCAAACTCTTTAATGCGACCCGCCACATGCATGGATCGATTCATCATTTCTGTTCTAAAACTTCATTTGTTTATTCTGTACGCAACAACTTATTTGATTGACTTATACTCTTTCAGGCTACAAACTCTTTTGCGCATATTCTGATAATATCATTTTTGTGGCCAGAAGCCCTTTATCAGTTTTCATATACTCTAATTTTATTTTTTCACCACTTTTAGGGAAGCGTTGTTGCTTTTTAAGTACTTTCACTGGTATAATAACCATAGTCCCGTTATCAAGAACTCCAAAGGTAAGCGGACAGCTTCCTTTGGCATCATTCTTCTTTGGTACTATTTTAATTGTTGCGTCAACATAAGAAGACGGTTTTGACATCGGTGGTAATTTTTTCAAGGGTTGGGAAGCATCAGTTAGCTCCCGAAGCATCCATGAGAATCGTAGAAAATCAATCCCTTTCATTTTATTTAAGGAAGGGTTTATACGACCTTTCACAATTCGGCTTATAATTGACTCATCTTTTGACCTTGACAGCGCTACTTGCAATAAGGCGCCAACAAGATCGCCTGCTTCCAAGCGCCTACTTGCGTCAATCGTATTTAAAAGTGCCTCGTCCCTGCGTTCGATAGTACACAGCCCGGTTCGCGTAGATGGGTCCCAAGAGCTAAAAACCTTATTTGAAATCTCATTTGTCATATAATCCAAATTGGCACAACGCGCCACATAGTCTGCCACGTAATGAATATGCCTAAATGATTTGTATTGGGAAGGTTTCTTCCAATATGCAAGCATAACCCCAGCGGCGTTTTTAATCTCAAGCTGGATGTCGCTCTGGCGCATCGATAGGACCTCCGAGATGATGGTGTATATGGAGTCTGAGCTTATAGTTTGATAATGATTCGGTACGGGATGCCCTGTTTTATTATCCGCCTTTCTTTTTAACCCTGTCTCATCATAGTTACCACTGCTATTAATAAGGGACACGTCCTCCAAATCAAATGGAGCCATGCCGTTGCAGTAGCCTCCTTTTACAATTCTTTGGCCGTAAGCTGAAGCCTGGATACCGAATTTTTCATATAACCGCTCCCAATCACGTTGCACCAGACTATCGTTATATCTTTTACGTGTAGCGACAAAGACAGAGACGGAAAATTTAGTGGGGTCTGAGGCTAATTCGGGCGCTGACTCAAATATGGAGACCTCCAGCGCTGTCTTGAGTAAAGACAAAAACATATTGTCGATCGCGTCAGGATGCAAAAGATCCGTTGGGTCATTTGGCCTCACTGGTGGAGGGTACCTGAAGAACATAAACGGAACAACTGGGCGATCATTTAAAATAATGCTCAAGGGCTGTAGCACTTTTCCAGTTAAATCCTTTTGTGATAACTCTTTTTCGAGTTTCGTGCCATTGCCATACCAAATAATGCCGCTTTGCTCCATCCCATCATGAATTCCTCTGGCATCTGCCTCATTATCGTAGCCTACTAACAAGCCGCCAACCACAAAATGGCCTTTTTCCGGCTCCCCGGATTCATCGATATAAATTTCAAAGTGACTATATTTTTTGTCAGGGCGCTTGATAGGTGAAACTGACCTGATGGTATCAATGAATAAACGTGCACGACATAGGTCAAGCGCCTTTCTCATCGCTTCCTGGAACTTCCCCCTGCTCTGCTCAGCTATATCGACCGGGATATCCACTGTGAACTTCGGCTTGTCGAAGTCCGTGATTATATTTCCGTAGTGTTTTAACTTTTCTATTATGTCGCGTTTGCCAGTTGAGGAGAACAAGACTATCGGAAGCGACATGTCCGTCAAGGCCAAGAGACGCGGCAGAATGGTCAAGGCCGCTATATATGCATCTTTTTCACGCTCCCCAGAAGGGTCTTCTGTGTTTTTCGCCAACGTAATCCACCCTTCCACCTCCTTAACATCCCCGGCCTTTTTGGTAATAAATCCGGGCCATGGCAGGTTTTTGTTGCCGTCTTCTTTAAATTTCACTGCAACCCTCGAAAGTTTCTCGAAGAAAAGCGCTTCTTCCTTAATATTTTTCCCCGTAAAAAGACGAAGGTCGAGAAATAGTATCTCAAGCGTATTTTCTTCGCTATCGAGGAAGAAACTGAAACGCTGGTCCGTAGTTGAGGCACGCTCCAGCTTCTCTAATATCCAATCGGCGGAGGAAGATGCCTTGACAACGACTTTTCCATCCGGCGTGCTCCCAATCTTGACGGGGCCGGTTTCATTTTCAACGTTATTAGGTTCTACATACGTGGCCCCAACCACTGAACACAGCATCTTGCCCCAACCAGCGTGCCACCACATGTCGTCGATCAGGATGAGGTTAAGGGCTTTACCGCCTAATTTACTCACCCATTCGCTCAAATTTATCCATGCCCCTGATTTTGGCTCTGATTTTGGCAAAAGACCGATAGCTTCCGTCAGGTTCCGAAGTTTTTTCACATGGGGGTGTACATCAGTGCCTGTCAGTAACAACGGACCTATGAGGTTGGCCAATGCATGGTGGTCGCCAGCTACCGAAGGCCTGGTCAGCCTCGCGGACCAGAGGTTTCTCATGAAATTCATGTCGGGCTGCTTTTTATTATCGAATGATGCTTTCATGGTAGGAAATCCATCGAGTAGGGTACAGATGAAATCCCTCCGATCGCCCAGCCGGCATACGCGCACCCATGGCATCAGCTCCACATTGCCCCTCCAACATTCCAGCCCATCCATGTGTTCCGACCCGGTATCGAGGATGATGATTCTTGAATTGAAAAAAGCTCCTTTCTTCCAAAGTGATAGCCCCACAGCCCAGTCCAGGGGCGTCAAATAACTACGGACATTAACGGGCCCCGAATCACCTGATGGAGTTCCGTCCCATACTACGACTGCGGTTTGAGGCAGTTCACCTCCATCTGTTCCAAGAGAACTCCACAGGGTCTCAAAGTCTTTTTTGTACGAAAATATTTTGACATCTTTGAGGTCAAACAGGCCCGTTACTTTCTCTACGGCAACATAAACAGGTGAGTTTTCTGCCATGTTATCCCCTCTTGGACGACTTGGTCTTATTGGGATCCTTGGGTCTGCGCCTCAGCACTTCTTCATATGCCTTGTGCAGGACAGGGTATTCTTGCAATAATTCCTCAAGGACGGCCTTGTCTTGCTGTAGAAGCTTCTTTATAAGGTCCGCGGCCTTCGGTGTTCTGAGTTGCTTCCCCATCATGCAACTTGCTGCACCTGTGAGGTTAAGCTCGCCATCTATTGCTCCAGGACGCCTTTTTTTCGAGATCTCAATAGCTGAAGAAAGGTAATTCGCAAAGAGTCTCGCGATTGCCTGCTGAAGTGACGGAAGTCTTCCTTGAAGAATCGAGTAGTCGTTCGGGAAATGGAAATTAGTTATTTCCTTTATCAGGTCGTCCAGACTAATATCCTTAGATGTGTTGGTTCTGGGTAAAGATTTTTGTTTGGTAACAAGCATGTGATGTGGTTGTGATTCAAACTTTAGATCCGGAGGCACGAGGAGCTCAGAGTCCTTGTTGTTCTTAACAGCACGTTCAAGAACGTTCCTGAGGCCCCTTACATTATCAGGCCAATCATTGCCGATAAGGAGTTCCATAGTCTCTGGCAATATCTTTCTCGGCCACCTTGCGCTATTTTCTTTGCATAGATTTTCAAGAAGATGGCTTGCAATCAATGGAATATCTTCTTTTCTTTCTCTAAGTGGTGGGAGAGTTATCGTGTATGCCCTCACGCGGTTCAACAGGTCCTGTCTGAATCCTCCTGCCGTCACAGATTTATCAAGATTTTTATTGGTTGCAAGAACGATTTGCACATCCAAAGTTATTTCTTTTTTGCCCCCGAGCCGCTTTATCCTCCTGGATTCTATAGACCTGAGAAACTTACTTTGTACAGACATTGGTATATCACTTAGTTCGTCTATAAATAGCGTGCCCTCATTTGTTGCTTCAAAAATGCCTGATTCTGAAGATATTGCCCCAGTGAAGGCGCCTCTTTCGTGACCGAAAAGCGTTGCCTCCATGAGGGTATCGGATATATGAGAAGTTTCAAAAGGATTATAAGGCCCGTTGCTTTTAGGCGACACATCATGAATATACCTTGCAAACAGCTCCTTCCCTGTCCCTGTTTCACCTCTAAGTAAAATATTTCCTTCACCTGTTGCAGCTCTTCTGGCTGAGGCTAATGCTTTAAGAAGCGACAAAGAGCGGCCGACAATTATTTTACGCTGATCCTCAAGTAATCCGAATTCATGGAGTTTTGAAGCCAGAATCTCTCTTGGAGATGAACCTTCAATGGCCGGGTGGCGCTGAATAAAATCAGACGCACCAAGCTTCCTGCAATCCTCTATTACTCCAGTACGTTCACGGCTTGATAATATGACTATCGGTAAATCAGGAAAGCTGATTCTTAATCCTTCCAGAATTTTAAGGCCAAAGTCATCGTCACCGCTCCTGCCCACAGGTTTCCCATCAATATCTAACTTACCAGACACAAAACGAAGATCTAAAAGCACCAATGCCCAACGGCTTCCGTCCGAAAACGGCCAACCTTTCTTTGCAGCCTCAAGCGCAACCGGCGCGCTATTCTCTACAAAAAAATTAGAGTTTAACTGACCTGAGCAAAAAGTAGCCCTTGCCAATGGATTATTAACAGGCTCAGGCTGCGAGTCGTCACCAGTTTCATCCGAAAGGCTGAACATTGCGGACAAATCACGCCTGGCATCAAGATATTGCCCAAATTGGTCATCAATTATTAGTATTTTTGGTAAATTCATAACACCATAATTTCAGAAGGAAGTGCTGAAATACCATTACTTAATTCCTGGCATGCCTGATACAATCTTTTTCCAGCATCTTGCCTACCGCCTCCGTCAACGATCTCCGTTACAAGATTATCTACCTTAAATATTTTTTCCTTCAATATTGCAATCTTCTCACGGATACCAGTCCTGGCACAATATAACTCATGAATAAAGAGCCCAATCCATTCCTTATCCTCTTCAGGCAAAGAGGAAAGCGGGGATTGGGCAAGCAGCAAGAGAGGACTGAATGCCCTTTCAGCAGAATTGAGCAAGTCCGAAAATGCATTTTTATTATCCCGCCATTCGAGAAGGCGCTTTAAAATCTCCTCATTATTATCTAGCTTGTTTATTATTTCTTGTCTTGCAAAAACAAATGTTAAATACCTATTCTTAAGAAAATCATGATTTAACTGCCTCAAGGAAATTACTCTCATTTATCTGCTTCAGGCTGAAGAATTTTTCGACATTCTTTGTATACTATCCGAACCGTTTCCAGCTTTATAAGTCCATTCATGGCATCGTTTGACAGCATTTCAACAAACTGTACTCCGCCTTCGAGATTTAGCTCATTTATTTCATTCATCATTTTATCCCTATTACCCTCGCCAAGAACACAACTCCACCATTCCGATTTTTCCGTTGTACCCAATTTATCTTTTATAGCTTCCTTCATTTGACCTGACAACTTGTCCCATCCTGATAAAAATATACCATTCTCAATCTCACCACCATGTGAAGCTATATAGCCTTGACATAGTATTGCTAACGCACTTACATATGACTTTGATGTACCACAAAGTATTTCCTTTACAGATTCGGGCATCATATTAATAATATTTTCGATAGAAATTCCATTAGATAAGCCTCTTAAGACTTCTGAAAGGCTTATTGCCCATTCGAATAGCAACTCCCATTCGTCCTGACTAACATTGCGCCCGTCTTTCTTGATATAGAAAACATAGGCGGTATGCTTTGGACCATTAGTGGAGTATGTGGCCCTGGATGGCGGATAGCTGAGAGCTTCCGAGCTCATGAAGAATACTATGCATTTGTCGTCAAAATGATGATTCTGCTCAGAGTCATCGTATTGCCTCTTGTCAGCTGCTTTACGAAACTTTTCCAACATCTTTGGGCTATGGAAGAGAATACATTGGTGGCCAGCAATGGATTTGTCGTTAGAGTTATCTATAGTTATAGTTTCATCAGTGAAGAATTGTTGTATTTCATTATTAGCGAAACGCCACAACGGCTCAGCATACTTGTGATTTCTGTAGTATAGTCTCATCTTGCCTTCCTTACTCAGTTGATAAATGCCCATTCAGTTCAGATATTTTTACCGACCACATCAGCCGCAGTTCATCCCCGGAGAAGAAGGGATAGAAGATCGGTATGTTCGATGATTTCATAATAAGGTCATGCAAATCCTTTCCACCAGGTACGCCATCATTGAAGTCTTTCTTTTTCTCATGATATTTAGATTTAGATTCATGATTTAAGTTTATAACACCGCTCACTGCGCGCTTTAAAGCCTCGGTTGTTTCGCCTGGTCCCCGCACCCTTTCAGAGAGGCCGGCCCATAAAGAGGCCAGAGATTTGAGACCCTCCTTGTTTTTCGTTTGAAAAACAAAAGAGAACACGAAGTATTCCCCCTCTCTTTTACGCGTTATTTTAAATGACGAAACCCCTTCCCCACTATTGTTTTGCTCGGCATTAAGCGCGTGATACAGATCGAATATGCACACAAATGATATCAGCCCTGGCATTGTAGGCCATGACAAATAATAATTAGAATTATTCTCTTTCCTATTAATGTTTTCCTCACTTTCACTATCTGTTGCAGTCAAGCTCTCGAAAGAGATTTCGATATCTCCTATGCCGCCATTTTTAAAAAAGGCTACTACCTGCTCAACTGGCACCGGGTGTGATGGACACGCCTTGGAGATTGGGGTCGAACCAATCGCAAAAAGGCTCTTTTGTAGTTCCATATTACTGACAGCAAATATTCCTGGCGTAGCCTTGAAAGACTCTATCAGTCTGCAATCCATATTGTGGCGGTATTTAACATCTAGGTGCATTGAACAGCCGGTGCATTCACCAATAAACAGGCGGTCATTGAACTTCCTATCGAATAAAGCATTCAAAAGCCTAATGATGAAGTTGTCCTTGCTGCTGGCCGTTATTCCATGGGTATGTTTATACATTTCAGCAAGCGAAAGGGCTGTGGCCTTTATCCTCGAAATATGTTCCCATATCTCGCTTTCTGTTTTTGCACATATAACAATGCTTCCTATGTAGTTAAATCTAACAAAATGCTGAACCAACGGGATCAGAACGGCTGTAGTGCCTTCTGGTATGCACTTCTCCGCCAAAGCGGCGTACTGTTTAGCTTGTTCACTCTCATCAGCCTGTTGACCCAGATTCAAATCATTTAAAACGTCGTCCCTTTTTTTTATCCATGGATATTGCTTAAATCCGCCTTTGTTAGATGTTATATATGGCTGTTCTTCTTTTTCTACAAAGTATTTCTTGGAAAGAACTCCCATGGAAAACGAATCGTCGATGGCCGTCAATTCTTCAAGCTCGGCAAATTGTTCTCTGAATTCGCATGCATGCTCGATATGGTCCTTCAGGCAAGGCGGGGCCACAGAGCCATTTTTGGTCCTACACTTCTTAGAATTTGCAATTTGGCTGTCTGGAAAGCATGGAAAATTAGAGTACGGAGTGTTTTTCATCTTGATCGTGCCGCAATAGTTTTCGTTAATACGCGAGTCCCATTTTATGACATCATCTTTATTCAGAAGCCCTACCGAAGACCAGCAGAGGGCTTTATCGTCCTCTTCCTTGACGCCAAGCATGGCATGTATGGCCAGATGGATCTCGTTCTTTAGTATATTATTTTCATCCACCATAACGAACCTCCATATATAAAATCGACAGCCTTAGCTACCGTCGGTTAGCCGAAAGTAGCGCCACCTCGTAACTCCTGAACACAGTCTCCGCATTGAACTCCAAATCCGTCATCCACCTGCCCATCGAGTCGGCTGATGACGGCAGATTGATATTGTTCCAATGGTGTATCCAGTTCTTTCTGTACCCATCATCCTCTACATTAGCTTCCATGTGCTCTATAGTAGCTTTGCGAGCGAGCTCTTTTATGCAGGGGTCTTCGAAGGTCGTCAGGTCAAGCATGAGAAACCTTCCGAAGGGCAAAAGTCTCTCATAAATTAATTTGAATATTTCCTTTTTTCCTTTCTCGTCCAGATGGTGCAGGCAAAAAGCGGTAACTACCGCGTTTACCTTACGATTAAATTGTTTTAAGAAATCAGTATTGTCAGACTTAACAAGGGTCACCCTATCCCCAAATTGCTTGAGCCTTGCCCCTGCCTCTGAAAGCATTTCATCAAACAGGTCAACGCCAATGATCTTCGCATTGGGAAAATTCTTGAGTATATAGGCGGATGTCACCCCTGAACCAATGCCCAAATCGATAATTTCAAGTTCCTGCTCTCTATCGAAACAAAGAGCGGCGACAAGCATTTTGTGCGCCTCGTGATAATGCGGCAAAGACTTCTCCGCGAGAAAGTCATAGCTCCTGTCCGTTACATAAAAAAAATCCTCTATCCCGAGAACCTTCATCCCTTTTCATCCATTAGGAGCCTAAGGCGTTCCTCTCTAAAACCCGACCAGCACTTACTATCTCCATCATACCCACAAAAGAAATGGGTGGAGGATACTGCGTCGCCTAGCGTGGATACGATGTGAGTAACTCTATCGGCGTTCACCATGACCCATTCCGGGTCATGGCTGACCATTACCACCATGCCGCCAAGATCCGCAAAAGAGCGCAGTATAGCAGCAATGCGCTCGGCCCAGTACTCGCTTTGTCCGCTCATAACTTCATCTAAAAAAAGGATTTTAGGTGAAAGTACAAATGCTCTCGCCAAAACCGTCCTCTGTTGCTGACCAGTTGAAAGCTGATGCGCATAGCGCCCCTCCAAGCCTTCAAGACCAAGCAGACTTATAACAGCACGCGTCTTCTCTTCAGCTTTTTCTCTATAAACGCCACCCCTCTCTATCTGGGGCTCACATATATTACGCCATACAGACCAATGCGGCCACGGTCCGGCTTGAGTGACAAGGACATAATCATGCCCAGGAACAGGCGCATTAAGGCCTTCCCACTTGACTGTTCCCTCTCTCAGGGGAATTACCCGTGCAAGCAGTTTAAGAAGAGACGTCTTGCCGCACCCGTTAGTCCCATAGATGCAATGGATTTTTCCGCCCTCGATCCTTAAAGAATCTATGCTCAAAGCAAAAGAACCATTCGAGCCTCCAGCCCCGTACGAAAGTTTTATACCATCGAGCCCCACATAGGGCCTTGGTTTTATTTCGTCAAAAAGATTCATGTGCATTGCAGGTACCATTATTTGTTTTTGTGGTTTTCTTTACAAAAAGGATTCTTGATTTTTCTCTTTTTGGAAGTAAATGCTGCAAATCGTTCTATCTCTTCTCTCTCAGTGGAATTACGCTTCGCGCGATCAGTTATATGCCTTACCCACTCCATGCTGGAATAAAAATTAACATACAATTCATTACGCAATGTTAATAGTTCTTCAGTAGAAATGCCTATATCAAGGACCGGGTGTTCACAATCATATAATGAAAAATCTTCCGTAAGAAGCTTGCCGGCTTTTCGAACCTCCTGGTAGAGAGGCGTGCCTGGGAAAGGGGTAAGAAAGCTTATATGGAGCTCATCAGGGCACACTTGGCGAAGAAACTCTCCATGTCGCTCAAACGTCTTCCGTGTATCGCTCTCGTGGCCTACTATAAAACCCGCGCGAACATAGATGCCGGCTTTCTGCGTCATCCTTATGTCTTCAGCTATTTGCTCCTCCCTGCGAAAATTCTTTCTACGTTTTTTTAGAGTATCGGAGTCTGATGCCTCAATACCGTAGAACAGCATATGACATTTTGCCTCTGCCATGAGTTGGATAAGATTCTCTGAAAGATTGCCTACATTGGCAAAAGCCCTCCAGGAAACATTAGCTTTTCGGCTAATCATCTCTTTACAAAAAGACTCCACGTATTCTTTGTTTGGAGTGAATGTCTCGTCCCTGAGATTAATGCTATTTACGCCCATCTCATCTCGTAATTTGATAATCTCTGAAACCACCTCTTCTACAGGTCGCAAGATCCTCTGCCCTGGATAAAGCTGCGGAGTGCAACAAAAGTCACACCTATAAGGACAGCCGCGGCCAGCTACAACGCAGGCTATACGCGTATCCGGCAAGTTTTCACCCATACTCATTGAATGGAAAGCCTCCCGAGGGAGGCGAATAGGATTTTCCAGGCAAGCCAAGTCGCTACGCTTCGACGGAATGTCCCAGCGTAGCCCACGGTAGAATTGAAGCCCAGGTATAAGCTGAAGGTCTATTTTCCCCTCCAGAAAATCCAATACCTTTTCCGAGGATATCTCTCCTTCTCCTTTAATAATAAAATCAAAGCAATCCGGAGCTGTCTCCATACCAAGGACGTGATAACCTCCAAGGACGGTCTTTACATCAGGCAACTCGCGTTTGATTAATTTTGCAAGAGAAAGTGTTTCAGGAAAACTATAGGTCATGCATGAAAAACCAACCACATCCGGACGGCTCAGTACTATTTTATGAAGAACCTCTTCTGTTCCTGCTGTCAGCTGCTGTATCAGTTCAACATCGTGCCCGCAAGCCTGCAGATGCGCACCGATATACTCGATAGCAAGAGGTTCAAGAATTCGATCCATTTGCTTAAGAGGGTTTTCACGGTACTCTCGAGATGTAGTCTCAATAAGCACAACCCTCATTGATTACCCCACAGCCAACTCCATTTTTTTATCCGGCCGCTTCCTCCGACACGCCTTTCTGCCCATTCAACCACTATCGTTATTGAAAGCAGGGGCACAAAAAGCAAAATAGCCAGCATCGTGTACATCTCCAGTGGTTTATTGGTCTGTTGTATCACGTCAGCTGCTACATGATACACTTCCCGGACCGAGATAATGGCCGCCAGAACTGTAAGTTTTATCGTCTGAAGCACCTGGTTCAAATAAGGGATGCTGGCATTCCTGAAGGCCAGAGGTAAAATGATCTTACGCCATACCGCTATACGCTTAAAGCCAAGCAGTTGGGCAGCTTCTACATGTTCTGCCGGAACCTCTTCAACTGCTTTTCTAAAAATTTCAACTGAAAAAGCGCCCATATTTAATCCAAGGCAGATGACCGCAACCCACCATGGCTCCAGTCTTATTCCGAACCCCATGGGAATGGAATAAAATCCCCAGACCAAAAGAACCAGCACAGGGACAATCCTGAACGGGTTGATTAAAATCCAAGCGCCCCAGCTTATGACAGGGTTATGCGCTATCCTGAAAGGCACGAAAGCCAACCCTATCAAAGTGCCGAAGATAATCACTTCTATCGACAAAAAAGCTGTTTGAACGAGGCCAGAAAGCAAATCAGGAAGATATCTGAAGGCGATGTTAAAATCCATAATTACTATACCCTTACCTTTATACCAACTGTGAACAATAAAACATGATATTGCTTGCTTTTAAAAAAAAGATGAAAAATTCATACAGATGATAAATTCATTTTGCTTCTCAACTCGATAAGATTTTAGAATCATTTTCACTTAGAAGCTTTTGCAAATATTCCTCTCTCACATTTTCCGGACATTTATAACTCACCTCATGCTCCGCATCCTGCACCACCTCGGTGTGTATGTCACCGCAGCCTTTTAAAGATTTCAAATAATCAATGAAAATAGGTGGGCAATATTTATCCCTTGTGCCGGTAGCGATTAAAGTCTTTTTGTTTAAGGAAGATATCGGGAGAAGTGTTTCTATAGGAGTTATAGAGTTGAAGAACTCTCCTCCGATTCGCGTCCCTTTTTCAAGAGCCTTCTTCCGTGTTGTTTCAAAATCTCTTTTAAAAAGACCCCACAGTACAGAGTATGGCGGAGGCCCCCACAATATGATTCGATCCAAGCCAGAAACAGCGATTTCATTTAATGCTTTTGCGCAAACAATAGTTCCGAAAGACCTACAAAATATTGAATATGACTCACTGTGATTTTCGGCTTCCTTAATCACTTCCTTTGCAATAGAAACAGCTCCATGAAGTGTCAATTTATCATTACTTGTTCGCTTCTGTCCAGGCCAGGAGCAAATCCTTATTTCATCAAAAGCAAACCTTCTGGCACCTTCTTCAATCAACGTATAGACATCGGAATAGAAGAGATTTTCCGGACTGCCGACGCCGGGGAAGACAAGTAGTTTTTTTTGACCCTGCCTATCGATATGGGGTCTACTCATCCGTAAGCATCCTTTATTGCGGTCTTATCTGGTTATAGTTCCCTTCCGTTCCCCTGAATCAAACTGGAACTGACGTTGTTCATGATAAAGGTAGGGAATTTTGTATTTCTTTTCCCACTCCTGGGTTCTCCCGGTATCTTCAAGATAATTGATTGCGGTATTTACAAATTCGAGCCATTTGGGGTCACCTTGCCTAACAGCCCAGGAAACGCCCGTAAATTCAACCGGCTGGTCGGCAAGAATTTCTTTGACATTAGCCTTTGGGTTATCTCTCAAATATGAATGTACAGTAACCTGATTCATCAAACCCACATCAGCTTGCCCTGGGACAGCCGCAAGTGGAGCGCTAAGAGCGGGTTCCTCCAAAGCTATAATTGTTGCCTTAGTAAAATTCCGCCTGACGTAATCTCCAATAGCAGACCCTTGCTTGACAGCCACTCTTACGCCGGACTGATCCAAATCCGCCCAGGTCCTGAATCGTGCGGCCTTATCGGATGCGGCAATACCGGTGTATCCTAAATAAAAGATAGGGTGAGTAAATGCCACACCGGAAGCCCTGTTTGGTGATGCAAAAGTTGCTCCTATAGAAAGGTCAAAATCGCCAGATTGAAGCGCAGCGGCGAAATTTTTCAGATCTATCTGCTTATATTCCACTTTCCACCGTAGGTCTTTGGCAATCTGCTCGACCATATCGACAAAAACCCCGTATGGCTTACCATTTTTATCGTGCATTATGGTTGGTTCGAAGATGAAATATCCAACACGAAGAATCCCTGCACTTTGTACCTTATCAAGGACGCTTTTTTCTTGAGGAGTTGTCTGGCTGCCTTCTTTAGCACAACCAGTCATGGAAACAAAAAAAATTAAAGGCAACAAAAAAAGCCAGGCAAACATATATTTTTTTCTCATTAGATTCTCCTCATATTTTGTAAAATTCTTTTGCATCTAAGCTTTGTTTGCCATTTGGCCAAAATTCGCCATTGGAATTTAAAAGATAATTTTTTTCTTTTTCCGGACTTTTAAAAATTATACATAGCGCCTCTGCAAGACGATCTACATCTTCTTCTGCATTACCTAATCCGAAGCTTGCACGAACAATACCAAACTTCTGATTGTAAGTCCCGGAGAGAACATCAGCACGAATGGTTTGAAACTCATTTTGATCGATACCCAGGAGTTTTGCAACATAAGAGAATTGACAAATCGCACCCTGTCTTACACCTATACCAAATTCATGGCCAAGACGGGCAGCCACAAGGCCAGGATGCATATCGGCTATGTTAAATGTAAGAATAGAGCATTTATTTTTCGCATTATAGTCAAGGTCACAATAAGTCTTTACGTTCGACAATTTTGAAAATTTTTCTTTGGCTCTTGCAAGTATAGACTGTTCATGGCCAAAAATAGTTTTGAATCCGATTTGTTCCTTAAGTATTAGGCAGCTCAATGCCATTGAAACTATACCCAAAACATTAGGTGTTCCTGCTGTCGCTCTCTTAAAAAAATCTTTTGCCAGATCAAAACTGTCATTAGTCACAAAATCAACGTTGCCACCACCAAAATCATCGGGTATCATTCTCTCCAAGTACTCCCGTCGCCCAACAAGAACGCCACCACCAAATGGTGCATACATCTTATGACCGGAAAAGCATATAAAATCAATTTCTTCAGTGGCCCTGCTACCTCGAAGATTGATCTCTCTATGTGCTACCAACTGAGCAGCATCAACCATAACAAATGCTCCATAACCATGCGCTAGTTTAGCAATTTCGTGGATAGGAGTTAAAGCCCCGGTAATATTTGAGGCACCTGATATAGCTACAAATTTCTTACGCTTACTTTTAAACTTCCTTAATGCATTCTCAAAATATTCCATATCTAAGAGGCCGTTTTCATCGGCGGGTATGCGCACTACGGTAGCTTTTTTTCTCCATGGCAAATCATTTGCACTGTGCTCAAACTCTGAAAGGAAAATAGTATCTTCTTCGGAGATATCGAGCATGCGAGTAAGCTTATTGATCGAAGAAGTTGTATTATGCGTAACAATTAATGCATATTCCTTTTGGGTAACCCCGAGGAAATTCAATATGACCGGTACTGCTTCTTCATAAATTGCTGTAGATACCTGAGACTTCTGACCGCTACCCCTGTGAATGCTGCCATATGTCTCCAGAAATTCTGTCACTTTATTCAAAATAAGCTTAAAAGTTGGCGTAGTGGCGGCATTATCGAGATTTAAATATTTTACTCTTTTGGCATCTATAGTATTCACAAAATAATCGGAACCAATTAATTCAGGGATTCGCAGCATTTTTGTCCTCGTTAGAAGAAATCGAAATAGATAAATCAATCAATATGTTATGCAAGTTATATGCCATACTCTTTATATTAATGGCTACAAAGTTATGGATAAATTTGAGTGCTTTCAAGATGGCCATAAGTACTGAAACTAATGAATTATTTTCTTGTACCTCTCAGGAGAGAAGGATGATGAGATAGAGCATTTCTAACTATAATGAATAGTGCTTAAAATATTTATAACATATTGATTCGGCACAAAAGGTTACTAATTTGTAATCTACGGTAGCAAATTTTAGCATACCCGTCAACTCATCAAAAACCCTTTAGATGTAATTAATTCAAGAGGTAGCATAAAAAGGTGTGGAAATAGAAGTAAGGCGGTGTATCCTTTTGGTTCGCCAAAACCAGGGCTTTGAGGCCCAAAGAAAGGAGTACAACCGCCATGAGCAAGTACACCATTGAAAGCACATCTGAGTCAAGGCCATTTTGGGAGGGGCTTGAGGACTTCGCCCGCAGAGAGGTGCAGAGTTTCATCCAGAGGATTCTGGAGGAAGAAGTCACTGAGCACCTTGGGCGAGGACGATCACAGAGGCGCGAAGCTGTAGATTCGAGAGAGGGCTACCGAAACGGTTATGGCAAACCCCGCAGGCTTTCTACGAGCCTGGGAACGATTAGAGTAAGGCGTCCGCGGGTCAGGGGTCTTATGGAGAATTTCGAGAGCCGGATACTGCCGCTCTTTAAGCGCAGGACCGAAGAGGTCGGCAAGCTGCTTCCGGAACTATACCTGCACGGGCTTTCCCTTGGAGATTTTGACCTTGCCATGCGCGGGCTTCTCGGGGAGGGCGCACCGCTTTCTGAGGGCAGCATAGTCCGGCTCAAGGCGGCCTGGCGGTCGGAATACGACGTATGGAAAGGGCGCTCTCTTGAAGGGTTGGAGGCGCTCTACCTGTGGGTGGACGGCATTTACGTCAAGGCCGGGCTTGAGAAAGACAAGGCGGCCCTCCTGGTGGTTATAGCCGCCCTTAAAGACGGTAGCAAGGCTGTCCTTGCCGTTGAGAGCGGCTACAGGGAATCTGTTGAAAGCTGGTCCGCTATTTTGCGGGACCTCAAGAGGCGCGGGCTTAAGGCTCCTCGGCTCGTGGTCGGCGACGGCCATCTCGGTATATGGGGAGCCTTGAGCAATGTCTTCCCTGACACCGCCGAGCAGCGGTGCTGGAATCACCGCATTATAAACATCCTGGACAAGATATCGAAGAAAAAGCAGCCGGAGGCCAAATCACTGCTTACGGCCATTCCCTATGCCCCTACAAGGGAGGAGGTCGAACAGAGGAAGAAGGTCTTTCAGAAGTGGTGCGGCAGTAACGGATGCGCTGCTGCCGGAGAGCTACTGGACAGGGACTGGGAACGGATGGTGACCTTTTACGACTTCCCGAAAGAACACTGGAAGCATCTGCGCACCACCAACCCGGTCGAATCTCCCTTCGCTGCCGTGCGTCTCAGGACTGGTGCCGCCAAGCGGTTCAAGAAGGTCGAGAACGCCACTGCCATGATCTGGAAGGTACTCATGGTAGCCGAGAAGACTTTTCGTAAGATAGCAGCCCCTGAGCTGCTTGCTGAGGTCGCGGAGAGAACGGTCTACGTCAATGGAGTGAAGGTAAAAAACGCCGAACCAAAGGTCGCCGCCTGATGCCTATTTGTAGAGTAGAGCAGTGGCGCGGTATCATCAAGATGACCCGTTTCCACCGCCCCCTCATCAATCCGTACGTGAGGTTTTCCCTCATACGGCTTTCCGACAACCTTTCTTCCAGCAGCATTCGAGTTTACGCCCAAGCCACCTGACCTGCAGCCCGGAAGATTACAATGCGTTGATAATCCTCGGATGGCCAGTTTCGTGTGCGAAGCTGATGCTTTCTTCTACGGAAAAGGGCCATTCTTTGGAATACGTACATGTCCAACGCCGAAAACTTCCGGCTGCTGTTCCCCACCCGAAAGTAGTTGACCCACCCCCTGATAATCGGGTTGATGGCAGCGACAACTGATTCGAGAGAGAATGGAAGGCGCCGCCAATCCGCAGTGACCGCCTTAATCTTCTGACGTATCCGCTTCATGGCTCCATTGGATGGCCAGCTGAGACAATAGTGAGTTCCCGGGTATCGCCACGATGCACATTTGTGAAAATGAAACCCAAGGAAGTCAAAACCTTCCTTTCCTTGATATGCATCCACCAGACGAGTCTTATCAGGATGCAGCCGCAGGCTTAGCCGTTTCATCAGAGCCTGCACAGCTTTCAAGCTCTTCCGGGCGGCTTCCTGCCTGCGGCACAGGATGACGAAATCATCCGCATACCTGATTAACCTTCCAAACTCACCATGCTGCTGCCCTTCCCCCGATTTAGTGGACACACCAAAAGGTTAGTGTTATAGGAATCTAATCCTGGAGGTGTAGAGATGGAGGGAGGAAGCGGCAGGAGGAAGTTCGACAGCGA